>VMHT01143861.1_pt1 | contig 10463 bp, 9 predicted proteins | sample 4693611 | NCBI WGS metagenome assembly VMHT01 (sample SAMN12280063, study PRJNA550983) | marine metagenome | isolation source: seawater sampled from same location over 5 years 0.02-0.2 micron viral filtrate | place: USA: collected off the coast of southern California halfway between the port... ...
TACTCTTCTTCTACCCTGTTTAATATTTCTTTAAACTCTGGGTGAGACCATTTTATGGGTGAAGGCATGTCACCAGTGTATGCTTCAGTAACATCGTGAGTAAGAGCTTTCATAATTAAGTCTTTACTTACGTTAGGTTCTAAATACTCTAAAATAATAGCTACACCCCAAGAGTGTGAGGCTATAGACTGCTCTCCTATAGTATCTAAAGTGTGGTATCGTTTAACAACGCCACAGTCCATTATTTCAAATATACTATCTATCATATTTATACTTTGCTCTAGGTTTTCCCTGACCTAATCTAACTCTTTCATACTTATCAAACTCACACAGGCAGTGCTCAATATCTCTCATTTCTAAAACATCAATGTGTCCTTGTAAGTATCCAGGACTTCTGTCTAGTAGGTCTTTCATCTCATGATTCCAACCTATATAACCTACATGTCCTCTAGTGGGGCTCCAAGTTAATTCTCTACCGTGTATTCTATTTAGCCCACGTTTAGCTCCTGGACCTGGATTAGCCCAAGTGTAGATATCACGAGCGTTACCTAAATATTTTGTATGACGTAAGTCTGTAACCACTTCATATGCCATAAAACCACTAAACCCAGAATAACGTAGGTATTCAGACCAAGTTTTTTGTAAACTATCAGGATGTATCTCAGGTTGATTCTCATAAAGTGGCGTAAGTATTTTATCTATAGTCTGTTCTACTTTTGTACCGCCCAGCGTACCTGTCAACATGTAAGCACCTGTATAAACTTTTTCTCCTCTATCCATTCTACCTTGCATAATAGCTTTGACACGGTCAGGGTTCCAGTGCTCAGGAAAACCAATCTCTTGTAAAGTGTCTGGCCAATTTATTTGACGAGCCACAGACATGGCAAAAGGTAGGTTAGGATGATCAGCGTAAGGTTCTTTCCAGTTTTCTCGTAACCATATAGTAACTGTATCTAATTCACGAAACACGTTACAAAAACTATATGTCTGCAATATTTTATCTTCAGTCCAAAAAGGTTTTACTCCTGCTTGTCTACGTATGTAGATTGCATGCCTTTCATTAATGTAAGAAAAAAACCTATCTAATTGATCTTGAACCACTGCGGTACCTCCCTTTTAGTCCATGTAGCAAACCTGCTTTTTTCACCCATATAATACCTACGATACGCAGTAATTGGGTCATTAGTGACTTTATACTCATCTGGCATACATTGGGGAAGTTGTTGTAATCCTTTACTTTTTATAAGTGGAGGACATAGCTCGTCTACTACGTCTATCGAACGATGAGGTAAGTTTCTATCATACCTCCAGCAAAATTCTTTATTTAAACAAATAGCTAATTGTCTTAGCCACAGCCAGTTATCAAGGCTATCTCCAGCCCATAGAGTACAAGGGTGTTTAGCGTGTACAGGTAAATAGGGAGCCGTTTGACCGTTTGACCATAACACAGTACACAACATTTGAGTAGACTCTAATATCATTTTAGAAACATGTTTATCGCAGTGCTGTTGAGCACAGTCTTCTACAGTTTCGTCTAGTTTAAATATATTCACGTTAATATTTTACTTTACTTGTAAAGTAAAAGTATAGGAATATTGGCAAAATTGCAATCATATACCCGTTCTAAAGGTTAAGTTTACTCGCTGACCACCGCCAACTACATCAAGCACCGAATGGGTAGCCTTCATTTGTGAATGTCCATCAAATATAAAAGCATCGCCATCTTCCATTAAATAATTAATTAGTTCTTTCTTAGCTATGTAGTGAGTATTAATCATACTTGTAGAAGTTTCTTTTTTAATATGTCTTCTATATTCTTGCCACTGAAATATTCTAGGAGACCAAAAAGATATAGAAACAACTAAATCATCTAGTGTAGGTACGGTGTCAGAATGATGCGGTATACCTACGCCATCTTCAGCATAATAACCACACAACAAAAAATTAAACTCAACGTGTCTGCCCAGCTCTTTTAAAACTAACTTTTCTGCTTTTATTTTAAATGTTTTTATATGCTCGTTCCACGGTTGTGGTTTATATAACCTACCTGCATAATTAAAATCAGAATCACCATACGCTTGAGTGTACCTACCTTTAATTTTTTTACCATCGTATATTCTATTAACAGGTTCTTCCCACTCTACTATGTGGGGGCAATCTCCAGCAAAAGCTCCTTTAATAAACTTAATCATGAAAACAAAAACTCCTTTCTAGTTTTTCCTCGCACTATGTGTAGATTACTCTTAGTTCTAGTGACACCTACATAAAATGCTCTACATTCGTTATCAGGGTTCATATACAAGTCTTCCCATGTTTTATTAGCTAAATCTGTAAGCAACACTACGTTTTCAGATTCACCACCCTTTGCTGCATGTATTGTATTGAGCTTAATTTTTGATACGTCTAGTTTTTCTCCTTTACGTAAACAAGAGATAAGATATTCTCTTTGTGTATTACCTATAAGATCAAAACACTCGTGCCATATTTTATCAACCATCAAACCGTGGTGTTTAGTAAGTTCTTCTATATTTAATATTGTATCCTCCCTTACTGTTTTAAGGGTTTTATATCCTGTTTTTACTCCCTTACCTGCTTTCATATACCCATATATCTTCTTTATTCTATCTGCTTCTATAGACTCTCCTTTTCGTAAAGCTTCCCAATCTTTTATTGCATTAATTAAGTTTTGCGATACAGAAGGTTTATTATTCTTTTGATAAACTCTACCGTTTAGTTTCAGATAGTCTTCTACACCATTTAATAGGTAGTTGTTTCTAGCTAAGAATAACCACTCACCTTGATCAATATCTACGTGTTCATAATTAGTATGATAAGTTACACTGCCTTCCTCTACTTTAGGTTCCCAGACTTTTTCTTTTCTATTTTTTATGCGCTTTACAACACCCAAAGCTATGTCGTGTACTTTTCTAGGCACACGGTAAGACTGTTTTAAATAAGTAGTTTTACCGTCAAGTTTTATAAATTGATCTACATCTGCTCCTGCCCACCTATAGATGGCTTGGTCGTCGTCTCCTGCTATGTAAACATGTTTTACATCTTTTGCTAGTTTTTCTACACACTTCCATTGTAGTGTAGATAAATCTTGAGCTTCGTCTACTATTAAAACATCTAAACTAGGTGAACCACTTGTATTAATAAACATCTCTAACATATCTGTGTAGTCTATTAAAAAATTAGCATCTTTATATTTAGAATAATTCTTAATAAACCAGTTGTAGTGCATCCAAGATATATCAAACCCAGAATAGTTCCACTGTTCTTTATAGCCTACACATTTATTACGAGCCATGTTTTCTAGGAACAGCATATTGTCCCCCTTACTATTAAGCGACATTAAGTTTTCACCATCCCAAGCTGAGTTAATTCTTTCTCCTATTGTTTTACTAAACTCTCTTAAATTTGTCCTAGACATAACATCTGTTCTATTTAAACCTAACCAATGATAACACAATGAGTGAAGAGTTCTAAAGTAATTTAATTCTTTAGGGTCATAGCCAAACTTCTCTACAGCCCGAGTAAGTGCTTCGTTTGCAGCTTTCTTAGTAAAAGCTACATAACCTATTTTATTCGGCTGTATGCCAGAATCTAAAAATTCTTCTGACTTATTCAGTAAATAAGTAGTCTTACCAGTGCCAGGAGGACCAAGGACAATATTCCACATTATATGTCTTTTTCCGTAAAGTCTTGGGTATCTAATAAGTCGTCATTATTATTGTATTCAAACTCATCAATAAACCACACATTAGTTCCTCTACCCTTTATATTAAAAAACTTATGATTAGCTTTGAGGTCTCTTAGTTTTGATGCTATACGGTTAGTTTCCATGTCTGTAAACCTATGTTTACTTAGATAGTCTTTTAAATCTTTAATTCTAAAATATGTTTTACCTTCTTCAGTAAAAGGCTTACCTAATAATATTTCATCTCTAGTATTTGCCTGTGCCATATCTGTGCAGAAAGATTCAAGCAGTTCCATAAACTGACCTTCTATAGTAACATCATCACTTACCTCTATAATTTCCATACCAGAGTCCATTAGACTTTGTATTAAGTTTTGCCAAGAACGGTCTTGCATACGGGGTGGCATAATATTTAAAATTTCCATACAGGCTCTTTGAAACTTTATTTGGTTTTGTAGCTGTTCTGTGTTAAGTTCCAACCTTTTATCATCTATAGATAAAAACCATAAAGGTGGCTTAGTGTCTAACTTAGATAAACTAGAAAAAGTGGGTGTAGTGTTACCTCCACCAACACCATACTTACAACCACGACAACGTGATACATCACAATATGATTTTATAGGTTCATCAGAACATTTATAGTTGTATTCTTTTTTCTTTAACGTGCCTATTAGTGTTAGCACCTCTTGAGCAGGCAGAGGAGGATGCACATACTTCCTATTATATTCTTCTATTTCTGTTTCCCAAGACTCAGGTTTAGATTTTTTCAAATAAACACCAACATTGAACAGACCGTTATTACGTGTACCTTCTGGAAACCCTTGTTTTAATAATACTTGTAAACAAGGAGGACCGTCTTTTATGTCATCTAATGTAGGTACTTCTAATTCTATTAAATCTTGATGAGATATTGACCTACCTTCTACAAACTCTATGAACTTTTCTACAGAAAGGGCTTTAGCTTCTGCATCAAAAGCATAACGCAGTGATTCATCCCCCTGAAAATATGGCATGTTTAGCCAAGAGCCAATGTCTCCTCTATCAACTAATATTTCTCTTTGTTTAGGAAATATCTCTACTCCTCCGTAACCCAGTCCTGCTGATATTTCTCTAAGTTTATCTTGCATGTCTCCAGCAGGTACGTTTTCTTGTAGAAAACAAAATACATGAGCTCCTCCACTTTTACTACGACAAACAACTAACGGAAGTTTAAACTCTTCTATTTTTAATACTAATTTTTCTAGGTTAAGAGAATAGATATCAATATCGATAGCTCCCCACTTAACAGAATTTTCTTCATCAATAGGTATTATTCCTAAACCTTTTTCTCCAGATAAATGGTCTGACCAATGATTAACACTTGCTCCTACGGTTTTTATAGTTTTAGCTTGTCCTTGGGTTTTTTGACCTAATGAACCATTTTCTACTACAAAACTACCGTGTGCTCTGGCTGATCCATGAAAAATGTTGTACAGTTTCTGTGCAGTTTCCAACTGTTATACTCCATCTGCGGAGCGAGGGTTAACTCGCTCCACGGTTTTAAATTAAAATGGAGCTTCTGTATTAGCTTCGCTTGTGTTATAACTATTCTCAAAATTAATTGAACTTGCAAACTCTTTAGCAGCAGTATAGAGATAAGTCTCAGTTTCAGTAAGAGGACTATCTAGCTCTATGTTCCAACTAAACCAATTACCTTTATCGTTTGATTCAGCTACAGTACTCAGTTTGTATTTATGGCTATAAGAAGGAGGAGTAAACACGTTACCGCTCGCAGATTTAATTTTAATACTAGCCATAACAGAGTTCCAAGTTCTAGACCTTTTTAGTTGTGTTCCCGCCATAGGTATCATAACCTGTTGGAAAGAGTCACCATTTATAACTAAACAATAATGGTTAGCTGAAGTTTGTATGTAGTTACCATTCGGTAATACATCTTGTCCAGAACTATCTTTTTTAGTTTGTCCTAAAATATTTGTATCTGTGTGTTGATTGATTAGTCCACCCCCGTTCTCTCTAGGTTGCCACTCTAAAAACATTCTTTTGTAAGCTACGGGAATTACTAAACAACCTGTCTCTTCTGTAAATAAGTCTTTAGTTACAGTATTAGTAATATCCCCAGAAGCAGCACCTTCTATATACTTACCATCGTTTTTATTTACTTCTGGGCTTAACGCTTGAAGTATTTTTAAACGAGGAATAGTAAGGTCTTCTGCTGTGACGTTTTCTAAACCACTACCTGCGTCTTCTTCAAACATCGAAGTTGCAGCTATAGCGGTAGATTTTTTCTCAGCTATTTCTTTATTTTCAGTTATTGGTTCTTCTTTAGTCTCAACTACTGGTCCATTGTTATCTGTCATTTTTTCACCTTTATTTTTTGACCCACATATACGTTAAAGGTTTCCAGAGGGAGGTCATTGCCTCTTTCTACCTGCTCTTTTACTACAGCTTTTAAAGTCATAGGTTCTACCCACTTTTTTTGTTGAAGCGAGTGTCCTTGACCTTCTAGTTGTAGCATGAGTTCCTCAGCCTGCTCGTCTTGTCCTCTTCCGAAGTTAGCCGATACAGTATTTTTTATAACATCCCCTAGTCCGTTTGCCTCTAGCCAATTAAAGCAAAGGTCACGGTTTTCAGGAGTTATTCTCGCAGAGTAGTATTGTTGTATTGACATACTTGTACCATCTGCTAGTTTAAATTCACTAACACCTAACTCTCTAAGTTTATTAGGAAGGTAATCTTCACTAATAGCTTTGTGGTTTTCCTTTAGTTTCTTTAAATGTTCTTCTTGGGCTTCTATTTCTTTTTCTAAATCAGACAACTTTCTGCCAAGTTCGCTTATATTACTAAGGTCGTCTTCTTTTATATCTACTTCGCTATCTTTTTCCATAGCTTCGTATAATTTATTTGTCATAGTTTATACTCTCCAGTTTTTAATATTTATTAAGCTTCTCGATTTTATACTTTATCCGCAAAAAAATAAATAAATATTTATACAACAAGTTGGCTGTGTGTCTTTTATGGTTCAAGACTTTAGGTAGCACAGCCACTACCTCACTACTACCCTATTATTATAGGGCTAAATAAATTTTATAAAAGGATGCGTCTTAAATCTTTAGGTTTATCTAATAACTTAATAGGCAAGAGTCGCATAACCGTAAGTTTATTAACTATGCTTTAAATATTAGCAACCCTATTAGCGACCTATTGACTATTAGCAGTCATGCTAAAACATGTGTAAGAAGTAGGGTAACTTAAACTATAATACAGGGAAACTTATATACTCATGGACTTTTTATTTAAAACTAAACCATATGAACACCAACTAGAAGCTCTAGAAAAATCCTGTGATAAAGAAGAGTTTGCTTTATTTATGGAGATGGGCTGTGGTAAATCAAAAGTAGTTATAGATAACTTTGTGCATTTATACAGAAAAGAAAAAATAAATGGTGTGTTGATTATAGCTCCTAAAGGAGTTTATGATACGTGGTACAGTAAAGAGATACCGAACCATGTGCCAGAAGAAATAAACTACTATTGTGTAAAGTGGTCAAACGCTAATACAAAAAAGAAACAGAAAGAAATAGAAGGGCTATACGAAGACGAAGAAACATTAAACATATTTATCATGAACGTTGAGGCTCTGAGCACAAAGGTAGGAACTCAAAGAGCTACAGATTTTTTATTTAAACGGAAGTGTATGTTTATCATAGATGAAAGCACTACTATAAAAAATCATATGGCTAAACGCACACAAAATACTGTAAGGATAGGTAAGTATGCGTACTATAAGAGGATCCTTACAGGCTCTCCAGTTACAAAAAGTCCTCTTGACCTATATAGCCAGTCATATTTTTTAGATCCTTCCCTGCTGGGCTTTAGTAGTTACTTTGCATTTAGAAATAGATACGCTGATTTAGTCGATAGAACGCTCGGTAACGGTAGAACATTTAAACATATAGTAGGTTATAAAAATTTGACAGAACTAAATGAAAAACTAAACTCTTTTAGTTATCGTGTGTTAAAAAAAGATTGTTTAGATTTACCAGATAAAGTATATCTTAAAAGAAAGATAGCTATGACAGATGAACAAAAGCGTGTGTATAAAGATATACAGAAAAAAGCCAACGCTGTGTTAAGTCAAGGAACAGTAACAATTAATCACATAATAACACAGATTATTCGCCTTCATCAAATATCTTGTGGTTTCGTAGGGCTAGACGGAGGAGGGATTACGGAACTTAAATCTCAAAGGTTGCCTGAGCTTTTAGAAATACTAGAAGAAACAGACGGTAAAGTAATTATCTGGGCAAACTATAGACACGACATACAAAAAATAGAGGCAGAACTTACTAGAATATATGGAGAAGGAACGGTAGGTACTTACTATGGAGATGTACCGCAGGAAAGAAGAGAAGAAGTAATTAATTTATTCCAAGATCCAGAAAGTAGTCTTAGGTTTTTTGTAGGTAATACTCAAACAGGTGGCTATGGTATAACGCTTACTGAAGCGAGCACTGTAATTTATTACAGTAATAATTATGATTTAGAAAAACGTCTACAGTCAGAAGATCGTGCTCATCGTATAGGTCAGAAAAATAAAGTAACCTATATAGATATAGTTTGTGAACGTACTGTTGATGAAAAAATAGTGACAGCTTTACGCAGAAAACAAAATATAGCTCAAACTGTTTTAGGTGAAGACCACTGGAAAAACTGGCTTTTGTAATTAACCTCTACCTAACTGAGAAAAGTCCATCTTACTCAGATCTTGAAGATCTATACCTAGTGGGTTTATACCTAGAGTCGGTATTCCCATGAGCGGTATTTGACCATACGTTTCTGATTCTTCTATATTTACAGGAATAGGAGGAAGAGTCTGTATCCCCCCTAAGCTCATAAAACCTCCTCTCGGTTCTGGAAGAAATCTAGAAAAGGTGTTTCTTTGCATATCCATAAGATCTCTTATATTTTTACCACCTAAAGAAGCTAGACCCCCCATGTTTTCTGTAGCTTTCATTATTGGCATGGGTTGAATAGTAGTCGGTACATTACTTAGTATTCCTTGCTTACCAACATTATCTACTGAGTTTTCTGCATAAAGTAAATTGTTTGAGCTGTTTTGAACTCCTTTTAAAAGTTTACCTAAAAGCATTACGCACCAAACCTGTATTTAAGTGGCATGCCTAGTTTTTTCTGCACGTGACCACCTCTGTTTAATTGTTGTTGAAAACCTGGACCAAAGAGTGTAGTTTCTTCCTCTGAAACATCTGACTGTAAATCTGCGTCAAACATTCCTGAAGTGTCTGCATATATTCTACCTAAAAACCTAACAGCTCCCCTCACTAAAGGATCTCTCTGCCACCTATCTTTCATAAGAGCATCATATAATTTATCAGGATTAGTTAAAAGAGTTATTTGTTTTCTATTAAGTTCACTTGCTCCGATAGTTTTTATTGCAGTTAGTACACGTCCTGGAGTAGTAAATAAACCAACATAAGCACGTGCTAAAGAATTAGTAGCTTGTAATACTGCGTTCGTTTCTTCTTTTAGGGCGGTTGTACCAATGTTATCAAAAGGGGCTAGTTTTTTACCAATGTTACCTAAGTTTTCTACAAACTCTGGACCGAACCAAAGCGACATAGCGTCACCATAATCGTTGAGGTATTGATTTATGTCTTTGCCTCTAAACAAGTTTTGACCAAATGTTCCTTTTCCTGCTGTATTATCTAAAAAATCTTTATAAATATATGCTTTATAAGAATTAATTAAAGTATCGTCTCCTGTGTTATTGACTGCGTTGAATAAAGCACGAGTTGGTGTAATTTTACCAGCTTTCCACGTTGTAGTAAAAACATCTTCAGGGTTAGTAAGATTAATTACTTTTTCTAAGTTTTGTAGTTCAGGGTCTCTTGCTGCTTTTTGTTGTGCTTGTTTAAGTGATAGTTCTCTCGCTTTGTATTTTCTAATAAAATCTTCAGCATTATTAAACTGAAGTATTTCATCTTCGTCAAAGAATTTTTTTACTATGTCTCCGTTTTGCTTTAACCAATTATTTAATGCTTCTTCACCTTTGGGGCTAATTTGACCGCCTTGCTCTTTTAAAACTTTGTTATAAAAATCATTTATCACACCTTTTTTTAGACCTTGAAGACCTGACTCATTTATTGGATCTAATAAAATTTTATCAATAAATTCAGGGCTACTCAATGTGCCGTCTGTACTCTTAGTAATATTACTCCTTAAAAAATTCAAGACACTGTCGTACGCTTGTTTGTCTCCTTTTTTAAATAAGTTATTACTCGTTTCTTGTAAGCCGAAAAACCTTGAAGTAAGATCATTATTAAAATCGTCATTAAACTGTCTATACTCTAGTTCTGCTTCTTTAAAAACTTTACTACCTTCTGTGTTTTTTCCTAATGCATTTTTACGAACTTTTAACAGTTCATCTCGTACACTAATAAGAGGTCCAAGGTCTCTGCCTTTATTTGCAGCATCAGTAATTAAGCTTCGTATACTTGATAAATCACTATCGTAGGCTTTTTTACTTTGTTTAGGGTTGTCTGCTATTTTTTTCAAAAGGTTAGTGACTATTTTTCTTTGATCTCTATCAGGTAAGGCTTGATCTAAAAGTCTTCTATCAAATGTTTTTAGAAAAGAAGTCATACTAGATAAGTCAAAAGGTTTACCTCTGTTTAAATTAGCGATTTTTGCAGCATCTTCAAACTTAGCGTCTACTTTTTTATACGCAGCATCTTTTACTTTGATA
>VMHT01019845.1_pt1 | contig 10462 bp, 11 predicted proteins | sample 4693611 | NCBI WGS metagenome assembly VMHT01 (sample SAMN12280063, study PRJNA550983) | marine metagenome | isolation source: seawater sampled from same location over 5 years 0.02-0.2 micron viral filtrate | place: USA: collected off the coast of southern California halfway between the port... ...
CCTGAGTCTACAATTGTTATAGATGCCCCTACAGGTACTGGTAAATCAATTATTGCAATGTGGTCCTCATACATTCTCAAGGAACTAGGCAATCAAGGCTACATAGTAACATCGGATAAAACACTACAAGAACAATACGAATATGACTTCTCACAGTATAATACAGGATGGCCCTCCATCCAAGGTATTGACAACTACAACTGCGAAGTGAACGGCCTGCCGTTTAGCCTAGGTGAATGTAAGATGAGAGGCTACTCTTATGGCCAAGCCGAAAGGTTACAGTGCGCCAGAATGTGCGACTATTTAAACACTCGAAAAAAGGCGATCGATTCGCCAGTTACACTTGTTAATTATAGTTTCTGGTTGATACAGCAAAATTATGTTAATTATAGAATGGCTATAAGACAAATGGAGAAAGAAGGACATCATAATCTTATTAATGATGTTTCCTCGGAACGATATGATGAAATTTTAGAATCATACGATAATTTTTTTCCTTTTAAGAAACGGGACTTTGTTTTCTTTGATGAGGCGCACAAGGTAGATGAAATTGTTCAACAACATTTTTCTCCTTCTTTGAAAAAATTTTCCCTTTTTAAAACAGGGACTTTGATTGACTTCATGATGCAACAAGGAGTTAGAGTCCCAGCAGTTTCTAAAAGTTTTATAGGTGACTTAATGGATGAAATTCTAATAGAAGAAAATAAGGAAAAACTTCTCATTAAACTAGCTAAAGTAAAAGGATTTTTATGGAGCATTTTAAAAGGTAGAGCAGAATTAAATCAGCGAGCAAAACAAAAGTTTGGAGTTGATGTCAATTCAAGTCTTCCAAAGAAATGGCAACGGGCATTTTCACAGCTTGACGGACTTAAAGACACCCATTGTAAAATTGAAGACTATTTAGAAATTATAGAAACTACAGGCATTGAGTCTATGATCTTTAGTCAAAACTTACATGATGGTGAAATTAAATTAATGTGTTTAAGCGAGGCACATCTAATTAAAAAACATTTACATAAAAGAGCAGGCTTTAAAGTATTTATGTCAGCAACTATTGGAGAACCTAAAACTTATATGAAAGTAATGGGAATAGACAATGCTAAATTTATTAGACTATCTAATGGATTTACATATGAAAAGTCTCCGATTGTATTTGTTGATAGATGGAAGATGTCAATGCAACATAAAAGGGAAAGCTTGCCTGAAGCTATTAAAATGTTAGATAAAATTTTAGAGAAACATAAAGGGCACAGGGGACTAATACATACTGGAAGCTATGAATTTAGTCAATATATTAAAGGACACACCTCACACATTAAGAGGATCATTGAGTATAATAAGAGTAGTGAAAAGAAGGAGGCATTGGTTAAGTTTAAAAATACAATGAATGGAGTAATTATGGGACCTTCGATTCTTGAAGGTTTAGATTTTAAAGATGACATTTGTAGGTTTCAGGTATTCTTTAAAGTACCCTATCCTTCATTAGGAGATCCACTAACAAATGCAAAAATAAAACATTCACCAGGTTGGTATGATTGGAAAACTGGAATAACAATCCAACAAGGTGCAGGCCGAAGCATTAGAAACAAAGAGGATTGGGCAGTGACTTATATCTTAGATGCGTGCTTTGGAAATCTGATAAATAAACTAGAATACTTTCCAGATAACTTTAAAAATAGAATAAAAACAATAAAATGACATATATTAGAACAGTACTACCAGAGCCAGAAGAATTAAAAAGATTAATAGAAGAACAAGGAGAAACCGCAATCTTTAAAAGATACAGAAAATATGGTAGTTTACAAGGCTGTTCTGAAAGTGTAAGCATTGTAAATCAAATTTTATATAAAGGTTATAATAAGAGAAGAACTATAAAGCAATAATTTCTAACTATTATATTCCATGCGATTATTTAATAAACTTTTCCGTAAAGGGGAATATAATATAAAAACCAAAAATATGTCAGAAGAAAAAACTGCCAATATCTATGTTTGGCAAAAGTCTGAAAGAATAGGTAAAATTGTTATTGAAAAAGAAATTAAAGACGGTTGGCTATACTTTACAGATGGTAGTAGAATTAATCCAAAGCTAACAAGTGAATTTTTAAGTCAAGTCACTTCAATGGAAGAAGCTGAAGGTATTGCAAAAATATTAAGCCCAGTTGGTAATGTAGCACAGGCAGGTACTGAAAGAGGACCGGGTGTTATGATGCACGAAAATGAACCTAAAAAACCAATAGAAATAATTACAGAAACTAAAAAGGTGGGCAGTAATATTAAAGATCCAGAAGATAGTATAGTAGTTGGTATTTTAGAAAAGCTAAGTAAAAAGAATAAAACTAATTTTGATATTAGCATAGGTGTTAATATACCTGGAAAGACTATTTTTAAAGCTTTACAAATGGACATGGAAGAAGAAGAATTAAAAAAAGGTCTAGTGATGCTTGTAAAAAAACAGATAAATAATCTAGAACAAAAATTAAACAAAGAAGTAGAAACTTTTATTCAAAATCAATACTATGAATAGGCGACAAAGAAGAAACGCATATAGATCTATGGGAATTCTTAAAAATAAGAGTTCAAGACAATTTAACGATCCCACAAGAAAACAAATTACTCAACAGCTTAGTAAAGAAGGTGCAGAAAAACATAAAGCAATGGTTGAAGAGAATGAAAGATTGTGGAGAGAAGGAATAGAACATAAAAATGCTGAATATAAAAAACAATTAGAAACTGAAGGCTGGGAAGGTAAAGAAATTGAATTGTTGTCTGAGGCATGGTCTTTAAGAATGATAAAAGATAAAGAAAATTATCAACAAGATAAAAAAGATGCTAAAAGATTAATTAAAGAAGCTGAAGCATTAAGAGCAAAGAGAGCTAAATAATGGTTACAGTATTATTAGACATAGGAGATAACGGCGTCGTTAAAATTATAGAAGATGATAATTATAATGGAGGCGATCAATTAAATGTTACAAAAACTCTTTATGTTTTTGAAGATGATTCTGATTATGAAAACAGAATTAAGTTTTTAAAAGATCTTTGTTTAGATATTGGGTTAAATCTTGGTAATAAAAACGATCAAAAGAGACTCAATATAAATCTCTATAAAAAACCAAAGGATATGTCACTAATGACAAAGAAAGAATTAGAGACAAGTATTATGGGAGCTGAAAGGCTATTAGAGAAGTATAAAAAAGAACTTAAAAAATATGAATCTTAAGGTAGAATGTATATGGTGTAAAACTAAAACTGATTTTAATAGATTTGCAAGAGAAACTAAAAAATCGGAAGAATATGACAAGTTCAAGAATCAAATAATTTCTTATAACGAAATTGGTGATAGACTTTCTAAGAGTGATCCTTATGGAAATACTCCATCTGAAACTTTAGTTGCTTTACATATACAAAAATTAATACGAAATCTTGTTAATAAAAATAGGAGAGTAGAAGAAGAAGTTGAAGAAGATCAAACTGCAAAAGTTACATATCTTCTTAAAAACTTAAATCAAGAAAATGTACTAAATTTTAAAAACTTTATTAATGAAATTGCTGATGGAGTAGAATTTGACTTAGTAGTTATTAATAGAGAAGATAAATTAGATCCTAAAGTATTGAGTAAATTCGATAACGTTAGAATTGTAGATAATGATAAGACATAAGATATTTTCAAAAGGTGAAAGAATCCATGCTCTAATACATTCAACAACAAATCCAAATATTTTATTTCCAGTTAGAGGCACGATTTATGATACTAAATTTGATGAGTACAATCCTCAATATCAAATTAAAGTAGATAAAATGTATGATGATATTGCATTCTTAAAGCGATATTTATTTAAAGGCCGAACTATCCGAAACTTTGATGGTAAAGATAGTAGATGGAAATTTACAAGAACAAGTTATAAAACAACTGATGAGTTTGTACAAAAGGTATTTAATGGTGATAATTGGGAAGGCTACTTAATTGTAGTTGATAGTGTTTATTGCTGTAGAACAAGAAAAGAACAAGTTGACTTCTTTAATAAAATACAAACATTTATGATACAAAAGAATCTGAGAGAGCTATTCGAGATGACTAGAAGGAAAGAATACAGAAATGGCAGATTTTATTATCATACTAAAGATATGTTTAAGAGAGCACTTAAAAAGTTCTTTGGTGAACGATCTCCTCAATCAGATAAATGGTGGAATGATTTTCTTGCATCCACCGATATTAGAGATTTAGACAAACACGTCTAAACTTTAAGTGATATATAAATAAAAATAAAGTATTTTATGCCAATTTTATTAGCAGCTTTACAGGCTGGACAAGATGCAGCCAATTATGCATATGAAGCGGTTACCGACACTGGTGATTTTGTTTACAAAAATTTAGAGACAGGTTTTAATGAAAATTTTGCAGGTAAAATACAAGGTGCTAAAAACAATCCATCTGATTCTAGTTTAGAAACACAATTAAGTGCTCTATTTGCTGTTAAAGGTAATAGTGATATAGATGTTAAGAGCGATAAAAGTTTATACACTGATAAAACTACATCCGCTAGATATAAGGGTAAAGATGGTAAACAAAATATAGCCGGTGAAGCTGCAGTAAGAAGTAAACAAAACACTTGGTCTTTATTAAAATATAGAGGTGAAGGAAATACTACTGACTATAATAAAGCAATGTTAGGTGAAAGTAGAGGAGCCAATAATCAATACCTAAATCCAACTGCAAATGTTTTAATTGAAAAATGTAATAAATCTGCAAGCTACATATATAATTATAAAGACTTTGTTTTTGCTAAGTGGTATGGTAAAATACCGAATAACTACATGTTAACTTTAAGAAGGTTTCCTTTTCCAGCTGAAGATAATATTATAAATCCAATGATCTATAGTGCAAAAGAAAAAAAGGAAATACAAAATATTCAACCTGCTCTTGCACAGGCTGTAACATGGATGGGAGAAAGTGCCGGTAATAATTTAAATGATATATTAAAATTTAGTGTTGGTTTTAATTGGAAACAAGCAGATGCTAATCTTCAAGAAATAAATTCAAAGCCTAGAGATAGAGGGTTTGTAGGTGGTTTTTTAGATGGACTTCCAAAATCTCAACAAATTCAGGGCGGTTTAGCGGGAGAGAGTGCTGCACAAACAAAAAGAAGACTTGCACAAGGAGACAATTGGGATCCTTTGAAACAAACATATCCTAATCATACATTTGCCCCGCTTAATGTTATTAAAAGTATGCAAGTTAGAGATAGTGGCTTAACATTTGATCAAAGCTTTAGTATAGTTTTTGAATATAATTTAAAAGGCATTCCAAATACAAGTCCTAAGGTTGCATTTTTAGATGTACTTGCTAATTTATTATTATTAACTTATAATAATGCTCCTTTTTGGGGAGGTGGTTTAAGATATGCAGGAGGTGGTAAACATATTGGGAAACCTTTTGGAAACATTGCACTATTGAAAAAAGGAGATTATAAAGGGTTCTTTGGTAGTATAATGAAAGACATTGGAAAAGGCTTTGGTAATATCATGGATGATTTATCTAAAATGGGAGATAGCAAGGCTTTAAATAATGTTCTAGGAGGTGGTTTAATGGATTTATTTGGTGGACCACAAGGTGGACAAATTGCTCAAGCATTTTTAACTGGTGAATCTACTGGACAATGGCATTTAACAGTTGGAAATCCATTAAATCCTATTGCTGTTATTGGAAATTTAGGTTGTACTAAAACTGACTTTCAATTTGACGGTCCTTTAGGTTATGAAGACTTTCCAACAAAACTAAAAGTAACAGTTCAATTGCAGCCAAATAGACCAAGAGATAAATCAGATATTGAATCGATGTTTAATGCAGGTAAAGGTAGATTATATTTACCAGAAAAAGGAGTGATAGATCCTACTGAATCATTTGACGTAAGCGCCTATGGTAATAAAGACAATGGACAAAATGCTCAAGCAAAAGCCTTCTTTAAAAAGGCTGCAAAATATGCAAATGGATAATGAATTTTAAAACAGTTATAGATAAAATAGTAGAGGGTGGCAAATTAATATTAGCACAACCTACCTTTATTTTTAAAGATAAAGAAGAAGTACCGTTTACAGAGTACGAGGTTAGAGCAGAAGATGCTGGTAGAATTGATCTCATTGCTTTAGACCAATATGGTTCCGATGATGGACCTGACATTGAATACATTCTAAAATTTAATGGTATATCTGATCCATTTTCAATTAATGAAGGAGACATTTTAAAAATACCAGTTGAAAATTCTTTAATTGTAAAATTAGAAAGACCTGAAGGAGCTGTTGATAATATAGTTAGACAATCCTTTATAGGTGGTAAAAAATTAACTAAGAAAGATCAAAGAAGACTTGACTTCCTTAAAAAGAAATATAAAATTAAAGAGGTTCTTCCACCTAACATGTTAAAATCTGGATTTAGCAACTCTGAAATAACTAAAAATCCAGATGGAACTGCAACTACAAAAATGGGCATGGGTGTTGGAACTCCTGACTCTAATTTTTCAGCTAAGAAAAGCGAAACTAAAGTAGAAGAGCAGTCAATTGCAGATTCTATTGTGAAGAAATTACAAAGTAATAAATCAGAAAAATTAACAGATGCTGAAATTGCTAAAATAGAAAACAGTGGAATAAGTTCAAAGGTAGTTACAGACATTGCAGGTAGTTCAGACACTGTTAAATTAGCAACCACGTTTGACGGTACAGTAATTGGTTCTGATGTTGCTTCAACTTCTAATTTTTCAACTAACATGTCAGAGGCGGTTGATGAAGATGGTAATAAAATAGGAAATCAATCTGTAAATCAATCTGAACAGATTGAAGGCGATAAGGTAACTAAAACAGTTACTAAAACTATTGTAAAGCCAGATGGCTCTTCTGAAACAACTCAAACTGTTACATTTTCTAAATACGAAGGAAAATAATCAGGATAAATAATATATGGAGTTAAATAATAATATATTGTCTGTAATAGAGCCTACAATTAGGCCTACTGATATTGAGTTAGAAGGTGGAAATGAAGGAGATGGTGGAGATAAAACAACTAAAAGCTTTGGTGCAAACATTCCTAGAATTATAATTAACGGTTACTTATTTGAAGAGTCAGACATATTATCATTTAAATTAACAGTTGGGATTAATAGAAAATATCCTACAATTTCAATTACAGTAAGAGATAGCCAAGGATTCTTTGATATAGATCAATACCCAAGAGACGGTGATGTAATTACAGCCTATATTAATTCTAAAAATCAGGATACTTTTAAAAGTATCCACATGGATTTTAATATTACATCGATAATTTCTCCGACAGTAGGCTTGCCAAGTAGTGAAAAGGAATATAGTTTTTCAGGTAATTGTAAAGTACCTGGATTGTTTAGTGAGGATTGTGTGTTTTTTAGTGAAAATACAAGTTTAGGCCATCTTGAAGAAATAGCATCTAAGTTAAAATTAGGTTTAGCAACCAATGTCGATGCCACGACAGATAGTCAAAATAGAATTCAACCCTATGATACTTCCTTAACGTATATAGGAGATGTTGTTAATTCCTCATATATTGATGAAGAAAGCTTTCAAACTTTTTACATAGACCAATATTATAATTTAAACTTTGTGGAGATGAATCGTATTTTTAATTCTGAAAATGTAAGTATTGAAAGCATGCAAGAAAACTTTACATCTCTTTCTAAAAGCTATAGTGAAGATGCTAATAGTGAAAATGAAGATGATATAAAAACAAAACTATTTTTAACTAATAATCTACAATTTGATAAAACTAATCTTAAAATATCTCAATTTGCATTAAAAAATAATTCAAGTAAAATATCATTATTAAATGGTTATAGGCGAGTATTACAGATGTGGGATGGATTAGAAGAAAGCAACCCAAATCAATGGGATGCCGAAAGACTTATAGAATTTGATGTAGAATCTTTTACTAGTAAAAACATTAGAGATGTTGAAGAGCCATTAAAGGGTAGAAGAGGAGAAAGTGAATATGATAATCATTCAAAATATAAATGGGTAGGTAGAATGCAAGACTATGCATTAGAAGGAAATGTACATTTAAATAGAAAATACTCTATATTAAATAATTGGCAAAACTTACAAGAACTTGAAAAGATGAAACTTATTGTAGAACTTGATAGCTTTAATCCAAGTATTTATATGTGTCAAAAAATACCAGTAATGATGTATGTTTATGAGGAAAGAAAGTCTCAAGTCATTACTGCTAAAGAGGAAAAACTAAAGAAAAAAGGAGTAAAGGTAGATGACAAGGCATTTGATAGTAAAAACGAAGTAGAAGCTGAAGAAGCTCCAGTTAAGCAAGATGATTTTATTACTGGGCATTATATTGTAGGTGGAATAGAATATATATACTCAGATGGTGATCAAGCCCTAACGCAGAGATTAACTCTATTAAGAAGAGAATGGCCAACAAGAGCAAATAATTTATAGAATGTTAAAAGGAAATAAAAACAGATTTACAAAAGCTAAAGGAGGTCATCCATATGATGAACCTACCTTTTTAAGTTTTTTCTTAATATTTGATTGGACAGGTTCCGGATCTCCATTGTTTAATGGTAAGGCTGCTGCTTTTTTAAGAGACGTTTACGGTGATGAGGCTAGAGCTAAAAAGCTAGAACAGTTTGTAAAGTATTTAAAAAAGATTAATTTAGAAATGCCATGGTTTTGGCAAAGTATTACAGGCTTAGAATCAGCACACACTTATGGTGCATTAAAAGATCCTTATGGCTACGCAGACGCTAAAATAGAAATAGACTGTTTAGACACTCTTGATTTTACAATTTCAGGTATATTTGATTTATATAGAAGTTGTGTTATAGATACTAATAGATATGTTGAGGTTTTACCTGGTAATTTAAGAAAATTTACAGTTTATGTGCATGTACAAGAAATAAGAAACTTTGTACCTTTTATTGGAGCAGATAGAGACGCAAAGGAAATTAAAAAGCTAAAAGGCTTAGACGGTGCTGATAGAAACGACGCATTTGCTAGCGTAAACGGCGGCTCAAGTTTAGATGGTTATAAGTCCATACAGGATAGATTAAACTCTGATCAATTAGATTGGAAAGCTAAAGGCATGGGACCAAGATTTGTTACGCGATTAGATAATTGTAAATTTGATTGGGATAATGGTAGTAAAATGTTTAGTGAAATAAGCAACGTTGATATTTCAGCTCCGGTAAAACATAAAATGTGCTTTTATTATCAAGGAGCAAGTATATCAGAAGTTGAGTACTTAAATGCATTTAATTATAAAGACTCAGATCCTTTAAGCACGTTTGATAACGATATGATAAGTGATTTAAATGATTCTGCACTTAAAAAATTACTTAATAATATAGGCGTTGAAGTACCTTCGGCAGCGGAAATAGGTCAAGTACTTAAAAAACAATTAGGTAGTACCTTTGATGGTATAGTCAACAGAGCATTACAGGATGCAAAAGGAAATCTTCTTTTAGGTAATATTTATGGCGCAAATACTCTTTCAAAAATTCAAGATATTTTTAATGCCGGTTCTATAAATGCTATTAGACCACTCGTGAGTGGAGAAGACCAAAGAATTATAGGCAACGGAGCTGGAGGAGCAGTTGGAGATAATTTATTCCCTCAAGCTTCACCTGAAAGTACATTAAAAAGTACTAACATATATCCTCAAAGAAGTAGTGAGAATGATGCTAACCTAGGAAATGTACGTTAGATATGAATCCTGAACACAGACTTAAAATAATAAATTTTGCTAAAAGAATCGTATGTGGAGAAGTCATGAAGTCTCCTGAAGACATTCAATTTTATTTAAACTATAGAGTAGAAATCGAAGAAACTCTAAGAAATTGGTCAGAAGATTAACAGAATATATAATATATGAAGGCTGAAGAATTATATAAAGATAATTTAAGGGACACTCATTGGTTGGGAAAGGTTGTTGATACGGCTGACCCTTTGCTTGAAGGTAGATGTAGAGTAATGGTATATGGTAAGTTTGATAAAATACCAACTGAATCAATTCCATGGGCAACATCTTCTAATAGCAATATGATAGGAACATACTCTACCCCAAAGCTAGGAGATATTGTTTCTGTTAAATTTGATAATGGAGACATTTACCACCCTGAATATACTTATACAATTAACAGCAATGATAGAAATACATTTAAAACAGAAATATTAGAAGCATTAGGCGCTGAGGAAGCTGTTAAAGCACAATCAATTGTATATGATGTTGATAATAAATTTAGAATCTATTATGAACCAAATGAAGGTTTAATAGTTTCAATGGGTGATGGAATTAAAACAGAGCCTTTTATAAATGTAAAACAAACTGGTGAAATACATATCCACACTGATCAAGAAGGTAAGGTTGAAGTATTTACAGATGGAGACGTAGAAGTTAAAGGTAAAAAAGTTCATGTTAATAGTCCAAA
>VMHT01077618.1_pt1 | contig 10462 bp, 8 predicted proteins | sample 4693611 | NCBI WGS metagenome assembly VMHT01 (sample SAMN12280063, study PRJNA550983) | marine metagenome | isolation source: seawater sampled from same location over 5 years 0.02-0.2 micron viral filtrate | place: USA: collected off the coast of southern California halfway between the port... ...
ATAATCCGCCCCTTCTCACCGTAGCTGGCCTCCCGTTCGATCAGACTGATCAGACGGTTGTGCAAGGTAAATGGCGCATGAAACAGCTTCTTGATCTTCAGGGCCTTGCCCATGCCGGTCAACTGCTGGAACAGCTTGTTGACATCATCGCCAATGGACTCGTCGCAGGTCATGAAACTGTAATCGGTGTACAGGCGTGCGTTCCCGGCGTGGTAGTTACCGGTGCCCAGATGCACGTAGCGCCGCAGGCGGCCTTCTTCCCGACGGACAATCAGGATCATCTTGGCGTGGGTTTTGTACCCGACCACACCGTACACCACGATCACGCCAGCTTCCTGCAGCCGACTGGCCAGCTCCAGGTTCTCGGCCTCGCTGAAACGGGCTCTCAATTCGATAACCGCCGTGACTTCCTTGCCGCGACGCGCGGCATCGGCCAGGGCCTCGACAATTTCCGAATCGGCACCGGTGCGATAAAGCGTCTGGCGAATAGCCAGCACCTGCGGATCCTTGGCCGCCTGGCGCAGCAGGTCCACCACCGGGCTGAAGTTTTCATAGGGGTGTAACAGCAGCAGTGGCCGCTTGCGGATGGCATCGAACATGGATTCCTTGCTACGAATCTGGCGCGGAATCGACGGCGAGAAGCTGGAATAGGTCAGGTCTGGCCGGTCCACCAGGCCACCCACCGCCATCAGGCGGGTCAGGTTTACCGGGCCGTGGACCTGGTAGAGATCCCGCTCGGTCAGGCCGAATTCCCGGAGCAGGAACTGCACCAGCTCTTCCGGGCAGTTATCCGCCACCTCAAGGCGAACGCCATCGCCAAACCGACGGCTCAGCAGCTCGCCGCGCAGGGCCGAGGCCAGGTCTTCCAGATCGTCTTCAAGCTCAAGGTCCGCGTTCCGGGTCAGCCGGAACTGATAGCAGCCCTTCACTTCCATCCCCGGGAACAGCTCATCAGCATGGGCGTGAATCATGGACGACAGGAACACCAGGTTGTCACCACCCTCGCACACCTCATCCGGCAAGCGCACCAGGCGCGGCAGGGAGCGAGGCGCGGGCACAATCGCCATCCCGGTCTCACGACCAAAGGCATCCTTGCCGTCCAGCTCAACGATGAAGTTCAGGCTCTTGTTCACCAGGCGGGGGAACGGGTGTGATGGGTCCAGCCCGATCGGGCTGACCACCGGCAGAATTTCCTCGTCAAAGTAATTGCGCACCCACTCGGCCTGGGCCGGTGTCCACTCGCGGCGCCGGACAAAGTGGATGTTCTCCTGCTCCAGCTCCGGAATCAGGACATTATTGAGAATATCGTACTGTTCGTGGATATAGTCGTGGGCAACGCGGCTGATCTCCGCCAACACCTGTTCCGGCAACATGCCGTCGACACCCACCGTTTCGCGGCCATACTTCATCTGCTGGCGCAGGCCCGCCACCCGGATTTCAAAGAACTCATCCATGTTACTGCTGAAAATGCAGCAGAAGATCAGACGATTGATCAGAGGATGCGTGGTATCCAGCGCCTGCTTCAACACCCGGTAATTGAACTGCAGCTGGCTCAGTTCGCGGTTGAAGTAGTTCTCGCTGGCATCCAGATTCACTTCCTCACCAACGGGAGGAAGATCCACCGGCGCCGGGACGCTCTGTTCACTGCCTGTCTCTGTCACGGTTTCGCTTGTCATTGCTCTTTATATCCATCGTTGAGGCGGGCTTCGGCCACCAGCCGCTGCCCGGTTATGTTCGCTGTCGTTCCCGCATCAGTCTGGCGGCGCGCACGGCGAAATAGGTCAGAATGCCATCGGCACCGGCACGGCGCATGGCCATCAGGCTCTCCATCATGACCGCGTCGCCATCCAGCCAGCCGTTTTGAGCTGCGGCCATATGCATGGCGTATTCGCCACTGACCTGGTACACAAACGTTGGCACCTGCAGTTCGGTTTTCACCCGGCGCACGATATCCAGATAGGGCATGCCCGGCTTGATCATCACCATGTCGGCGCCTTCAGCCAGATCCATGGCCACCTCATGAATGGCCTCATCACTGTTGGCCGGGTCCATCTGATAGGTGGCTTTGTTACCCTTGCCGAGGTTGGCAGCAGAGCCGACCGCATCCCGGAACGGGCCGTAATAACTGGACGCATACTTGGCAGAGTAGGCCAGAATCCGGGTATTCACATAGCCTGCCCCTTCCAGGGCTTCTCGAATAGCCGCCACCCGACCATCCATCATGTCAGAGGGTGCCACCACATCGGCACCGGCATCGGCATGGGACAGTGCCTGATTGACCAGCGCTTCAACCGTGACATCGTTCAGCACATAGCCATCGTTGTCGATAATGCCGTCCTGCCCATGGGTGGTGAACGGATCCAGCGCCACATCGGTAATCACCCCCAGTTCCGGATGCGCCTTTTTCAGGGCACGAACCGCCCTCTGGGCCAGGCCATCAGAATCCCACGCGCCGGAGCCGGACAGGTTCTTTTTCTCCGCCGGCACTACCGGGAACAGCGCCACGGCGGGAATACCGAGCTCTACCAGTTCCGCCGCCTGCTCCACCAGCAGATCGACGCTCAGGCGCTCGACACCCGGCATGGAGGGTACGGATTCACGCTGATTCTCGCCTTCAAGCACAAACACCGGGAAAATCAGGTTATCGGGTGACAACTGGTTCTCCCGAACCAGACGACGGGAAAAATCACTGGCACGATTGCGACGCAAACGGGTGAACGGATAGGCTCGACTGGAGTGCGCAAGACGCGGCTTCGACACGGATAACCTCCTGAACATGGATGGCCTTGGAAAGTGATGACATCATACACCCCAGAAGCCGCCCGTTGCAGGCCTGAGCCGAGTGTGCCGTTGACAGATGACAAAGAGATGACAGATAAACGGAGTTGCCGGGGCAACGGAAGCCGCTGCCCGGCGAGGAAACGCCATCAGAGGGAACGGTTGTTGAACCCGATCTCCACCTTGCGCGGGGTATCAGAACGGAAGGTGGTGTCCACCTCCTGTATCTTTCCGCCGCCTTGCAGGAAGGCCTCAATATCTGCCTGCAACTGGGCCCGAACTCGGGCACGGCCGGCAATGGAATGGTTATCGTCGCTGTCGCTGGTCCAGTTGCTGGACTGCTCCAGATTGCTTTCGTCGAATTCACTCATGGTTTATCTCCATCAACGAAAACAGCTTTACGGGTGGCCAGATGCTCTGGAAGACGCACCCCGTCTCGACTGCCGGCCATCTGACGGCCCGTCTTGGCGTCTTTATAATCTGCTTTCACGACCGACGCTATTTCCTGACAACCACTTTTTTGTAATTTTTTGTAATCGGAGATAACCCATTGTTTTAAATGACCAGATATCAGCCTTTTAACGGCACACAGAATTGACACAAAGAATGAATATTGATTCAATGCTTGCAAGGAGCCGGCATGGCCTACCGCGAAACTGAAAAAATGCGCCAGCGCAAAGCCGAAGCGCGGAAAAAGATCATTGAATGCACCTGGGAGTGCGTATCCGAAGGCGGTTTCCGCAGCGCACGCATTACCCGCATCGCGGGACTGGCCGGCGTTGCCACAGGCACCATCTACCGCCACTTCGAGTCACGGGAGGACCTGTTTGCGGAAATCTTTCGCCTGGCCACCCAACGTGAGGTCGACAAGGTCGCCGAAGCACTCGCGGTAGGCGGTAGTGCGGTTGAACGCCTGGACAACGCTCTGCGTCAGTTCGCCCGTCGGGCCCTGAAAGGCCCGATGAAAGCCTGGGCACTGATTGCCGAGCCGGTAGACCCGAAAGTCGAAGAAGAGCGACTGGTATACCGCAAAGCCTACGCCAACCTGTTTGAACAAGCGATCCGGAGCGGCATAACCGAGGGCTGCATACCGGATCAGGATGCCCGCCTTACCAGCACCTGCCTGGTTGGCGCCATCTCGGAATCCCTGGTGGGGCCGCTGTCACCGACCCAGACAGAAACACCACCGGGACACGACAACAACGAAGATGAGCTGGTCGACACCATCGTTTGCTTCTGCCTACGGGGGTTAACCGGCACCAGGAGCTAACCATGAACAGCCCGCAGCGCAAGACCGAGTCCAACGCCGACAGCCACTATCTGTCAGCCACTCACGAGGTCATCAACCAGCCCCGACCGCTGGAAAACTATAACCTCTACGAACAGGACAGCGCGCTCCGGGAAGCCGTATTGCGAGAAGGCGCCGGCCACGCCAGCGAAGACCTCAGCCGCTTCGGCGCCTGGGCCGGCAAGGCCGACACCATCGAGCTGGGCAACCTGGCGAACGCCAACAAACCCAGCTTTCGCACCCACGACCGCTACGGCCACCGAGTAGACGAAGTCACCTTCCACCCGGCCTACCATGAACTCATGCGCGTGGCCTTGGAAAACGGCCTGCACAGCTCCCCCTGGACCAACCCGGGCAAAGGCGCCCACGTGGCCCGGGCCGCCAAGTATTACCTGCACTCCCAGGTGGAAGCCGCTCACTGTTGCCCGGTCACCATGACCTTCGCGGCCATCCCATCCATCCAGAACCAGCCAGACCTGGCCAAACTCTGGGCCCCGAAAATCCTGGCCAACGAATACGACAGTCGCAACTTGCCAGACGGCGACAAAACCTCCGTCACCATCGGCATGGCCATGACCGAAAAACAGGGTGGCAGCGACGTGCGCGCCAACACCACCGTGGCCTACCCGACAGGACGGGAAGGTCCCGGACAGGCCTACGAACTGGTCGGCCACAAATGGTTCGTTTCCGCCCCCATGTGCGACGCCTTCCTGGTACTGGCCCAGACCACCAATGGCCTGTCCTGCTTCCTGATGCCCAGATGGCGCCCAGATGGCAGCAAGAACCCCTGGCAGGTACAGCAACTCAAGAACAAAATGGGTAACGTTGCCAACGCCTCCAGCGAAGTGGAAATCCGCGGTGCGCTGGCATGGATGGTGGGCGAGGAAGGCCGCGGCGTCAGAACCATCATCGAAATGGTCGCCATGACCCGCTTCGACTGCATGATTGGCAGCGCCGCCGGCATGCGCCAGGCCGTGGCACAGGCGACGCACCACTGCCACAACCGCAGCGCCTTCGGCGCAACCCTCAGCGACCAGCCGCTGATGCAGAACGTCCTGGCCGACCTGATTATCGAAAACGAAGCCGCCCTCGCCTACACCATGCGCGTCGCGCGGGCCATGGACAACCAGAACAACGAACACGAACGCCTGCTGGCCCGCCTGGCCACCCCCGTCGGCAAATACCGGATCTGCAAACGCACCCCCAACCACGCCTACGAAGCCATGGAATGCATCGGCGGCAGCGGCGTGATGGAAGACTGCATCATGCCCCGCCTGTTCCGGGAATCGCCGGTCAACGCCATCTGGGAAGGCAGCGGCAACGTCCAGTGCCTGGACACCCTGCGCGCCCTTCAGAAAGAACCCGAAACCCTCGACGCCTTCTTCAAAGAAACGGCCGAAGCCCGTGGCACCGACCGCCGCTTCGACCAGTACCTGGCACAACTGCAACACGACTTCGCCGACATCAGCGATTTCCAGTACCGGGCCCGCAACCTGGTCGATCGCATGGCCCTGGCCATGCAGGGCTCCCTGCTGCTGCGCTTTGGCGACAAAGACGTCGCCGACGCATTCTGCGCCTCACGCCTGCAAAGCGGCGGTGGCATGAACTACGGCAACCTGCCCTCCGGCACCAACCCGGCGGCGATTATCAAACGGGGGACGCCTGTAGTAGGCTAGAGGAAACTCAGTCCGCTAGGCGCACCAGTAAGATGCCAGCAGACTGACAAGACTCCCCTTGCGAGGTTTGTGAACCGGCGGGGGATGGCTTTCCAAAAATTTGCGGAGCCAGGGATGGCGGAGCAGAAGCGCCACAAGGATGTGCCGAAGGAGCGGTTTTTGGAAAGCCATCCCCCGCCGGTTCCTGCACCAACACGCGGTATCGGACCATGTCAGAAGCCCTTAGAAAACTGCTGAAAGAAGGCAAAACCCCACAACAGCACCAGGATATTACCCCCCACGTAGGCGTCCTCACCCTGCACTTCCAGCTCTACGGCTGCGAAGACCTGAAAGCCAAACGCAAAGCCTTCACCGCCATGAAAGCCATCTGGGGCAAAGAACCCGACCTCGCCGTCGCCGAAACCGCCGACCAGGAAGCCCTCGACTGTGCCACCTGGACCATCGCCGCCCTGGGCGCCAGCGCCCAGCAGATCACCCAGCGCCTTGACCAGGTGGAAAAAGACATCCAGGACCGCATCGACGCCGCCATCCTGGATGTACACCGGGAAATCCTCTAACCCGGACCAGTGGCCCGCCAGGCATGGCGTCATTGCCTGACAGGTCTTATACTACGCAGCCTCAGGGAACCAATGCCCCGCTTGGCGGCTGGCAGACATTTTTCGCAACCGGGCCTCGCCCGGCTCCATCCGACGGGTTTCCGGAACCAACCCATCGGATACCACTGAATGTGTGTGGTGCTATGACCGGAAAGAAAAAATCCGCCCAGGCCTCATTAGAGGCAATGTATCGCGTGTTCACGGTGCCCGAAGCGCCGGAGTCGACCCTGAGCCGGATCGACCAGGACATCTCCCGTAACCTGGCCGGATTCCTCCAGGAGCACATCGTCGCCATCGAACGGGACCTGTCCGAAGTCGAGAAAGACTTCTCCGACTACGTCATCCCGGAGAAACCTGTTTTTGTCTCCGAGCAGACCCAGTTCCTGCTCGACAAACTGGTGGCCAACTCCGTTCATACCGCGTCACCCGCGTTCATCGGCCACATGACCTCGGCACTGCCCTACTTCATGCTGCCGCTGTCGAAGATCATGATCGCCCTGAACCAGAACCTGGTGAAAACCGAAACCTCCAAGGCGTTCACGCCCATGGAACGCCAGGTACTGGGTCAGATACACCGGCTGGTGTACCAGGAAGACGGTTCTTTCTATCGTAAATGGATGCACGATCCCCGGCACGCCCTGGGCGCCATGTGTTCCGGCGGCACGGTCGCCAACCTCACCGCCCTGTGGGTGGCTCGCAACCGAGCCTTCCCCGCTGAAGGCAGCTTCCGCGGTCTGCACGAAGAAGGCCTGTTCCGCGCCCTGAAATACTACGGCCATGAAGGCGCCGCCATCGTCGTGTCCAAACGCGGCCACTACTCCCTGCGCAAAGCCGCCGACGTCCTCGGTCTTGGCCGGGACGCCCTGGTGCCAGTGGAAACCGACGAGTTCAACCGCATCCAGACCGACGCCCTGCGCGACAAATGCCTGGAGCTGCAGAAGCAGAAGATCAAGATCATGGCCATCTGCGGCGTGGCCGGCACCACCGAAACCGGCAACGTCGACCCACTGGACGCCATGGCCGACATCGCCCGGGAATTCGGCGCCCACTTCCACGTCGACGCCGCCTGGGGCGGGCCAACCCTGTTCTCACGCACACACCGGCACCTGCTGCGCGGCATCGAAAAGGCCGACTCGGTCACCTTCGACGCCCACAAACAGCTTTACGTACCCATGGGTGCCGGCCTGGTGGTCTTCAAAGACCCCAGCCTCGCCAGCGCGGTAGAGCACCACGCCCAGTACATCATCCGGAAAGGTTCCCGGGACCTCGGCAGCACCACCCTGGAGGGCTCACGGCCGGGCATGTCCATGCTGATCCACTCAGGCCTGAAAATCCTCGCCAGAGAAGGCTACGAAATTCTCATCGACCAGGGCATCGACAAAGCCAAAACCTTTGCCAACATGATCGATGAACAACCGGATTTCGAACTGGTCACCCGCCCGGAACTGAACATCCTGACCTACCGCTATTGCCCGGAAGATGTACGCCAGGCACTGGCCATGGCCGATGAGCTGCAGGCAGAAAAGATGAATACCTGCCTGAACCGCATCACCAAATTCATCCAGAAAACCCAGCGGGAACGCGGCAAAGCCTTCGTCTCCCGAACCCGGCTGGAGCCGGCCCGTTACTATCACTTCCCGTGCATTGTGTTCCGGGTGGTTCTGGCCAACCCGTTAACAACGCCGGATATTCTGGAAGATATTCTCAGGGAGCAGAGGGAACTGTCGAAGGAAGATGGGATTGCCGATGAAATGGCCATCCTGCACCAGATGGCTGCGGCGGTTTTGAAGCAGAACCAGAAAGAGGCCAGGCAGGCCTAGTGCTTCCGGAATACAGCTCCGCGGCGTGGGGCGGGGCGGGGCTTGTGGGAGCCCCAACCTGCTCCAAAGCCAGAATCAGTAAAGCGCCTCTTCGTCATCCAGCACCTCGTGCAGGATTTCCAGAAACATCTTGTCGGCCTCACTCCAGCTCTCCGGAATCCGGATCGTGGTATTGGCACTGATCTCACGAGCCATCAGCTCATCGGCATTGGCCTCGCCCTTGTACTTGCGGGCAATCTCCATGGATTTCACGGCAATCGTCGGATCGCTCATCACTTTCTTGATGAACACCCGCAACTCTTCAATCATCCGCGCCTGACGGCTCTCGACAGATGAACTCATGTTGTACTCCCCGAATATGGATAGCGACAGGCCACGCCTGCCGGATGCATTACCTATAGTATGGACAAAGCGCGGGGCCATCACCAGCCCCGCACAACGGTCAGACCATCAGGCCACGCAGAGTGAAGAACAGGAACGCCGCCATAATCGCTGACGCCGGCACGGTAATGATCCAGGCCGCGGCAATCTTTACCAGATGGGAGCGCTTGACCATCTCCTCGCGGTAAATCTTCTTCAGGCGCTTGCGCTCCGACTTGGACAAAGGCACCTGCTGCTTTTTCTTCTTCGCCTGCTTCAGCAGCTTCTCCATTTCCTCCACAGAGGCATTACGGAAATCATCCAGGAACGGCTTGAGGCGCTCCTGATCGGTCGGGTCATGCTGTTCGATGATCTTGTGCAACTGGGTCGCGTAGTTGGATTTCAGGTACTCACGCAGGAAGCCGACACCGAAAACGCCGCCAATGGCAATGTGGGTGGAACTGACCGGCAGGCCAAGCTGGGAAGCCAGAATCACCGTCAGTGCCGCAGACAGTGCAATACAGAAAGCCCGGGTCTTATCCAGCTCAGTAATCTCGGAACCCACGGTTTTAATCAGGCGCGGGCCGAACAGCATCAGCCCGACCGCCAGCCCCAGGGCACCGACCAGCATCACCCAAAGCGGGATCTTCGCTGAGGTAACCACACCACCACCGGCCTGAATGGCATCATTGATGGCCGCCAAAGGGCCAATGGCATTGGCCACGTCGTTGGCGCCGTGGGCAAAGCTCAGCAGGGCCGCGGCGAAGATCAACGGCCAGGTGAACAGGGTATTCACCCCCTGCGCACTGTTTTCCATGGTCGAGGCTTTGCGGCCCACCAGGGTCCGCATCACGAAAAACACTACCCCCGCCACAATCAGGCCGATCACCGAGGCTTCCACCATATCCACTTTGACGATCTTCTTGACGCCCTTGATCATCAGATAGGTGGCAAAGGCCCAAGCCATAATCGCCACCAGCCAGGGCACAAAGGTACGGGCAGAAGACACCAGATTCTGGCGGTACAGTACGGTTTTCTTGATTGCGAACAGGAACAACGCCGCCAGGGCACCGCCCAGCACCGGTGAGATCACCCAGCTTGCAGCAATTTTGCCCATCACCGCCCAATCGGCAATGGTCCAGCCACCAGCCGCAATACCGGCCCCCAGGACACCGCCAACGATTGAGTGGGTGGTTGAAACCGGCGCGCCCATCCAGGTGGCCAGGTTCAGCCACAAGGCGCCCGCCAGCAGGGCCGCCGTCATTAGCCAGACAAAAGCGCGCGGATCTTCCAGGCTAGTCGGATCAATAATTCCGCCCTTGATGGTCGACACGACATCGCCACCGGCGATCAACGCGCCGGCCGCCTCGAATACCGCGGCAAGAAGAACGGCTGCCCCCAGTGACAAGGCGCCGGAGCCCACCGCCGGACCGACATTGTTGGCCACATCGTTGGCCCCGATATTGATCGCCATGTAGCCCCCGATAACGGCGGCGGCCATCAATAACATGGCGTTAGGCAAGCCCTGGCTGAAGGAGCCAACCACAAGCCAGACACAAAGAAGGAAAAGTACGCTAAGTCCGACCCTGTACCGTTCCGTGGAGGGGCTGGTGAGAAGGTTATCCAGAAAGCTGCTGGAACGGGCCATACCAATTGATTCTCTTGTCTTGTGGACAGAAGGGGTTTCGGCAGTATTCGCCGGGGGCAAACTATAAATTTTTTGCCATCAAATTGAAACAAATCCCGGTTGATGGCCCCCTTCACAATCCTGATAGTTAATGCTGCAATTCAGATGGTTTTTGACGCATAATTCCGGAAAATATGTCAAAACGAACAACAGTTAATGACGAATACCAGCCAAATCCAGTCCAGCGAGCATGAAGAGCTGCAGATCTCCCGGCTGCTCAATGGCCTGTCAGCCATGGCGGTCCTGTTCCTGGCCGG
>VMHT01126849.1_pt1 | contig 10462 bp, 12 predicted proteins | sample 4693611 | NCBI WGS metagenome assembly VMHT01 (sample SAMN12280063, study PRJNA550983) | marine metagenome | isolation source: seawater sampled from same location over 5 years 0.02-0.2 micron viral filtrate | place: USA: collected off the coast of southern California halfway between the port... ...
ATCCAATCTCTCGATTTTTGCTAAAATACTATCAAGATGCGGGATTAAAGTAAGGTAGGGGGCGCTGTGCTGGTCATCGTCAGCGGCGGCGGCGTGCTGCGCGGTGGGACCAACGGCAAGGCGCAGGGCGGCGATGTCCGGCGGCAGCGGCGGCGGCACCCGCGGCGGCGGCGGCGGCGTGACCGCAAGCATGGCGGCGGTGGCGGCGGCGAAGGGGTCGTCGAGCGTGTCCTGCGGCGCCGGTTCCGCCGCCCGACGGCGACCATTCCGAAGGCGTGCAATGACGGAGCGATGGCGGTTCCGAGCCGCACTTTGCGCTTGCCCTAGCGAAGCAGCGCCGGGAGAGGGGGGTTGTCTTATAATTCTTCGTACACTTCTTCTTAGCATTATATATATATATAATAAATGATATAATAAATTAAATAGTATTAAAATAACGATGAGAAACTTTACTGATTTTATGATATGGAATCATATTTTCTTTATAATAGAAATATTTCACGCTTATTATAAAAAAGATTATATGCTTGTTTTTCTAGCATCATCAACTACTTATCTTTCAATAGAGAGACATAGAACGATGTATACAAAATATAATATGATTGAACCAATTATAGCGAAATCATCGATGGTATATATGACATGTAGGTGTTTATATGAGTTTGCAATGTATGAAAAATTTATGTTTTTGCTTTCCGAAAGTATATCCTTTTTTATTTGGGATATACAAAAATATAATTATGAAAAAATACATCCTTGGTTACATGTTAGTATAGCATTGAATGCAGGAATATATCTTAATTATTTAAATTAAAGTATAATAAAAAATAGGATTTATTATTTATTATTTTTATTATTTATTAATATATCATTTACAGGTATTGTGATTATTACTCATCATCCGTGATCTTTTTCATGTGATGATCTTGAAACTCCTCCGGCGTGCACTTTCGCACAAACTTTCGCAGTTCTAGATTAAGACACTTACGACATGAAATCGTACGTCCGGAAATACGAGTTGGTGGTCTCTTGCAAAGGCACCATCCTTTAGGTCCACCATCTTTTTTATTATGATAGAACGGACGTTCTCTTCCATTGTCCTGAGGAAAAGGACTTGTTGTCCAATACTCTTCGTAATTTTCCTCTGGCATAAGTGGAGTATTCAAAAGTTCATAATCTGCACAAGTAAAGGATGTCTCATCATCAATATCAAATTCATCGCCCTCCTTGGTGGGGATAAGTGTCACATCGATAAGGGGTGCAAATGAAAGACGTCGCTTTTCGGGTGTATCATCCACACTGCTAAAGGTTGAGTCCCAATTAGTGAGCGATACGCGGCGATTCATTTTCTTCCATTGGCGCCTTGACTGAAAATATGCAGTACTATTTGGGAAAAGGACTGGTGTACCGAGAAGGTAAGTGAGCGATGTTATTCTCTGAAAGAATTGATCATGATTAATACCGCATTCATGACGAAAGATAAGCGCTCTTTGTAGTGATTCAAGTGATGTGGATGGGTGACAACAAACCAATGTAACATCCTTAGCAACGGGGTCATTAGTAGGTGAACAAAGTGTTAACTCGCCGGTTTTTTCGAATTTAACCCGAACACTGCATGCCGTTTCACTTTGCGGAGTTTGCAGTAGTTGACAGAATCTAGAAGTTGCGATGTTGGTTGCGATGCTGGTTGCGATGCTGGTTGCGATGTTGGTTGCGACTTGCATATTAATTTGAAATCCTTTTGAATTTATTCTGGACTTATTTTGGACTTATTAATTATTTAAAATAAAAGTTTTCAATTTTATTTTAAATAATTAATAAAAATAAAAAAAACATATCATAAACAGTTTTATTTTTTATTTTTTTTAATTATTTATATTTTTATTTTTTTTATTATTTACATTTTTATATTTTTAATTTTTTTAATTATTTATATTTTTATTTTTTTTAATTATTTATATTTTTATTTTTTTATTTTTAGGGTTCATTTACATCATGTCTTCCTCGATCTTAGCGATCTCGTGGGCCAACTCGAGACACGTTATGTGAACAGTTTCAATCTGACCTTTCAGCAATTCTACTGCCTTGGTGGGTTCCATCACCATGTGCGCAGAATCGCGCTTTGCTGCCTCCTCCTTCGCCTCCTCTAACACACAATTTAGTCGGTCAAATTCGTCGGTTGCCGCAATTTGTCCCTCACGCAGTTCTACCAAACGTGCACTGTTGTTTGAATTTCTCCTCCAGTAAGCGTGCATGCAGTCGGGGATATGGTATTCGTACACCGGTTCCCGGAATACGTGCTGCGTGGTCGCGCACCATACGCTCGCATCAAACTTCTTCAACGCCTCCACAAGCGGTGGAGGAAGCGTATTGCCGATTGTCGATGCTCCGCCAGTTGGCGTAACCCATGCATATCGATCGTCAATCTTGTGAACCCATGACCCATTCTCGATTGCAGAATTGATTTCCTCTTTAGACATTCCAGTCTTGAAGATTGGGTTCTGGAAATCCTCGAGGTGGACAGCGCTAAGTAGTGCATTCTCCCTCATGTTTTCCTCCAACCCCCACATCGTGTTTTCGCCAGACAAAGGCGTATTTTGGTCGATTCCGTATACGCATTCGCCATCCCACATGCGGGTAATCGAAATGATTACATTGCGGTTGAGTGCGACACCGTACTTGTTTGGTGTGGAGATTTTCCCCCACACTGGTTCGTAACCAGCATCGCGAATCCAACCATGCATCTTCTGCATAAAATCCTCTTCACATTGTATGTAGACCGGATTCTTCGTGCGGAATGTTTCTTCATCCTCCGCGCGCTTAAACCACTCTTCCTGTGTTCGGAGTCCGTGGTACGGATTGAACGCGGAGGCAACGCTGAACCCACGCGGGTTAAGAGACCTAAATCGCTCATCGATACCGGCAACAAAACCACCGTTCTTTTTCCAGGACATTTTTGTTAGTTGTAATCAAATTAGGTTTGTTGTTATTTGAATAGTATGTTTTAGGAATTAACCCTCCAAAAAAAAAAAGATTTCAATTTTTTTTTGGACAACTTTTTCAGTTTTGAATTATTTATATTGATTTAAAAATACAATTTATTGTTTTACTAATTAATATTTCCATATTTTTAGCGGATACGCCTTGCACCTTTTTTCTTGCGTGATTTTTTCTTGCACATTTTTTTCTTGCGAGATTTTTTCTTGCGCGATCCACCCTCATCGCCATCATTCAATGACCAATCAGCGTCCCACTTGGCTGATCTCGCAGCGGCGGCTGCTCTCGCCGCCGCCTCCTCGCGCATCAACCAATTGACGTACTCCTCGTCGCGCTTCTTCTTGAGTTGATCCCAGTATTCCGCCCCTACCGCTCCCGCCACCCCCGGACCCACTTGGATCAAGTCATCTTCTGCATCCAACAGGGCCCCCACCACCCCACCGACGACCTTGCCAGCAAAGACTGATAACGCTGCATCGCCAACAGTTGGGTTTTTCTCAGGAGGAACCGAACGCCTAGCGCGTTTGCGCAGGAGATCATCGTGCTGCGCCTGCGCCGTCGCCGCCGCATTGGCCTTCTCCTCCGCCTCGTCATCTACCCGTTCATCTTCGAGAAATGCCCCCGGGAATTTTTCCATTGCATGTGTAATGAGGGCCGCCTCCATGTCCGCCAACGATCCGTGGTCGGTGGGGGCGTAGGCGGGGGTTGTTTGGAGTAAATTCATTCCCGGAGGCACTGCCCCCCTATCTGCGGTGGCGCCCAATGCCGCCAAGGAAGCCAATAATGCGCGGCGTGTTGTCATATATATATATATATATATATATATATTAAAAATACAATTTATTGTTTTACTAAATATACTGTGTTCGGTGAAGTTTTACACCTTTAAATATTTTTATGAGGTATATATATATATATATATGCGTACAAAAATAAGTAAAAGATACAGAGGGGGTATTATCGCAAAGAAAACTAAAAGAAAAAACTATACATTTTTTGGCAAAAAATATAGTACATCCAAAAAATTACATAGGCGTAGACATAAAAGAGTTAAAAGCAGGCGACGGAAGCATATAATGCGTGGAGGACTGACTAATTGGCAGCGCGAGCAGGAGGAGCGGCGAGCGCGCGAGGAAGAGGATGACGAGGAGCGGCTGCTGCGAGAGCAGGAGGAGGAGGAGAGGGATGCGCTGTGGGACAACCTCTCCTTGACAGAGAAGGACGAGATAAAAAACGCAGAGAAGACTTTAAGAAGGATGGCACATGGGACCCCGAATAATCAGTATCGTCTGCCACGCGGGTGGCATGCGAGATGGTCTATCCCACACAACAAACACTACTACTACAACGAAGACAACCTAAATATGACAACCTGGCGGCATCCCCTCGCTGCAGACGTCCCGGCGCCTGATGTAGCGGGCGAGGGTTCATATCTTGACCTTAATCGAGCACAGATAAAGCAAATTCATAAGAATAACGCATTTGCTGATGCGCTGGAGTATTCGACGTTTGGTGTGTACGAGGCGATATTGAATCTTAAGAGGATGATGCAAGATGGTTCCGATGAACAAAAAAAAGATGCGCGCAAAGAGTGGGATCGCTGGCGCGTAGATTACGACGCGGCACTCGAAAATCTAGTTGAAGGAATTCGCAAAGCCGAACCAAGTGATGCAACTACTATTCATATGCAAGTTCTGGAGGAGGAGGCGAAACGACGCTGGGACATTCCACCGAGGAACTGGACTCAATTCCGCGGCAGCCGTGCTTTTTTAGACGGCACCTACGGGGTTTAATAAAAAATAAAATTTCTATATATCATAATGTAGAATATTACATGATATCCAGAGTATTTTATTTATTTTTATTTTATTATTAGTCGTCTTCGCTATCACTGCTATCACTGCTATCACTGCTAGTAGAAGACGTCTTTTTAGACGCTGCTGCTGCTACTACTGACGCTGCTGCTGCGACTACTGACGCTGCTGCTGCGACTACTGACGCTTGTACTGGTACTGCTGCTGCGCCTCCACCATGAATATTGGCGGATTCGGGTGCGGGACACGCGGGAGGCAGTTGCATATATTCCTTCATAGAATCAGGAATATAAAATTCATAATCGGGTTCTCTGTGAAAATTGGCGTCGTCGCTGCGGAAGTCTTTCAGTGCTTGCACGATATCGGGAGGCAGCGTATTGCCAAGAGTAGATACTCCGTCGTAGAGATACTTGATGCCCCCCGCCTTTCCCCTGTTCCTAATACAACCATTATTAATTAATTCCTTCATTTCAGGCCATGGGATTTCTCCTGAAATATTTTCGAGGCGGTGGCAGGGGAGGTCTTGCAATCGTCGAGCCGGCATATACACCGTTTCTTGTCTGACACGACGCGTTCGAGGTTCGAGTTGCCTGCCATCTACTTCTTCGTAGATAGTGCGGTGTCCGGCAAGGTATCTATAAGACCGCTGATGTTCTTCGGGACAATGATTGCAGATCCCGCTCTCACGAGAACCGTAACAAAACTCCATGTCGTTTTGAATGGAAATAATTACAAATCTTCCACTTTCTTCTGTCCAACAGCACTTCACCGTATAGCCGAGTCTCCTTATGCAATCTGCTACGCTGGCTGCCTGTGTGCACTGGATCCCAACCTGTCGAAGTTGATGAGACCGACGGTCCGCATTGGACAGCATTGCCGCTGTACTGTACCGATGCATTCCGTAGACGTTGAATACAGACGCGACAGTCCATCCTTTGTTGAAGTCAGTCATAATTGTTATGAGTTTCTGTTGTTATGAAATATAGTGGTTTCAATATTGTAGACCTTATGTGATTTGCGCAAAAAGTATTTCAATTTTATTTAAAAATAAAATAAAATAAAACAAAATAAAAAGTTTATGTGAATATTTATTTAATTTTTATTTTTATTTTGTTTTCTTTTTAAATTATCACTCATCGTCGCTGTCACTGCTATCGCTACTTTCGCTAGTATCAGGCATTTTCTTAGATGTAGTTACTTGTTGAGATACTGCTACTGCTGCTACTGTGGCGTATGCTGCTGTCGCTTGTGCACCACCACCCTGATTATTGGCGGATTCGGGTGGAGGGCATGATTCCGGAAGTTCTTGCATACATGGAGGAATATAAAACTCGTAGTCTGGATTCCGTACAAAATCAGGACAATCGCTGCGGAAGTCTTGCAGTGCTTGCACGATGTCATTCGGAAGTGTATTTCCGATGGTAGATACGCCCGTTTCCCAGATGTCCCAGTTTTCCCAATTTTTATTACAAATACTGCCATCATCAATTAATTTGGACAATTTTTTTTCTTCTGCCTCCCACGCCCAGGAGGGTTTCCACCTTAAAAACCCTTTATAAACAGAGCGATTGCCCGAAAGGTATTGATAACACGTTCCGAACTCTGACCCGTAGTAAAACCTTTCTTTATGAATGGAAAGGATTGAATATTTTCCTCGTCCACCTTGACCGCCCGCCCCACACTTAACAGTATACCCGAGTTGCCTTATACAATCGGCAACACACTCAACATTTGTGCATGGATTATCAATCTCGAGAGGGGGGGCGGCATGGGCGATGGCATGGGCGACATGTCCTCTGAGGAGGGGGGGTGGAACCTGAGGAAGGAGTCCGATGTCGCCAACAATGCTGTGGCATGTTGGGAGGGGGTAGAACACAGATGCGACAGACCATTCATTATCTTGTTCAGTCATAATTATTATGAAATATTGTTGTTCAAATAGTTTTAGACCTTATATGAATTGTAAGAAAAGTATTTCAATTTTATTTTAAAATTAAAAAAATATAAAATATTTGTTAATAATAGTCAATATTTATATTATTTATGACAATTATTTTTCTAAACAAAAATAATAGAAATTATTATTTATGATAGTTACCATCCAATAAGATTTTTTCCTATACCATCATATAAAATAAGATTTGCAATATTTCCAAATATATGAATTCCGCTATGCCATATACTTGCTTGATAAAAATCAGGATTTTTTTTTCTTCCATTATATCTTGCCATATAATAACAAAATATCACAATAATACTGATCGCGTAATATAAAATCTTGCAAAGAACTGTGGGTAAAAAAAATGATGTATAAAAAAGTTGATATCCCAATAGTATATTACAATTAATCATATCAAATTTTCTACGCCATCCATCTATAGGATTATACCAATATAAGAGAGAAGTAAATAAAACACTACAAGAACGTAAATTTGCATAAAATAAATTATTATAATAACTAGATACTACCGAAACTGCAGTTAACATAGAAGTGTAAAAAAGTTTATTAGAGTATTTAGGCATTTGTATTTTTGTAATATGGTTATCAATCATTATATTATTAAATATCATATATTTAATAATAAATATTATATATATATATATATGCCAGGGAAAAGAACAAGAAAGAAAAAGGATGCTCGTTCTAAGGCAGCAGCATTAGCAACATTACTAGCAACCGGCGCATCAGCCACCGCCGGACCCGGTGATGCATACCGTGCCAGTGTTACCGCCGCGCGTAATGATGCGAGTGAATTTCTAAAGCGCGAAAGTATAGCGAATGCACTCCATGCGGCCGTACGAGGGAATACAGATGACCTGGGGGCACAGCGTCTATTGGGACAGTTAGATGGAGTGCCCTATTCAAGAAGACCCGCAATAGGGGATCCAGTAAATATAAAAGGTAATCCTCCTAGGTACGACTCATATAGTTGGTGGTTACCTTTTGTAAGAGGTAATGAAATTGCTGATCCCACTGCATTACCTCTAGCAGGACCGGGTAAGAAAAGACACGCAAGCATTAGAGGAAATATTTATTCTCAACCGGGCGATCCAACTGACACATTTTTCGTAGTGCCGAGTGGAGATATGTCGCCGTATGGTCCAAAACCTCTTGTAGAAGTATCTCCGAAAATGTTGAGAGAGATCGATGATATTTATCCGCCAGGAAAACACTTGAGGGATTATAAAAAATTAGAAGATGCATTGGCCGCTGCAAATAGGATGGGCGTTAATAGGTCTTATCACTTTCCAGCAGGAGAAAGCAATGTAGCAGATATTGCGGAAAGAAACGCGGATATGGCTGTTGCTAGAGCGTGGAATGAAGTACAAGGAAATATATTACCTGAGGCGATGCTGCGTGATCAAGTTAATAAAGCTCTTAAAAAGTTACAAAAGGAAAAACGCAAAGTTGAAGACGCAAAAGAGAAAGAGTCGGAATTAGCATATAAATATGAAGAAAGTGTAGAAAAAACCAAAGTTGCAAATGCACGATTGAGAAATGTATTGGGGACATTAGCAGCAGCAGCAGTGGCCGCAAACCCAGCAGGATTAGCAACTACTGCGATGATTCATGGCGCCATCCCCACCGCCGCCGCTGCGTACGCGTTGTTGTCCAAGCAGCAACCGCCACCGCATACCACCGGCGCGCCGTTGAGCGACAATGAAAATCTTCGACTTGCTAAACTAGATTATCAAACTGAATTAGATAAAATAACAAAAAATTATATTAGTAGGTTTCCAAAACATTCGATGGCCAAACGTTCGCATAGCACTGCTGCAGGAACACGTAAAGGATCTAAGAAAAGGAAGAGTGGTAGGACTAAGAAAAGAAGACACCATAGTAAATAAAAATTATTTATTTATTATCTATTCATTAAATTACTTTTTAATATTAAAGGGAATTTAATGAATATTTAAAAAAATTGATATTAATTAAATATAATTGTAATGATTATCAAATTATTTTCAAGTGAAACAAACTAATATTCATATTAATAATGCCAGTTAAAGAAAGCGTGCTTTCACCGTTTACTGTTCATAAGCATTGGTACACTCAAGCAAATCATGCTCTGGCACCGAGTCAGGCGCTTTCACAAAAAAAAGAGGAAAAGGAAGTGGTTGATTTTATTGCAAAAGAAATAGAAAAGCGTGGATACATGGTAACATGCATGAGTACACTAGCAATTGAAGGTGATTCTCCCGAAGACAACATTGAAAGTTATTTGATCTCAATGATTCACAATAGTGATGGCATTATGGTATATGGTGACGAAGAAAGCGCATATGATGGTATAAAGAGACCGGGTATTTTGGCAAAAGAGGAACGTAGTATATTTAGTAAATCGGTATCAATAACTTGTATGAATTCTCATCGCCAAATACAATGGATGAACTATTACAATACACTTACATCATGGGAGCAACCAGTCTGTGAACTTTACACAGAACTAGATAAAGATAATATTCGAAAAGGAATCGTAAATGGTTCTCCATGTATTTGCAATCCTCAAAATTGGAAAAATGGAATTTCAACAATTGGAAACACTCTTCCGAATGACATCGTTCAACTCTTAGAGGACATCAATAAAAATTATGAAGAGTATGATTTTAAGCAAGTTATTGATTTGGAGTTCGAGATTCCATCATTTATGATGAACTACTTTACGACAAGCAACTTTGGTAAATATACAAAATAAATACAAAATATATAAAATTATAAAATTATAATTTTATATATTTTATGCATACCAATTCTGCGGATTTTTCACCGGCCTCACAAGGTGCATGTTGCGTACGTCATCGACGGGAACTCTTAATAAACTCTGGGCCGCTCGTTCCGCCACTTCCGCGCCGGCCGCCGCCGCCACCGCCGCGCCCCAATATTTCGCTTTTTTAGCAAAAGTATTAGCAAAATTATTCCGTTCATAAGCATTTCCTGTATTCGACCGCTCATCAAATGGCGTGGGGGTCGGAGCGGGGACTGGACCAGGCACAAGAAGGCGCTGCCGACCAGTAGTAGCAGCGGGCGGAGCAGCATCAGTAGCCGCGTCCGCAACAGCAATGGCAGTCAATAATTTTACTAGTCTACCACCTCCAATATCATGCATATTATTAATTTCATGCATTTTATTTACCATTGTTCTTCTTTTTTGCCGTCGCCGGTTATATTTTCTACGTGCATTTCTAGTTTTTTTCATTTATATTATATATAAATATATAAATATTTATATATTTTCTATTTATTCATATCCAGATAACTTGGCGATCGGGATAGAGAGAACGCTACTATCTTTATTTGTTTTAGTTATATCTTCTGGTTTTATAAATAATAAAAAAAATCCTGTAGAAATTGCTGCATCTATAAAATCCCATCTATCTATTTTCTCTTCTACAGTGATAATATAAGTTAAACATAATATATAGAGTGAAATAAGTCTCATTAAATATGATTCGTTAAGTATTTTATCAATAAAGGATCTAAATTCGAACTCCGCACTATTAACAGTAAAAAGCAATAACACTAGCAATTTAATTATTATTAGAATATGTTTATTTAATGTTTTCATTATAGTTTATATTTACAAAAATATTTTTTGAAAAAGTAAGTAAAATAATAATACTGCTAAATTAATTTATGGTAAATATCTAGG
>VMHT01041809.1_pt1 | contig 10460 bp, 8 predicted proteins | sample 4693611 | NCBI WGS metagenome assembly VMHT01 (sample SAMN12280063, study PRJNA550983) | marine metagenome | isolation source: seawater sampled from same location over 5 years 0.02-0.2 micron viral filtrate | place: USA: collected off the coast of southern California halfway between the port... ...
ACTGCATGCATCCTTTCCATGGTCTGGATGTTTGGTTCTTCATCCCTGTATTTGGCTGGATTCATTCCAGCCATTGCATGGTTATTCATCAGTTCATTTTGGCTTCAATTCGAGTTTCCACCCTTCCGGTATGGTTTGTGGCATGGGATGGCGGTTAACATTGGCGCCTTTGGTGGAGGCGTCCTTGCATTCAACTTATTCCTCTAGGAAGTGTAGGACTCAGACTCGTTAGGGAAATCACCTGATCGAACATCGTCACAGTACGAGCGAATTGCACCATCGATTTCCTCCGCAAGGTTGAGATATCTACGAAGGAATCGTGGTGAAAAATCCATTGTTATTCCAAGAAGGTCATGCAGAACCAAAACTTGTCCATCGCAATGAGGGCCTGCGCCGATTCCAATAACTGGGATGTTAAGTTCGTGTTGGACACGTTGCGCCAATTCTTTTGGAATCTTCTCTAGAACGATTGCAAAACAACCAGCCTCTTCCAAAAGCTTTGCATCGGCAATCAACTTCTCTGCTTCCTCATCTTCTTTTGCACGAACGCTGTATGTTCCAAATTTGTAGATGCTTTGTGGTGTCAAGCCAAGATGGCCCATGACTGGAATCCCTGCGGTTAGAATCCGTTCAATGGACTCAACAATCTCTGAACCACCCTCAAGTTTGACAGCATGACCCTCTGCTTCCTTCATGATTCGTATTGCACTTTCCAGAGCCTGTCGAGAATTACCTTGGTATGTTCCAAATGGCATGTCAACAACGATGAGGGCTCGATCAACAGCTCGCTGAACACATTGAGCATGATAGATCATATGATCCAGTGTCATGGGGACGGTTGTAACTTGACCGGCCATGACATTGGAGGCTGAATCGCCAACAAGAATGACATCAACTCCAGCAGCATCTACCAGTCGAGCAAGAGAATAATCGTAGGCCGTCAGCATCGTGATCGGTTCATTTGCACGCTTCATTTCTTGAAGCGTATGCGTGGTTACTTTCGTTGCCTTGCTGTGAACTGACATTGTTCTGCCTCATGCTTCCGATTGAATTCAACATTTCAAAGGCTCGCCGATCAAATCAATCGTGTTTAATGCAAACATTGAGCGGTTCAGAAAAGAATCCAAGGCTCCAAACACCACCTTCTCGCCCGACTCCAGAGTTCTTGACACCTCCAAAGGGTGTTCGTAAATCACGATGCAACCATGTGTTGACCCAAATGATTCCAGTTTCAATTTCCTGTGCAAGGGCGTGAGCACGGTCTGTATCTTTTGACCAAATGGACCCGGCAAGGCCGTATTCTGTTCCATTTGCCATCGCAATAGCCTCTTCTTCTGATTCAAATCGATGGATTGTTACAACTGGTCCAAAGATTTCTTCAGTCGATGTACGAGAGGTGTGATGAAGTCCGTCAATGATTGTTGGCCTCAAATATGCTCCTTCTGGATTCACATCAGGAACAGTCGTCATTTCACGAGTACCTCCCGTTAGAATGGTCCCTCCTTCCTCGAGTCCTAACTCAATGTAGGATTCGACTTTTTGCAGATGCTCTTGACTGATTAAAGCACCAATTTGGGTCGCTTCGTCCTCGGGATCACCACAGATCATTCCATTGACTCTCTCAACAAGTTGAGTGATGAAACGGTCAGCAATCGAAGCATGCACTAGAATTCGTGAACCGCATAGGCAGACCTGACCTCCGTTAGTAAATCCTGCTCGAGCTGCACCTTCGACTGCCAGTTCAAGATCAGCATCATCGAGAACAATTGTTGCATTCTTTCCACCGAGTTCCAGTGAGAGTTTCTTGAACATCGGCGCTGCAGTTGCAGCAACGTGCCGGCCAGTAGCTGTGCCTCCTGTAAAGGAGATTGCACGTATCTTGGGATGTTCAAGGATTGCTTGACCTACCTCTGGACCGTAACCGTGAACAACGTTGAGGACACCTGAAGGAAGGCCTATTTCAGAGGAGACTTCACACAACAGATTTGCTGTCAAGGGCGTCATTTCACTTGGTTTTGCAACAATGGTATTGCCCATAAGGAGCGCAGGAGCAACCTTCCAACTTAGGAGATAAAGAGGAAGGTTCCAAGGGGTAATGAGTCCTACAGTCCCGATTGGATTCCGATGGACTATGTTAGTTGCATCGCTCATTTCGAACACTTCAGGCTCTTGATTCCGTGCAAAATCAGCAAAGAACCGGAAGTTGTCAATCGAACGTTGAGCATCAACCCGCCGGGCAAGGGAAAGTGGTTTTCCAGTATCTCTTGATTCACGCTGAGCAAGTTCTTCTTTCCGATGCTCCAATTCATCAGCAATCTTGTCCAACCAATTTGCTCGCTCCAACATGGTCAATCTCGACCAGTCCGATTGAGCAGATGACGCCGCATGGACTGCAGCATCAACATCGGAAGCCTTCGAGCGGGCTATGGTACCGATTACTTGACCCGTTGCTGGATTGATGTTCTTGAGCGTACCCTCATCTTGGGCATCGACGAAGACACCTCCGATGAAATTCAGGGCGTTCATGATTCCAACTCCGCATCGTACATCCATCGATCTTGGTCTGGATCCCATTCATCCCAAGTAGGAATGGTTTCCAATATGCCAAGATATTGATCGGGAACAATGCCTGGAACGATGAATGCTTTTTGACGGTGAAGAGGATATGGGTTTCTCAAATCAATACCCAAAACTCCGAGGATGGCTCGAGCAACATACCATGTTGCTTGAGCATTCCAACCGTGTGCAATTTTGATTACAATGCCGAGTCCCTTTGGATAATCAGGATGCTCAATGGCCAGACCGAGGAGTCCATCTGCACCTTCCTTTGCGATGACAGATCCTTCACCTGCTTTCAATATCGTCGAATCCAATCGATTGAATCCGCCGACGAGATCAGGATGACGAACCATGGATTCCCAAATCCAGTCTGCGTTCTTATCACGTACGAGTCCAGCATATATCTGAGCAAGTTCGGCAACTGTATTGGAGACTGTTGGCAACCCGCACCCATCCTTTGCAATTCTCAACGGAATCCAATCATCCCCAAGGAATCGTCGAATTTCGGACAAGTATGCATCAAACACTTGGTGACTTGGAAGCGTATACCCTGCGCGATTCCAACCCTTTTCCCTGCATCCACGCAGGATAGCGGCATGTTCACCCGAACAAGTGTGATACCATCGCCGGGGCCGACGCACCTGACGACCAAATTGAATCAACGGCACATCAAGTGGTGTGAGCATCAGCGGCCATTCCGATTGTGACAGCAATGATTGAGCCGCTGCGACGTGTTCCGTGTCACCGTTATGGCTCGCCACTGAGATTGCTTTCTGTTCCCACGAGAGATCTTCTAGTTCCTTTACGAACGCTTTGAGCATGAACGGCTTCATCATTGAACGACCATAACAAAGGACGTTTCCTCCAAAGGAGTGAATCACCTCGTCACCGTGAGCCCATGCCACTGCCCCATGAATTGTAGTTTCAGAAACACCGTTGCGTCGATAATCAACCAATGGCTCCCATGCCACATCTCGGCCAGTGGGTATGCCTTCGACCTGCTCGCCAAGGGGGGAGTCGGGGAACAACTCGCTTCCTGGACGGCCCGGCTTAACAGCGGAATGATTGTGATGATTAATTCGCATCTTCAATCAACTCCGAGTAACTCTTCGACGAGTGGAGCTACTTTTTGCATGTAGGCCCGCATGTTTCGACAGACTCGATCACTGTCGTGATTAAAGAAGTCAAACCAAGCCATCACTCGGTCATCGGGATGGAAACGTTCGACCAGTTGTTGGGCAACATCATCGACGTTACCAATGAGGGCGTTCTGAGCTGCATTCTGAACCTTGCTTGGGTCGATAGTGCCTTCGAGGGCGTTCCAGTATGCACCGAGAGCTTGTTGTGCCTCGACGTGAGCGGCTGCACGTTGTTCTTCTGGAGAGAGACCTGGTTCATTGTTAAGGAAGACAAAACTGGTCCGAGGCATGTCTGAACGCTTCCATTGACCACCGTCAGGATGGAAACAGGACCGCATTCGCTCGTGGGTCGCTTCAATTACTTCTGGCTGAGTTATTGAAAGGTTGAACACGCGAACTGGTAAAATGGAGTTGACGAAAACCTGAGCGTTCGGGTCGTGTGTTCCTGCCACGAGAACCAGTTGGTTTCTATCAAACGTATTTGGAACGATTCGTATATCCTCAAACACATAACGACGATCAATCTCAATACTGTCTGCATCAGATTCACTCGCAGTTTGAACACGTTCCCAATCCTCATCGCTCCTGAAGTTTTGACGGGTAAGGGTTGTCGCACGTACCGAGTCCGAAGAAACAACGTCACCTCGCAACAATCGAAGGAAGATTTCGCTTGCTTCGAGGAATATTTGACCCCGTAAAGCAGGCCATGCGGCGTGCTCGACCGGTGTACGCGGAACGATACCGTAAGGACGTGCCATGAATTCAAATCGACCTGCAGAAAAACCTACGTGGAGTTTACGAGAATCCTCATTGACAGCAAGCAATTGCAATGTATTAGCAATCCGTTCTGCTTGGGCAATCGGTCCGCCCGAAGCAAGGATAGAAACCACTGCACTACCGATTTCAATGTTCTTTGTTCGACGGAAGGATTCCATTGCCAATTGAGGAAAATCCGTACAGAGTCCAACTTCACCTTGCCAGTGTGGGACAACAGGTTTTCTGTTTGATTTTTGGGTTTCAGTGGAAAGATGGGCTTGTGCAATCCAACCAACACCAAATCCCAATTCATCAGCGCACTCCAATTGTTGGAAATAATTTCTGAGCATCCGTTGCTCATCTGGAATATGGCCTTCCGCATCTGGCGTTTGGCTAATGGAAAAGAAAATATCGTGTTCCATGCACTTCGCCTCATTTTTCCCAATACGTCAAAGAACATAACCCGTTCGTATCTCACTTGACTTCTTCACCGATTGAGGTCAAAGCATGGAGACGTTTCTTGAGTAAATCAGGTGCAGGAATTCCAAGTTGCATAAACAGGTGCATGGTGTCCGAAAGTGCGAGAAGTGCATCATCATAGCGTGTCTCAATCTCAGCAAGATCAGCAACACCCCAACTCGCAACAAGATGGCCTGCTGGGTGCTCAAGACGCTTGGCTAGGTCAAGACTCTCTTGATACAATTCAGATGCTGTTCCAAGTTCACCTAAACTTGCTTGTGCATGTGCGACGTCAGCCAAGGCTTCCATGTGGAGAATGTCATTCTGTTGGGCGATTGCAAGTTCAAGGCGACGCGTGTCATGAATGATTGCTGAATCCCAATCCTGATTCAAACGTGAACAACGTGATAAGACTGCAAGCCCGTAGATGATTCCTTCTTTATCATCAATGGATTCTCGGAGTGTTAAGGAACGACGGACTGAAGTCTGTGCTGAATCAACATCGTCGATGGAGAGCAACATCAAGGCATGATGATGCAACACGGCAGCAGCCAATGGCTCTCCTTTTTCCAATGATTCAGAATGGAATGCCAATTCAGCAATATCATCAATCGATCCTGAATTACGTTTGAGGTGTTCAAAACGAGCCCATCCCTTCTCAATATCATCTTCAGCAACATTCTGTGCATGTTCAACAAGACGTTCAAGCAAATCCAAATCGCCAATGGATTCAACCAATGGTAAGATGCCAAGTGCAAGTGAAGTATTGATTGAATCAATGGAGCCTCCACCGGTCAACATCTCAACAATTTCTTTGGCCTTTTCCTTGGAAACCTCTTCGGCCATGAAACGACGAAAGAGATTCGCGTCAAGAACCTATGCTTTTGTGTGATAGCACCGTGATGATTCATAACTGAGAAGCCAATCGAAATCCATGGCACGACATGAGAACGCTTTGCAAGGCGTTATGCTCGTTGCTTTGTTGATTCTCTTTCCAATGACAATCCAGTTGTTGGTTCATCAAGACGAAAGCCCACTATGGAAGACGGTTTATGTTGAAGTCGAATCGGATGATGATGAAGATGCTGAGGCACGCTCAGAATCACGAAGCAGAGATGATGTCGCTCGAATTGCAACCTTCAACATCAAAATTTTTGGAGAGACAAAGATGGGGAAAGCGGATGTTGTTTCTGAACTCGTTAACATCACATTACGATACGACATGGTTGTCGTTCAAGAGATTAAGGATCTTGATCAGACAGTCCCCTATGATTTCTTAGATGCGATCAATGCCGAGTCAAACGAAACCTATGGCCTTGTTTTGAGCGAACGCTCAGGCCAACAAGAAGATGACCAAGGTGGTCAAGAGCAATATGCATTCTATTACAGAACGTCCCGTTTCAATGTTGAATCAGCATGGTTGCACAACGATTCAGAACTGGATGAATTCCAACGTGAACCGTTCATCTCAACGTTTCAGTTGCTCTCAAAGAATGAAACAGTATTGGAAAATATGACATTTATCACAGTACACACAAAACCTGCCAATGCAGTCAATGAAACCGCTTCATTGCACAATGTTGTTGAAACTTACAAAACAAATACAACCGAATCCGATATTATCATTCTTGGAGACTTCAATGCTGATTGCAGTTATGCTTCAACCTACGAACTAAATCAACTTGACATACGAAGCCCGGAGTATCTATGGGTCGTTCCTGATTCAGCAGACACTACATATTCAGAAAACACACACTGTGCATACGACAGGATTGTACTCACTAGTGATGTTGATGACCGTTTCTTCGGACGATGGGGTGTTGACAGGGACATGAGCAGTTCAGATGTTTCAGACCACTTCCCGGTTTGGTTCGACCTCGACATCCGCGAGGATGTGAACGAATGATTCGTCGTGCTTCAATCCCAGGCCGAATCAATATTATTGGGGAGCACACCGATTACGCAGGCGGTTGTTCTCTTGCTTTCGCGTCTTCACATCGGCTAGTTTTGGAAGCAGACTTCATTTCTTCAGAATATCATGGAGATGAAACAGTTGTTGCATTATGGAAAGAAGCCGGCGGCCCACCAGCCCAATTGCTTGTAGAAAGTACAATTCCAATTGGAAAAGGGATGTCCTCCTCTGCGGCACTGTGTCTCGCAATAGTGCTTTGTGTGCACGGAAAAAATATCGATACGCAAGATGCATGCATTGAAGCTCAACGATTGGAACATGTTGTCCTTGGAACTCCATGCGGTTTGTTGGATCAGATGGCAATGATGCATTCCAAAGAAAACCATTGCACACTCATTGATTTCTCAACGATGGAGGCGACAGGTATGCCTTATCCCCCGGAATGGAAATTCAAACTGGTAGACTCTGGAATTCATCGGACATTGAGCAATCAAAATTATCGTAAGACTGCGACGCCTGAAACCAAGAAAGCCCATCTTGAGTCCGAAAACAATCGGGTTCAACGGTCGATTGGGTCAACGAACGTAGCCATGGGCAAGATGCTTAATGAAACCCATGAATCATTGAAACGGATTGGAGTAAGTACGGACGAAATGGATGCCCTTGTTCAAGAAATTCAGCGAACAAAAGGTGTCCTTGGCGCCCGAATGATGGGCGGAGGGTTTGGAGGAATGATTCTCGCTATAGTCGAAAATGAAAATATTCTTCCGCACCTGGAGCTCCTTGTACCGTCAAGACCGGGCTTCGTTGAAGAAATTCTCTAACTTTGCAAGTCGTTCTGGCGTCCCCATATCCCAGAACTTTGTTGAGTCCAAGTGGACATGGATCTCTGTTGATAGAGCTGAATAGATTGTATTCTCCCATGACCAAGAACCCTCCTTTCCGTGATTCATGAGAACAGATTTCTTGACGATAGATGTCCCTGCTTCATATCCATTGAACCCTTCGGGAGCATCCCCACTCTTCGAATAGTATACAAGACGGTTGTTTTCAAATTGGAGATTCATTTCATCATGGTCAGTGGTAACCGTCATCGTTAGCAACGAGGATTCTTGGCGATGAGATTGAATCAGAGAGGTGTAATCAATCGGATGATAATCGTCACCCCAGAGAAGGATGAATTCATCTTCGAGAGAATCCCGAGCGTTCCATAATGCACCACCTGTCCCTAGTGGTTCAGGTTCTCTGACAAAGGTCAATTCAACACCGGGATGCGAAAAATCATCAAATTGCTCACCATGATGTCCCGTTAGAATCAAAGCGCGATTGCAACCTTGTTGTTGAATCCAGTCAAGAATATGAGAAAGGATCGGTTGACCTGCTACTTCAACCAATGATTTTGGCATATCTTGAGTCACCTCACCTAAACGAGTTCCAAGGCCACCTGCAAGAATAACGACTTGTGGCATACGATGGGATTGAACAATGGATGCATACAATGCACCACTGTCCCTGAGCGTGCGTTCCTGCGTTTCGAAATTCACATGATACAATCCAAAACACTGCTCATATCCTTCCGCCCACTCGAAATTGTCCATCAGGCTCCAATGATAGAAGCCTCGTATGTCGTGACCGTTAGCGATCGCTTCAGAGGTGATTTGCAGATGTCTTCGTACATGTTCAGGTCGCATGTCGTCGTCATCATCTGCAACACCATTTTCCGTAACAATGATTGGAAGACCAAGCGAAGCGACCATTTCGAACGCTCGCTTCAACCCTTCAGCGTACATTGGGTAACGGAAGTCTGTTCGCTCTTCCCACGGACGGATGAGAGGGTCAATCTCAACCTTAGTTGGCATGAAGGGAGTAGCAAGAAGATGGGTGTAGTAATTCACTCCAATGAAGTCACTGCTACCTTTCAATCCATCAACACTTACACTTCGTAATGCTGAAGGAGGTTTGAATCGTCCGGTTTTCAACCCTTGGATCCAGCAACGATTGAACATTCCATCCAGAAGGTTTGCTTGAAATCGATGCAAAGGATTCCATCGCCGATATGGGTCGAAGATGTTGATGTTCTTGACGAGGCCAATTTGGCAACCGTCTCCGTTTTTCATTACCTTTAGTGTTCTGTAACATCGTGCATGGGCGCGCATAAGATTGAGAGAGACGATTCGTGTTTTTTTGAAGGACCGAACACCCGGAGGAAATTCTCCCAAGACATACCCCATCGAAGCATAAACTGCAGGTTCGTTGATGGTACACCACCATTCTACTCGATCACTCAGGACTTCGAACATTTTGGAACTGAAGCGTATCCAATAGATGATGTTCGCTTCCTTTTCAAAAGCCCCCATATCCTCCCACCAGAGAGGGTTTGTGAAGTGATGCAAAGTCACCATTGGTTGAATTCCACGTTCAAGCAGCCGGTCCACAAGATCGCTATACCAATCAATAGCTGACTCATCCCAGACACCCATCTCAGGCTCTATCCGACTCCATTCTAACGAAAACCTGTAATGAGTGACATTCAGATTCTGTATGAGGTCAAGATCCTGTTCTTTTCGATTCCAGTGATCGCAAGCATCTCCACTTTTCTGACCGCTTTTGGTTGTCGGTTCAAAACGAGTCCAATTGTTGGAATTACCTCCCTCAATTTGGTGAGAAGCAGTCGCTACACCCCACATGAATCCAGGGGGGAATGCTTGACCGTTTAGTAATCCAGAATAATCAACGTCGTTCCAATCACGATGTTCTTCAACGCCCATAGCATCACTGACCATCACTGAATACGCGTCCATGAACCGTCTTCGCCCACGTTCCAGTACTGGAGTTCCGTGCTTGCATCAACGTACCAACCAGTTTCACCTTGATTGGTTGCAGGTGCAGCTTGCATAACACCGACTTGGCCTGCTTTCGCAGCCAATTCCCTGCGCAGGTCGTTTGCTATTTCTGGTTCTGAATGTGTCGATGTGTAGGTCGTAGTTTCAGCATCGACGCCTGATTCAGTTTCCTCTGATTCAGCGGATGTTGAATCCACATCGTTTTCATCATCATCGTCGTAGAATTCCTCTTCTTCCCATTCCTCATCTTTCGCATTACCTCGTCGAATAAGGACAACAAGAACACCAAAAATCATCAACAAGAGCCCGATAATGATTGAAACTGCAGTATTGGATGATCCAAGGGCACCACTGAGCAAGACGGATTCCACATCGTAGAATTGTTGTGAAATCAATCCTTTCCATGTAACTGTGCATGAGCGATCAGAGCCGGCCTCGTCAAGTTCGATTTCCCATGTATCCGACTTGACGTGAGTTGCCTTTCCGGATGTACATGAAAGACTTGTTTGATCGGGATTCACCTCAACTCGATTACCTTGAGAATCTTCTGCCCAGACGTTAATGAGAGTCACTTCTCCTTGACTCCTGGTTTCGTTAATCATTGCAGTGATGATACGTACAGGTTGTCCCGGAACAATCGTCAACGGAATAGTATGTTCAGCATCCCCCTGACTGATTTCAAGTTGATATTGCCCACTTGTGACACCGGTTAATTGCCAAAATCCACGCCCACTCGAAGAGGCCTCAAAGAGAAGGTAATCTCCTGAATCAAGTTCGACATCTTCAGCGGGA
>VMHT01053126.1_pt1 | contig 10460 bp, 13 predicted proteins | sample 4693611 | NCBI WGS metagenome assembly VMHT01 (sample SAMN12280063, study PRJNA550983) | marine metagenome | isolation source: seawater sampled from same location over 5 years 0.02-0.2 micron viral filtrate | place: USA: collected off the coast of southern California halfway between the port... ...
CTATATGGTTCTAATACATCTGTGTTCTATGGTCTTAAAGCACCTACACTATTTAAAATATGCGAATATATATGCGATGAATACAAAGTACCATATGATGTTATGATGGATATGATATATGTTAATATTATGAAAATGCTTCACAATTGTAATCTTGATAGGATGGATAGAGGTTTTAGAAGGTATAAAAATGTAGTAATGAACCCTACCGATCGTACATATATCGTTGAGGAACGCATATACTATGGTTGTTTTAAGGGTGAAACACAGGTTCACGCCAAAATGGAACAGCGTGAAGGGAAAATTATAGAACCACTATTTCTCGGTGATATAAAATATAAATCAAGAAAAATTGCTGGACGGTCAGAAAATGTTCACTCTCGCATATCATATAAAAGTAAGAATCAAATGAGTGATGATATAGGTATTGATGTGAAATACTATGGATACAAATCAATTGGTAAAAAAGAAATTATGGAACAATTAGATAAAATTGGTATTAAATATAAAAAGAGTATGAAAAAAGAAGAGTTAATGAAAATGTTAGTCAAAAATAAATAGTCTTAATATTAAGATGGAATTATTTATATTATTTAATTACTTTAATATTTTTTTGATTGTATTTATGATTATATTAATTTTTTTTTCTGTAAAATATGATTAACTGAAATCAGTGGAAAATTTACCATCAGATAGAGTAGCGGTCTTAACTAACTCAATCCACGAGCGATGGGTATAAGTACCAGCACCTACTTTAGAGTATAATAACTCAAGTTCAACACCTTTACTATTGACTCTTTCATTTCTATTTAATCTATAACAGATATGGTGAAAATTACCATTAAGACCATCAGTAGTGGAGTTTAATGAATGTAATTGATAAGTTGTATCAGCGGATAGAGAATCGCCTTGTGAATTATATTCTTGACGAGATACATGAGGCATATTTTGTTCTGCTTGGACAACATCATGAAAATGTAGAGCTGGATTAGAACGGTCTATAGGATATAATCGGTGATCATTATAAGTTAAATTAGTCGTAAATAAACCATTATTAGCACCTGTTACTGATGGGGCACAAGAAGTAAAAGCATTAAGAACACTATCATCAGGTTGAGTGAGAGGTCTTTCTAAACTGGTTACAATTTTACTTACAAGGCGACCAGCTCCACCTATTTCTAATACTTGTTTAGTTTGTAGTTGTGCTTGAGTAAGCGACCTTTTATTAAGACGGTAATCATTATAAGTCCAGTTCATAACACTATTTTGATTTCTATATTGTTCCATCATATCACCACTATAGTATATATAATCAGCCACGAATTTAGTTTGAGTAGTATCAATTTTAAAATCAGTATTAGCAGTACCACCTGATACTATACAACATCTTTTATTAGAAGTGGTTGGTTCAAAATGTAATTCGATGGATACTTGCTGGTCAATCATATATAGTGGAAGTTGATTAAATCTCAAGAATGGGAATAGGTCAGCAACAGAAACGGATAATACTGCTCCATTTTGTATTTGAATAGTGGGGACAGCTACTAAATTTCTGTCAGTCCCATTATCATCAACCGTCTCATTTTTAATATTATTTAATACTACATCAGAAGCACTTACTAAACTCTGTCCAGCAGAATCAAGTTTTAATCCCATATTATGACAGATAGTGCGTCCAGTTAAAAAGGTTTCACGGTCTTTATTAATATCATTATCAATAAACATAGATTTATAAGCCATCCAATGATTAAAATCATCAATTTCAGCAATAACAGAAGTGCCTATACGAAGAGCACAACGACGGATTAAACTATGGACACCTACACCTGCTGGAAATGTAGCATCTTCAGGTACAGAACAGGATAAAGTAATTTTACTAAATGAATGTAAAAAACCTTTATTATCTAAAACAAATCTACAGAAATCAGTAGATTGTACAACTGGATCTAATACATGAGTATCAACATCCATAGCCATATCAGAAGGAACAGAACCTACTTTCATAAGGTCAGGAATACGAGACCTTTCATCACTTGCTTGATTATCCATTATAAAAATAATCAATAATAAAATTATTTTTTAAAAAAAACTTTAAAATATTCATTTTCTTTTATTATATATTTATGTCTTAATTTTTAGACGGATTCTATTTTAATAATTGTATATGTTGTATAACTATTTATTCTACCTTCATCTACATTATAGTATCCACGTGCCTCAAACTTTCCAATAATACTGTCGCTGATTTGTTTTGGAAATAGAGTAAAACTATCATTATCAACAACTTCACATATTTTTGTTTTTACAGTATTCTCTCCTATGTCTGATTTATCAGCACCACAATTATCGCATTCCCAATTATCTTGTGATGATTTACAACATCTACAATACTGAAAATTAGTTCTTGATTTAATATAAGTAACTTTTTTATATTTATTACATTTCTTTGTAAATAATTCTTTACAACAATTTTGTATTACTAATTTATTATTTTCTGTAATGTCCTTATTTAATATTTGATTACTGATTAGATGAATGAGTTCATCAGTTTTCATAGATTTGTAGTTGATTTTAGATTTTGAGTCCATTTTATGTTTTACATTTGGTTTCATTTTCAAATCAAATTTATTTGGGTCTTGATTGCGTCTTAATTTTTAGACGATTATTGGATGACCTGAAGACCATTAGCATTAAATACAAGAGTTTGTTTAGAGCGGACATATAAGAATGCTGAATGTGGATTATTTTCAGTTAATCCAGTTTCTGCTTGTAGACCGAAATTTTCAGTGCGGAAATCTACACCTTCACCACTAATATTATCAAATGCTACACCTATACCAAACATCATACCAGCATCTATAAAATCTAAATTTTGATCAATTAATCTGTCATTAGTTAATGGAGATACTTGAGTTTTAGTATCTTTCATGAATGGGGCAAAAAAGTTTAAGTAATTTCTAATAAGGTCAGGGTCTTGGATAGAAGACGAAGCATCATTACGAGCATTAGTATCAAGATTGTACATAAGTGGTAGTCGCTCACCTCCACGAAGGAAAATTAATTGTTTAATTTCAGCAATATCTTCAGAAGCAAGATCATTAATTAGTGGAGTTGTTTGAAAACCATCATATTGATAATTATTTAGATATGTAGATGGAATAAAATTCATAAATATACCTAATACACGGCTTAATCCAAGACGGAAATTGATAATAGCATTACTCGAAGCAATAGTAGTGTAATATGAAGAAATAGCATTATACTCCATAGTGCCTGACGACTGATTCATAAGACGAGATAATTCATCTACAGAAGGATTAATAACTTCACATATTAAATTTACATCAGTTAATTGATAAAAAGCATTAGTCCAAGAACCATTAAGGACTTGTGAATCAGGGCATAGATGTATAGAAATTTCTAAACCACCAGTACCCCATCCTTTACCGCTTAATCCAATAGGTTCTTTAGAATTTAGAAATCCAGTCGGTAAATTAAGACAGAAACTATTACCTCTAAAATTTCTATCAGTAGCAGATGAACCATTTTGATTATATACAAATTGTTGTTTATTACCTTCGAAGTTAGGAAGCATACCTGATGTTACACCCAAGTGTCCAATAGCTTCACTTTTGCTGGAAACGGCTGGTAAATAAGACGCAAGGAAACGACCATAATGTCTAACATGCTCAATAACATTTTTATTTTTTTGACTACTAATAACTATTTGATCAAGAATACTATAAGTAGATAGTTTAGGTGAAACATTTAAATCTTCAGGAGTTACTGGAACATCACCAAAATCACCATTAGCTGTTTTATATACAGCCATATTACCAATAAGGCGTACAGATGAACCTAATAAATATCTGTCCTGTTCACCAATAATAAAGTTTAATACAGGATTACCATCTCTATATGAAATACGACCTGTTGAAGTTTGATTACTCGGTTGTATTTGTAAATAACTATTACTTCCAGCAGTATTGACGCTCATTTATATATTAATTAATAAAAAAAAATTTTATTTTAAAAAATTATACAATAACTTGGATTGATCCACCACTAATCTCAATTCGTCTTAAATGAAAGACATATGAGAGCCACAACTTATTTTTTGTTGGAGCAGTCGCTTCATTATAATTAATCTGAATGGAAAAATCTTTATTACGAGCATCATATACACCATCACCAAGGGCAAGGGCACGACCAATAAGAAAATTCCTGTTAAATTTAGCCATACTATGTCCTGTAATACCAGCCATAGATAATGCTTTATCAAGTTCGATTAAATGCTGGGCATCAATAGATTTACCACCTGATGTTCTAGATAGAGGGATGCGTCTGCTGGGTTGGAGTTTGCCGGAATATAGCATTTGGTAATCGCTTACAAAATCGCTGATGCCTTCTAAATTAGGACGATTACTACGGAGGAATACATCAGCATTATTAATAATATTTACAGCATTAGGTTTTTCTAAAGCTTCAGGCATAGTTTTATATGTAATAGAAGCATTTAATACTTGTTGTTGTGTATAGACGGTCGCGTCTGTAGGCACACAGATAATAGATTTACATCTTTCATTATTAATAGGTAGTCTTATATTTGCGACCCTATCACTTGATAGTTGAGAATATTTATAAGTTGTTACAGATGGGAAATCATACATAATTTTACCACCTTCTTTCATCTTTTTCATCATAGATTGCTCAAATCCAGCACCAGCATCTACTTCTTGAACTATAAGATTTACATCAGATACAGTATATGTAGCATCATATGAAGTTGCTTTATTTACAGAATTACTTACCCAATATAAATCATTATTTGCTGTAGAAGATTTGACAGCACCTGTATGATTTAATGTTACAGAAGCATTTAATGTTAATTTAATTTTAGTCCCATCCATTTCTATTGATGCTATTTCAGGATTACCTGAAGCATTTGCGAATGGAATATTTGTAACAGTTTCAGCAGTATAATCTACCTCTACTAAACTCAATACTTCACCGACAACGAAAGGACATTGTTGAACATCTAAAAATTGTCCATTTTTCATAGCAAGAGTAGTAGTAAGGAATGAACCATTATTAACAAGACCATCAGAAGCATTAAATAATTCTACTACAGGATTTGATGTGAGACCTCTATACTCCATAGCAGTATCAAGTTGTCTAAAAGATCTCGCATTATCTTCTAATAACATCGTAATAACTATACCACCCATGAGCATATTGGGGAATATTTTCTCACTCGATAGGATGCCTGTATGTAATGGGATACATACTTTACAATCAATAAAATCGTCTGCTTTAAAAGACGCATTAAGAGTAGCATCATAACTCGTAGCCATATATGGATTATTTCTAACATTATTACAATCAGATTTAATACCACCATACCAACTTTGAGCACGAGGATCGTGTTTAGTAACACCTTCGGTAAGTGCTCGTTTATTCTTTAAAGAATCATTAGTTTGATAATCATATTTCATAGCAACCATTGTGTTATAATTTTGTATTTCTTCAAGTAAAACACCGTTAGAATCATGAACACGAATGTCTCTAATTAAAGACTGAAATCCAGTTTCACCATCAAGCTGGAGACGAGTGGGAGATGCTCCAGTAGATGAACCACTCGGCGTAGCATCATATGTTGGTGGAGTAATTTTTACATTTGCCTCAAGATATGTAGCAGATGGATTAAAAAATTTACAAGATGGATCAATACGAATACGAATCTCTTGATTTGCTATATAGTTTGTACCATTTTCAGCAGGGATACGGACAGTTTTCTGTTTGATAGGAACTTTATCGCTACTAACCCAAAAACTCATTTATAACTATAATAAATAAAAAAAATATAAAATAAAAAAATATGTCTTAATTATATGACGCTCACAAACAAACAAAAGTTTAATAAAAAATATGGTTTTAAATTAGCTGAACCACATTCTAAAAAAGAAATTAGTAAATTATCAGGTGTATCTATGAATGTATTGAATAAAGTATATGATAGAGGTCTTGGTGCTCATAAAAGTAATCCACAAAGTGTAAGAAGTTTATCAGGTAAAAAAATAGGTGGAGCATCTTTAAAAGGTAAAATGTCTGCTCCGCAATGGGCTATGGCTCGTGTCTACAGCTATGTTATGAAGGGTAGAACATATTATACTGCTGATAAGGATTTACATAGTTAATCTTATTTTTGAGACAATCTACTTTTTATTTTCTCAATAGTTCTATATATTATTTCTCTTTTAATATCATCATCTATAGTTAGATGTACTTCTAATTTATGTATAATTTCTTGTAATTCTTCTTTATCAAAATACATACATATTTTATCTGTTTTAGGCATAGATATAATTATCAATAAAATATATGTTTAAATGTAATAAATTTTTTATTTACATATTTATATGATATATCAATATATATATTCTTATTATCAATGGTTAGTATCTAAACTATGTTGTAAAAAAAAGAAAGAATTGTTTGTAAAAGGTAAAGAATATACTTTAAATGAAATTATATTAATTTTAAGAGAGAATCCACATGATATAGATTTTAAAATAGAATAATCGTCTTATTAATTAGACTTTACTACCGCACCACTTGATTCTATATTTTGTAGTGATTGTAGTTTCTGTTGAGTAGGTGCTGTATTTTGTATCTGTTGTTGTTGTTGAACCGCTTTTTTTCTTTCTTGACTTTCTCCTACTAATTCAGAAGCACCTCCTACAAGTCCTGCTACACCTCCTAATAAATTAAGTGCTACACCTACTGGAGCACCTACACCAGTTAAATCTAATGCTGTGCCTACACCTTCTAATCCACCTGAAACCATACCAGCTATATTTGATACTTTTTCAGCACTATTCTTGCCCTCTATTTTACCTGAATCTATATCATCTACAGCATCCATTAATCCTAAACCTATAGATAATCCTGTCGATGCTATACCTAATTTACCAATACTTGATGCTTTTTCACCGACACTCTTGCCTACAGATACACCTGCTTTAAGATAATCTTTAGCACTATTTAATAATTCTGTTCCTGATGTAGCATCCATTCTTGCTCCAGCAATAGCAGTATCACCACCAAATAATACATCTTCAGTTGTATTTAGTACTAAATTTGCTATTTGTGGTGATGATTTTATGACTTTAGCAGTTGCCTGTAAATCCTTACCTTTACTTGCTACTTGTCCACCAATAGTTTCAGCAAGTGTTTTACCTTCATCTGTATCATATTGAGCAACTTTTGTATTTGCTTTTACTATATCTTGTTTATGTCTTGATATTAAGTCGTTATTTTGTTTCTTTATTTGTTTATTTAATTCTAATATATCTCTGTTCGATTGATTGCCTTGTGATATTACAGAACTAAAACCATAACTTTCCATTATATAATATTGATATTATTTTAATTTAAATTTATTTTTATAATCACTTATTGATGCTCTTAAAGACGGTTTGTTCCATAATATATATCTTGATAATGATCCAGCTGACATGTAATTATTCCAGTTTTCTCCTTTATGTCTGTTCAAGTATCTTTTTTTCCTTTCTTCATCTTTAGATTTTATAAAGTCTGTATAACCTGACGCACCGAAGTGAGTTGTTTTTATTTTTTTTCCTGACTCATCATAAAATATAGCCATATATTTTTTTTTAGCATTTGTGGATTTTTTTATTGTTACTGAAACCATCAGTTTATATATATGTAATATTTTATTTTATTAATATATGAAGAAAATACATCACTCATATGATAAAAAAACATTAGTTGAGATTATTAAACAATTAGGTATTAATATTAATGTACTTGATACAAGATATAATATATGTAAACAATTATTAAAACATGTTAAACAATATAATTTATATTATTTATTTGAAAAAAATGAGGAACCTAAATTAACTATTATCAGAAGAAAAGAAATTATATATGTTGCTAAACAAGTATCAGCATATTGTTTGTCTTATAAACGAGACGATGTATTTGATAATGAAGAAACATTTATTAAACATATAGAATATATATTACCATATGGTGATACACCATCTGTAAGAAAAGCAATAGAAAGAGTTAATTTTTTTTTTCCTAAATTAGATTATGAACCACATATTTCGGCACATACTAAATGTATTCTTGAGAGACAAAAGATTGTTAAAGAGCATATTAAACCTAAAGGTCTTAAAATTAAGACAGGACGATTTGTAATATCATTTGATTAATTTGTCATAAATATGATTTAAAGATTAAAATATTTAGAATTATATAATGGATACAATTATTGATGCTATTAGACAAAGTACTAACTATTACAAAAATATTGATGGGTCTGATAAAATAGACGATAAAGGAAATAAAATACCTAAACCACCTTTAAAAGAATCTACTATAAAAAATTATTCTTCTACATTTAATAAAATTAAAGAAGTTATTGAAACTAATGATAAAAAAGAATATACTTTTGATGATTTATCATGGTTGGATAATGTAAATCAGGTAATTAAAATATTTAAAGATTTAAATTTATCAAATCCAACTTTAAAAAACTATTATAATGTTATTGTTGTTGTTTTAAAATCTACAAAAGGTGATGTTAAACTTATCAATAGATATGGTTTCTTAAGAGATAATTTAAATAAACAATATCAAGAAGAACAAAAAACTGGTATTATATCAGATAAACAAGCACCTAATTTTATTACTAAAAAAGAATATGAAGAATATATTGATTATATTGAAACATTACCTGAAACATTACCTAATTTAACTTTATTATCTATTTTAAAATTATATCAATTCTTACCTACAAGAAATGAATTAGCTGAATTAAAAACTATATCAAGACAGGATTTTGCTGATATGGATAAAGAAGAAAAAAGAAAATCAAACTGGGCTGTATTTACTAAAAATAATATTACATTAGTTATATTTAATTATAAAAGTGATAAAACATATGGTATTTATAAGGAAAAACTACCAAAAGAATTAGTTAAATTATTAACAGATATGACTGATTTAAAAAGAGGTACATATCCTACGAGTGATGATAATAGTTTATTTGTCAACTCACGAGGCACACCTCTTACTAAAAATTCATTATCTCAACTGCTTATTAGATCCTCTGAAAAATATTTTAAGGATAAAGATATTAAAGGTAGAATATCTACAACTATGATTAGAAAAATTTATGCTTCAGATCTATCAGCAGAGAAAAATGAACAACAAAAACAATTAGCAAAAAAAATGAAACATTCTGTTGATACACAGAATTTAGTATATGTTAAGAAACCTAAACCGACTGAAAAAAAAGACGATTAATATGGAGGTGCTACATACTTATCACCTTTCTTATTTTCCCTTGTTCTAAATTCTTTACCTGTTACTTTTTTAGAACCACCTCTTTTTACTCCACTACCAGCTACTCTAACATTATTACCTCCAGCATTAATATTTCTTTTTAGATATGTTTGAGCTGGTGATATTTCAGGTGCTGGGACACCAGTGATCAATTGTTGACGCATAGCAGAAGCACCGAATGTTTCACCTCTAACTAATTCTGCTCTTTTAATTTGTTGTGGAACAGTTTTTTTATCTTTTACTGGTGCTCTTTGTTTTCTACGAGTTTTTTTATTATCTGCTTTTTGTAGATTATCTATTTCTTCATCAATATTACCTGCTTGTTGTTTTTCACCTACAAACCCATAAAATGTCGCAAGGTCTTTACGCATCTCTCGTCCATCTGATAAAAATTTAATCATTATAGATGTTTGACTCGGTGTATGGTCTTTTAGTACTTCTGCTTCTACATTTTTACCACGAAGATTCATTAATACTTTTACACCTTTCTTTAGTTTAGATCCATCTCGTTTTATAACATCTTGAACATATTTTTTTCTATCTTCTTTAGAATGTTTCGATATGGGAGTTTTCCTATATTCAGAGATATTCATTTTATAAACTAATAAATATTTTATTTATTTACCAATATTTTTCATAGTTTGATTATGTGCTTTTGTAAATGACATACCTTCACGCATTAATTTACGCATCATAGTCATATGTGCTTGTGTATGATGTTCTTTATGTTTTTTTAATTTATCTTTTTGTGAATCAGTTAAACCTGTTTTTACAGTTTTCTTTTTGGTTGATTGTCCATACATTATATATATACTTTATTTTTTTTTATTTTCGTCTAAAATTTGAGACACTATATTAAATCTATTTGGATTTAATTGTTTAGTTATTTTATATATTACACTTGAATATGGATCAACTTCGGCAAGAGTTTGGTCAGGATTATGTATTGATGTTGTTATTGATGATATTATTTTAGGTCTTGTAAATACAAAATCTATCGGTGAATCTAATGATACAAAATAATCACCGTAATCATTCGATTTAGGTATAGTAGCAATAACTGGGAAAAGTTGTCCTGAATC
>VMHT01004319.1_pt1 | contig 10459 bp, 16 predicted proteins | sample 4693611 | NCBI WGS metagenome assembly VMHT01 (sample SAMN12280063, study PRJNA550983) | marine metagenome | isolation source: seawater sampled from same location over 5 years 0.02-0.2 micron viral filtrate | place: USA: collected off the coast of southern California halfway between the port... ...
AAATTGTCGCCAACGACATAATTGAAAACCCACCTGTTGAGGTGGGTTTTCTATTGGATTAGCAAATTATCTTTGAGAGAGAAAGAAATTTAGCTTTCGTCTTAACTATAACAGAGATTGAAAAAATGCAACAATGGTTAAAAAAAAATATAAATAAACGGGATTAGATCTGCGTCATAAGGGATTGAAAATGTGCAATAATGATCAAAAAAATATAGATCAATACAAAAGTGCAAAAAAAAACCCCCCTAAATTAATAGGGGGGAAATTTGTTTATTGTTATAACCCCTCTTGTTGAATTATCTTTTCGGCTATTGAGTTGTGTTCCATAAGCCCACTATTTTCGTTAGTGTAAGTTCTACCCTCAACCTTATCCAAAGCACTTTCAATGATAAGCATTTCAAAAGTACCTTTGTCATAAGGGGCTTTCAAAGTACCACTTAACCTAAGAGCGTCATACTTTGCTAACCACTCGGCTAAGGTATCTACCGTCCAAGCCGTTCTAGGCGATTTCTCGCTAAGCTTTTCTTTATGCTCTTTAAGTGCTTGTTCAATACTATCTAAGACCATATCTAAAGTTGAGCCGCCACACTCGGTTACATATATGTCGTCAATTAGTCTTTGCTTGATTGCATTGAATATTATTTCGTTCATTTTTTTCCTCTCGTCGATACTTGTTATCATTATAGGTTGCGTTTGAGATATATGCAAATGGCCGATATAAAAAACGGGATTGAGAATTTCAACTAATGGACTTAAAAAGAAACAACAACACAACTACCAAAGTGACGAGTTGATCGCGAGTATTTGTTCAAAACGGGATTGAAAATGTCCCATAATGTACTAAAAAAAATACGGAAATACGATCGATCAAGATCCAAAGGCACAAAAAAAAAGGGGCATTTCTGCCCCTCTTTATCGGTTTTAAGCGTCTTACGAAAATTTATCCGTTACATCTAACCAACCCTTATGAGCGTTCTTTAACTCTAGCTTTACTTCAATACCTAAGTCTCCCAACCAAGAATCTATCTCGGCTTTTATGTGTTCGCCTAATAGCTTATAATTTTCCTCTAGATCAAAGTCCGTTCCATTATCTTTATCGTTAATAACGGAATAGAAATCAACGCCGTTTGGCTCAAATAATAGATTAAGTGAATAATCTAAATCCATACGCCTATCGTACTTATATTCGTTATTCGTTACCTCAAAAGAGGGAATCTCGATAAGGTGTAACCCTTGATCATCGGCAACCGTTCTCATATCGTTAGCCGTTGGAAGTTCTTTTGCTTCATTATCAAAGTCAAACATTTCCACTTGTGGATTCATACCCATTTCGCTTAATATGTTGACTAATCTTGGAAACACTCTTGGAATTTCTAAACGATATTCGACATTCCAATTAGCGTCCTTGTCTTTATTACTTTCGTAATAATCTTTAAGTTTTCCGATTCCAACTTGTAGATCTTCGCTCCAATGCGTATAAATTGCAGGGCTTGTTTCGATTATTCCGTTTGAATCTTTAGTCCATAAAACAGTATTTGCTCTATTTCCCATTTTTATATCCTCTCATATATCCAATACTTGATTCAATTATACACATATTAAATATTAATGCAAATCACTCATAGGCATAAATGAGATTGAGAATCTGCACTAATGTTCAAAAAAACAAACGGCAATAAGAAAACCCCAGACATTGATCTCATATCTGGGGTTTCTTTTACCTACTTAGTGCGTAAGTCTTTTTCGCATTTGTCACAGATCAACAATTTTGTTCGTCCGTGTTTGCAAAAGTCTTTCTTGGTTTCGCCCTCATCTAAAAAGTTATAGATTATGCGATACAGCCCTAACACTAAACGACAGAACTCTGAGAACGCTTATCTGCACCTTTCTCATAAGTACTTGCTAAGATTTGTATGAGATTTGCTCTCAATTCCTCAATGATCATTGATTCGCTTGTCTTTGCAACGGCTTGTAATTCTCTCAATATTTCTATATTAATGTACGGCATTATCCCAACTCTCTTTCTAAAGTTCGCTTAATTGTTTTAAGAACATAAGATTCCACTAAGTCGGCTTGGCTACTACCAAGCTCTAGGTATTCCCACTCTTCCTCAAACATTACAACAATATCTTTTTTGATACTTTTATAAATTAATGTAATCATTTTATCTAACATTACAGATCACTTTCCGTGTAGGGCTAACTTGTAGCCCCAACACTTAAATCGCTTATATCAACTTCTACATATCCACTCGTTTTGGTTTTGTGTGTTTCGGGAACACAAATGTAGATTCCTGCTTCAACTTCGCCGCCGAAATGTATTTTCATAGATACACCGAAGTCATTACAAATCTTTTGCCACAACCCCTCAGCAACGCCCCAAGCCGTATCGCCATAGACTTCCCACTTGTATGTATCTTTTTCAAGTAGATCAAAGTCGTCTTCTACGCCAAAGAACGATTGACCACCCCATTTGACTTCGTAGTTTGCACACTCCCAATCGTAACTACAACTTGCACCAAATTCCTCTACAAGTGCTTCCACTTGGAAGTCCTCTAACCCGACTTGCAAAGTAAATTCACCTCTTGTTAAGAATCCCGTGAAGTTTGCGTTGCTATCAAGTTCTATCCAATTACGATAAGACTTCCCATTGATATGTACATTACCCGAGTGTATTTTGGTTAGAATTGTTGGACACGGAAATGCTTTATTAAAATCTAATTCAGCATTGTTCCAATCCTCTTTCGTTTCTTTTTTAGTATTGCTTACCTTTTTTTTGAGCTTGGTAAGTTGCTCTTTTGTTCCAATGATAGTTATATCATTACTGCACCAACTAGGCATTTTATCCTCTTTCTTTTATCTGATACTTAACTCCATAATAATCGCATTTCGGTGGTTTGCAACCGAATTTCCAAAAAAAGAGGCCATTTAAACGCTCTTAGGCGATTCAATAAAATCAGAGTGGGACTATGTACCATAGAAAGAGATTGAAAATGTGCCTTAATGTAGTTAAAAACGAACGGAAATACTGATCTGCGAGCTTGATCCATACCCATAAAAAAAACCCCCGAATTTATCGGGGGCTTTCTTAGTATCGTTTAGGTGTTAAAATTCTCGTTTTTTATCTTTGAACTTTACCAATTCCCATTGTGAATTTTGTTTTTCAACATTGGCGTAACCAACATATCCACCACCGTTTAATTCGGCGTCTTGACTAATTATGAGGTAGACGGGTTTACCGTCGTCCCAAGTCTTGTCGGTTTTCAACATTGTAAAGTCATATCCGTAATCACTTTTACAAGCTTTTACTTCTAATATTCTTACGCCGACTAAGTCATTTAATTCACTAAGGTCATTAGGTAAGTTTGCTTTATGAACACCCTTATCTAGTCCTATTGTATGTATTCCCATATCTATCCCCTTATCAAGTGCGTATTTTGTTGTATGTCATTGAGATACTCTCGCACAAAAGTTTCGTCAATTATTATGGCTATTTCGCCACAAAATTTACATTTCTTGGCGTGTTCGGTTATGCGATAAGGGAAGTAAAAACGATTACCCCTTTCACACGCCCAACAACTAATATCGTTGTACTCGCCTAGCAATTCCCCTTTTGCATTTACTTTTGCAAGTACATAAGGGAACTCGCCACATTGATCACAAAATCCCATACGAGTATGAGTATTGATTTGTTTGGTACTTATTTTTTTATGACACCCCAAACAAGTGTGTTGTTTCTTTAATTTATTGTGTGTAGCCATTTTCTTTCCTAACTCTTTCTAAATAACCACTCTCACTAATAGCACTATCGTAGTTGTGAAAAGTAAGACACTCGCCCTCAAAATCGTCCAAAGATACCTCGTTATAAGTTTGGATATTACCAAACCCATTATCTTGAAAATCTTGTGTCATAAGGTCTTTTAATAAGTAATACTCATTACAACCACAAAAACCACAATCCAATACATTTGTAGGTAAGCAATTTTTGGTCGGGTTGTTCTCAACCTCGTGAACATAATTAAATTGTCTATTCCAAATATGTTCAATCTTATCAAACCACTCTCTATCGTCTTTAAATAGGTGGAAGTAATCGCCCGTTCCGTAATCGGCTCTTACTATATGTCCGTTAGAACACATACCAATTTTTAAGTCGGGTACGATTGTTTGAGTTTCTATTTCTTTTGTAAGATTTTCAAACTCAATATCGTCGCCCGTATTAATATTCCCTCTACTCATAACGCTTAAAAAGTCGTTAGAGCTTGGGTTAACTTTACGGCTATCGTCCTCGTCAATTTGTCCATAAGGTAAATCAACTTCAACAATGTTTTTGACTTCTTTAATTTGTCCGTCAATTTCAACTATGTATTTGACTACAAGTTTCATTTTTATCCTCTTTCCTTAACAATACTTAATACCATTTTACACGCATAGCAACGATATGCAATTTAATCTTATGATTTCTTATAAGTCGTTTAATCTAGTGATCTTAAAAACGAGATTGAAAATTTCACTTAATGAAGTCGAAAAAAAAAAATAATTAGAAAATCAAACCAAAAAAAAAGAGGGGTTTTACCCCCTCTCTCTTTAGTATCGTTCCGTTAGGATAGACGATTAAATATCTATCCCGTACCCTTTAAACAAATCCATATCTACAAATTCTTGTGGATATTTTAATTTCAATATTGATATGAAAATGTGATCTTCTAATTCAACTAGACCACTCATTTCCCACTCGCTATGGTTTTTATAATTAACTACGGCGTTTATCAAATTCATTTCGTCAAAAAGAAATCCAACTTGCTCTCTACAATGTTTTTTTTCGTCCGAATAGAGATACTCAATAATGTTATCTATTGGAGTTTGATAGAATTTAAGCAACTCATTGACAACACGAATCATGTTCTTTTGACCCTCGTAATAACCTGCGTCAAACTGTTCGTTATTGTCCGTTGAGTTGACAATATAATCTACCTTGTCCTCAACTAACTCTAAGTCACTTTCTTTCCACCAAATAGACAAATCCCTCAAAGATTTCTTTTGGATCTTCTTAAACAATTCTCTAAATAATTTCATTGACAACTCCCACATTTTATTTGTTCTATTGTAGAAGTGTCTTGTTCGCTATCGTATGGCTCTAACTTTCCATCTTCAAGCATTTTTTCAACTTCCTCACTTGTCTTGGCTCTTACTGAATAAGAATCCTTATAAGTGATTGTAAAGTGAAAGTCTTTTAGATCCTTATCACTCATTACCGACTTCCTCTCTATAAGCAACTTTTTCTTTTTGTGAATTTAAAAAGACATAGTGCTGCAATTTCAACAAGTCGTCCTCATATAAAAGGCCAATAGCAAAGTTGTAGCTATCTTGTAGATCTTCTACCGACATACCTAATTGTTTTGTAAGCTTTCTCATTTTGAATAGACTAGAGATACCCTCAAAGGTTATACCCATACCTATTCCAAAAAGAAAGATTATGATTAATCCGTTTACACTTAACATTATTTTCCTAACTTTTATTCAATACTTGCTTTTATAGTAGTCGCATACCAAAGATATGCAAATATATTATGAAATATTTTTAATCCCGTTTCCGATCGTGATCGCAAAACGAGATTGAGAATCTCCCTTAATGAATTAACATATATAGACAAATACGACAGTCAAAGTGTCAGATCTTGCCATTAACATTAAAACTCAATCCCAATCGCAAAATTATTCAAAATTTGCATAAGTGCAATATGCAGTTATAATGTTTATAAGTATTGAATAAGTTAGGAGTTAAAATGAGTCATTTTAAAGCACAATATATAAGCATATCTAAAGACAATCAGATTATCGCTAGAGGTAAAGTGAATAACGATACCGTACCCGTAGCTAAGTATAAATTAGCTACATTTGGAAGCAAAGAAGACGCTATCCATAGTGTATTTCTAGGATTGTTGTCGGGGGAATTTAAGTTTACCCGACATAACAAAAACGATTTTAATATTGTTTATAGAAGTACTTTTTATGATTGGGATAGAAAGCGTTTAGAAGTCCGAAATGTAGAAAACGAAGTATTAGCCGATTTGTTAGTGGATAGATACAAAGACTATAAGAAAATAAAGTCAAAGCTCCCTAAAGCAGTTATTGAAATAGCTTCGGATAGATATATTTTACCTTATCGTCCTATGCGTTTCCCTACTGATAGCAAAGGTATCGTAATGAATTTGGGTTTTGATGAAGCGTGTATCTTTTTAAATAGAGAAGTTGCAAAGTCATACTTTTTCCCGAATAGTGCTAACTACACACACGAAATCTTAGAGTTACCAAAAATCACTACGGACAATGATCTAACAGATTGTATGCGTTGTGAAAATTCATTTATACCGAATACAATTATCCGTACAATGTTTGGGTTAAGTTATCAAGACGAAGTTTGTAATAATTGTTACTAAGTAAGTAATTAAATAAATTAACGGGGTGTAATTACCCCGTTTTTTTTTGCCAAAAAGCAGATTGAAAATTTGCACTAATGTAATTAAAAATAAATAAATATACGGGCTTACAGGTAGCCATTAGCATTAATATTCAATCTCAATCTGCCTTTTTTAAATTGCACACCTAAGATTTGCAAATAAACACTAATGCCTTTATAATTTAATTAAGTATCGAAGGAGAAAATGCAAAAAAATAAAGTTTCCAATAAGGAAATAGTTAAAAGAATTGTTGACGGGCTTGACCAAAAATTAAATTCAGTAGTTGTTGATCAGAAAAAGCTACAAGAATTTTTAGTTTATATGTCAGGTTTTTATCAGGGCAGAAGTTTTAACAATATGATGTTAATATACTTTACTAAACCAGACGCCAGAATTGTAGCTACTTATAAACAATGGATAGATAAAAATAGAATTGTTGTAGCTTGTACGGTCTGCCGCGCTTTTAAAAATAATGATTGTGACTGCGTAGAGCGTAGCCGACCAACAAGAATTGAGCAGTTACGACCTATTCAAAGAAATATTAAAGTTGATAACAAGCAAGAAGACGATGCCTTACAGGTTAGCTATACAACATTTTACGCTTATTATGTTTTTGACATATCAGACACAGAAGCATTGAATGACGACGGCATAGCAGTTGAAGACCCACGACTTCCTGCCAAATTGGTTGGAAGTGACGGGGCTGAAATATTTGACGCCGTTAAAAATTATGTTGAAGCTGACGGTTGGCAGTTTATTGTTGAAGTGTATAAAGACGCTTCTAACGGTTACACAACTTTTGAAGAAAAAGTAATAAAAATTCAGGCAGATATGGATATGAAGGCGAAGGCATCAGTATCATTGCACGAGTTGGCACATAAATTAATGCACGAGAAAATTAATTATAAGACCTGCCGAGATATTGCAGAAGTTGAAGCTGAGAGCGTTTCATATATTGTTAGCCAATTTTACGGGCTTGACTGTGGAGACCATAACATTAAATACATTGACGGCTGGGGAGACGGTAAAACAAAATCATTATTTAGAAATTCATTAAATGACATTTTTAAAACAGCTACAAAAATAATTGACGAGTTAAAACTTTAGCACCCCGTACCCTAATTAGAGAAGCCCTGCCATTGTGCAGGGTTTTTCTTTTGGTGAAAAAATCGATCTTTTTTAAAAGCAGATTGAAAATCTCACTTAATGTCTTTAAAAAAAAATATAAATTAGGAAATCCAAAAAAAAAGGAGGGCTATTACACCCTCCTAAAATTTAGCGGATTTAGATCATCACAACTTCTTAAACATAACAGCACCCCTTGTCTAAGGTTTCGCCTAAGCACTCTTCGGAGCTACTCCAGATTAAATCTTTTATCTGGTCGTCCTCTTCATACTGAGTTATGACGATAACTCTACCTAAACGCACTTGATTTCGTATATCGTCGCAGGTTATACTCGCACCTTTAGTCGTATAATATTCGCACTCCCAATCGTTCTCGCTATTGTAACCAACTCTAATCTGGTCGTTTATATCTAATATCCAATCTTGCTTTTCGTCTGTCCCCCTAAAGCTTCTATTGTCAACATGGCGTATAGCTTCGTCAATAATCCAATCTGTATAACAATTTTCACAGACATATAAAGACCCACCAACAACCCCGATATTAGATGCACCTTTAGAACAGTAATCACAACGCCTAAAAAATAATCTCAATATTCTTTCTTCGTCAATGTTCTTAATCGTGCAAGGGTTGCAGCGGTCTAAACTTCCGTCACCCCTAAAATAGAATTGACAATTTCCGCATAGTGTTGCCCCGTCCATTGAGTCAACATTGTCGTCATTGCTATTCATAAAGTCGTCGGCTGTTATTCTGTCACCAAATGGTTTCATACTTCCTCCTATTTCGATACCATAATAAAAGTATGATCTAGCGACGCTAGATCGTCAAGTTTATAAATAAATAATTCTGAGTGACTATATAAAACGAGATTGAAAATCTGCATTAATGAACACATAAGTGAACGGGAATTAGACACTCCAAGAAAGAATTAGCTGAGTTAGATCAGTCCCCCAAACTACACCAAAAAAAAAATATAAATAATTTGTTAATTTCCCCGTATTTTCTCAAAAGTTGTCACTAGTAACTTATATGAAACAAATTAAAGGGGGTGAAGTGGATAGAGCAACAACATTATTTTTTCTTTTTGTTTTAATGCAAATCGCCCAAGCGATAGCAAACCTATAAGGAAAAATTAATTTGAGTAAGACTCAGACAGGCAACGGGTGGTCGGTAACAGAAAGACCCGTCGGAAATTATATAGAAAGGTGGGGGAATGGAAACCTTCCCAGAGTATTGCAGAGAATGCGGCTCAATTTTAGAAATTGAAAAGTGTTCTAAATTTGGATATGTCACTAAATGGTGTTCAGGTCTATGTGCAAAAAGTAAAGCATAATCGATCTAAATCGCTTTAAAAATAAAAAAGCCATGATCCATCGTAATTTTAAACAAAGAAAAACCCCCGATTATCTCGGGGGCTTTACCTTACTTCTTTTTTTTCTTAGGTCGTTTATTTGGCTCTATTAGTATTTTTATTGTATTGAATAGCCCCACTAAAATCCCCCTTACTCATTAGCTTGAAATACTCTCTATTTTCCCAAAGATACTCAATAAGCACCCAAGTGAACGAGATTATGAGCATACCCTTTAAAAGAGTACGCCCAAACCACATTAGAAATTCTTGCTCGTGTGCTAAGATTTCCATTGCTCACCAACTTCCCAACCGTCTTTATTATTGAACTTAGAATATTTAAACGGAAATTCTTTTACAATCTTTCCGTCCCGTTCAATTTCTCGTTTATTGGTTAAATGTTTCCCGAGTGTTCGCCCAATGCTTGACCCGTTCAAGATAGCTTTTCTAATTGCTATCCAAGTTTCTAGGGTCGGGACTTCATAAGCATATTTAGTATCGGGGCTTGTTTGTTCCCCTTTAGTATTTACATAACCAAAATAAGTTACATTAATAACACAACTCATTGAGCCGACCCGTTGCATACCTAACGAACGAATTTTAGAACTTTTAATGTTTCTAAAAAATTCCTCATTAGCAATATGGGGCTTATGGTCGGCGAACTTTTCCACTTCATAAAAAAGTGTTCGTAGTTCGGGTACATACGCCTTAACCTTACGGTCTAGCTTGGTCGCTTTTTTCGTAGTCATTTTTTTATCTTTCTTTTATACGATACTTAATACAAGCATATCACAACTAGGCAATTATTGTATAAAGTTTTAAATATTCTCGGCGTTCGCCCCTATGGTATAGGGGGGGTACTTGTAAAAATCGCTAACACAAAATGCTTTCTGCTTATATATCAGCTCGAGAATTTTTAATGAAAATTGAGTGCAACGGCAAATGCGCATATAAAAAAGCTATTTAGTTGTTGTGGTTTTTGCTTTATGATCTTATAATTAAATTAACTTTCGTCACTGAAAGTTATGATAAGGGGGAAAATGGACACTCCCCCTTTTCTATACCTAAAAACACCTCTACTAGCATTAGAATAGGATCATCTTGCGACCAACATTGGCTAGGGTTAGGGGTTTAGCCTCCTTTACCTTGACCTTAGCCACCCTTTTCACAATCGAGCCGCTTTGTGCTTTCTTTCCTTACTAGCCCCTATTAATACCCTTTTTTAATCCAATATTTACCAAAAAATAATTTTTCTTCCTATTTTGCCATGCAGCGCGCGACATTAATAATGGAATTAGGACTAACGGCAGATATGCACTAATTATCCAAGTATGAATGTATTATTAAATATATGAATAATGACATAAGAGATATGTTCAAAGATCCTGATCAAAGACGAAATGTTGTAGAGGGATTATCTAATAATGATAATAATGATAATGATTATACCGGTAAGGAAGTACCCACATTAGACGATAGCGAAGTCATAGTAGACGACGATATTGGATTTGATGACATAGAGGTAGAG
>VMHT01110583.1_pt1 | contig 10459 bp, 15 predicted proteins | sample 4693611 | NCBI WGS metagenome assembly VMHT01 (sample SAMN12280063, study PRJNA550983) | marine metagenome | isolation source: seawater sampled from same location over 5 years 0.02-0.2 micron viral filtrate | place: USA: collected off the coast of southern California halfway between the port... ...
GAAAGATAGAAATTGGTAATAATATAAGTAGTAGTTTTTTCATTGTTAATCTATTGTTTAAATAGCGTCTTTAATTGCTTGTGCCCATCCTTTAATCTGTTTCCTTTTCCTTTTTACTTTTTCAGGATATTTTGAAACATTACTCTCATATATATATAACTTAAATGCATCAATATCCTTGTTTATAAATTTATCTAATTGTTCTATAGTAATTATTGTAAATGCAGAATACTCCCAACTTGAACCACTACCAACATCAACTGAAATTTCTAGCTCAGGAAACTCGATTCTATCCCCATCAGTAAATAATACTGTTGCACCCTTTCCATCTACATTAAGAGTAAGTCCAGTTGTGCTTAATTTTAAATAATAGGTTAAAACATCACCATTTTTAATTTTAGAAAACCAAACTCTTTCGGAATTAATTTGCCCATATGTCTTGGAAATATATGGTGAGTTCCAAGTAGTTTTATCATCAAATTTATCAGTTGATACCTCTATATCTTTTGCATATTTATTTTTCTTCTGACTGTAAGAAGTAACTGTGAAAAAGCAAAGCAATATAAGTAGTAGTTTTTTCATTGTTAATTTATTGCTTTAAAATTTATTAGATGGCTCTGCTTTTTCTTTTATTTTAATATCTTTTATGCAATTTGCATTAGTTAAAAAATTATTAATTCCTTTTTCTTTTAACTTTTCATTTTCAAAATAACCATCATTACCGTATACTCTAATTTTAGTTATTTTATTATTAGTAAGTTTAGTTAGATTCTCTTTTGTTAGAGAAACTACATTACTTAGACTATATGTTGATATATATTGACTGTAGTATTCTAATCTACTTACCTCAGTATGTAAAAACTTTAAATCAATTATCTCATCATTTGACAGCTTTATTAATAGGCTATTTCCTTCTGAAATTGAAAATCTAGAGTGTCTGGATATATCTAAATTTAGATAATAATTACCATCAATATTTTTAAAATTAAAATATATTTTATCACCACCAAAAACATAAAAAAGCATTTTACTTTGTGTTTCAGCTACAAAAGTACCTGTCATATCATCAACTTCATTTCTGGAAAATTTACAATCTCCGAAATTGCCACCCTTACAATCAAGCCAAGCATCATATTTCTTTTTATAGTCTTTGTACTTTTTTGTTGTTTTGTATTGACCAAATTTATTGCCTTTATATAACGGTTTATCTCCACAATCATCTTGTCCAAACCCAATCATAGGCAAGCAAAGTAATATAAGTAGTAGTTTTTTCATCGTATTTAATGTTAAATTATTTTTTGCAAACCCCAATTTCAGATTCACCATTGTTTACAGAATCAATTTCATTTAGAATCTTCATTAAAAAACTAGAATTATCTTCTGTCAAATTTTCTTTTACAGTTATTTTATTGAAATTTCTTACATCTGTATATCTAATAGCTTTGAGTTTTTTGTTTTTAAAATCATCAATATGTTTTTTTGATAAATCAAAGTAACTAAGCCCTTCACAATTAAATTTATTCCAACTAACTAGTTTCACCTTACTGTCATCTTCAAAAATTATATCTAAGGTGTTATTTTCATCTAAACAAGTTATTCTTGAATCATAAATTTGAAAAATAAGTGTTGATATTTTTATTTTATTGTTATCATTTAAAGCTGGCTGAAGCAAAAGAGCTTCACTTTTTAAGTCCCCACCATCTGTAAAAAAAATAGTAGTGCCTGCTAACAAAGTTTTTTTATCATCAAATTCATCAACGTTATAACATAAACTATTTGTTGTAGTTTGTGAATATGAAATATTTGAAATTGCAAGAAAAACTATTGATAAGATTGAGAGTTTTAGAGTTTTAAAAGACATAGTATTTAATTTTTTATCAAACTTAAGAATTTTCTATCTATCTACTTATCAGTACTTTTACTAATGTTCCAATTAGTCTTTTCATCACAGATAAACTTAGAGACATAGATACTTGCTTCTTTCTCATAAGGTTCGTGTTTAACGTGTTTACCTGTAAGACTCTTGGACTTTAAATGATAGTTTATATCTCCTACAATGTCTCCTTTGACTAATAGGTGGTTATGAGTGTTATAATTGTAGTTAGTGAACTCAGTAACCCAGAACATCTTAAAAGGCTTCTTGAGAGTCTGTAAGTACTTCTCTAAGGCTGTCATTATCTTATAATTCTGCCATTTCTTTACATCATACCTGTAAGTTATTGTAGAGAATATATCCCAATTAGTTTTATCTAACCAATTAGCATATCCTTTTACTGTTTCTCTTTGTTTATGTGTATACATATTTATATTATTTAAGTTAATAATTAGGCATAGTAAGGATTAAAAGACACATCCTGTCTAGCATTATTAAAACAATTAGAAATCTATATTAGAGCCTATATTTTAATGACTCTAATACTTCTTTATAATCATACCTAATTGTTCTATTTGCCTTAATAAATGGAATTACACCAGATTTTCTAAACTTGTGTAAAGTAACTTTTGAAATACCAATTCTTTTTGAAAGTTCATTTTCAGAAATAATATCAGAATCTGTTAATTGTGTAGATGTTGCTTTATATATTTTTTCTTCAATCATCTGCTCCAACTCTTCTCGACTTATTGTTATTGTTACTTGATTCATATTATATTTTATTAAGGTTACTTACTATATAATAGAATATGTCCAGTTTTGTTTGGGTTTTTTGACAACTATTTTTAAATATTATGCACTTTTCTTTAAAATGTTATTTATTGCAACCATACTTTCCTCGTCTGTATGCTGAATATATTTTAAAAAATCTGTTTCCTTAACATGACCTGTTGCTTTCATAATATGAGTAATTGGAATACCTTTTTTGTATAGGTTGGTAGCAAATGACCTTCTGCCAGTGTGAGATGTTATAAATTTATACTTTAAATCTGTTTTAAAAATTGAAAGACCTGACTTATATGAGTCAAGGGTAATTTCATTATCGATACCAGCTATCAAACATAATTCTTTGAGATATAAATTATATTTCTGCAAAGCAATTTTAGGCATTTCAAAATCATATTTTTTTAATATCTCCAAAGTCTCTGGTCTACAAATTGTAACAATTTTCTTATCTGTCTTTGGGGAATAATATCTGAAAATCTTATCTCCTGAATCACTAATATTTTCAATACTATTTAAGTTAAGAAATTTGTAATCTGAAAATCTTGCACCAGTGTAACACGTTAATAGAAATATATCTCTTACTCTATCTAATCTTTTATTTTCTAATTCTAAAGAAGATAGCTTTTTAATTTCCTCATCATTTAAATATACTCTTGAACTTGTTGTTCTTGTTATTTTAAAATCTTTAAAATCAAGATATTTATTTACCCCAACTTTAGTTGCATCATTAATTATTGCTTTTAAGTCTGTTATGCGTCTTCCAAATAAATTAGCGCTATTATTTAATACATTAAATTGATATAATTGGTATTCTTTATAAAATTTTAAATCTAATGTATCCCAATTTATTTTTCTCTTTGAATATTTCTCAAATCTTTTTAGGCAACCAATAGTATAACGATATCCATCAAGAGTAGATTTTTTCTTCATTGATACCCCCTCTTCTATAAAACGTTTAGCATAACTAAAAAATGTAGATTCTGAGGAAATACCTTTGATACTATCTTCTAATTTTTCTGATAAAATACTATTTGAGATTGGTTCGTTGTTATTTAATAAATCATAATAGATTTTAACAACTTTTTTTTCTAACACATCGAGTCTCTTATTTATGATTAAAGCATCAGATGAGCTTGATTTAACACGTTGTTTACTTTTATGCCAATGATTATTGAAAATCTTTATTCCAATAAATTTCCTAAACCTTTTACCATTGTAAGTAAAATCAAGTCTAACATTACTTTTTTTATCATTTATGTTTTTCTTTTCAATTCTAAAATTTACTTTCATAATTATAGTAGGACAAACTGTAGGACAGTTTTTAATTCATTCAGATTAATTAAATTTTATCAATATTAATTAATTGAATAATCATTACTACTATAAAATAAAGGGAAATGTTAAATTAGTTGAAAACTTTCACTAGACCTGATTAGGGTGCCTTCCTCACCGCACCTATTTTAAAATTCTAATCTAGTATAAAACAAAAAAGAAATGTCTTGTAGGACAACTGGCAGGACATTTTTTTATGTTTTTTTGTCATCAATGTTAATAAGTCTATTGTTTAATTGGTTGATTTTTTACTCTTTTTTAGTCGTTTTGACTAATTATTTTCGTCCGTTCCTGTAAAGTTGATTGTTACTTCAATAGGCTCCATTTCTTCTATTTCTTCATATGCTTTCTTTTTACCAATAGCATAGGGAAGGAGCTTACTTACAGCATTAATGTACTCTGTTGGGTTAGTTATTTGATTAAGCATATCGCTCAGTTTGTTTCCATCTATAGCCAAGCCTATTTGTTCTCTTAAAAGCTTTGTAGAGCTGCTTATAGAGCCTACAGGTCTACCTAATGGGTTTCCGCTTGTTCCTTTCTTAAATGGCATATTATATAATAGAAATGTTACAAATTTATTTTACCAAAATTGGATACACATATAATGAAAATTTTGAAGTAGGTCTCTTCTAATTAGTTCCTTTGTATAAATTCTATTTATGTATAACTATTTGTTTCTAATTAATAAAATATTATAGATTTGTAATGGAAATTTATCTAATGAAAAAAATATTATTTTACTTATTCTGCTTAATTTTTATAACTAAAATATCTAATGCCCAATCATTAACAAATTTAGATTTTGAATTTGGTTCAACAGAGCAAGAATTAATTAAATCAATTGAAACTAAACAATATTTAATAGATCAGAATTTCAGTGTTTATGATAGGGAAGATAGTCGTATTACATTAGTTTGCACACAAGGTGAAGATGATCCACCACTTTTTAAGATGATGATTAAGGTTACTTGTTATTTTAGTAATGATATTTTATATAAAATAGAAGAAGAAGTAAAGTTTAACAAGTATATTCCAACAAGAGGAGCTTATGGAGGCGAAATTGAGCCTGCTGGCTCGACAGTCAATACAGTATATACTGAAATATTAGAAGAACAATGGTTTGAAAAAACTAAAGAGATAAAATTTAGTGAAGGCAAGGGTTTTCATTCAACAACCTGGAAAAAGCCTCAAAGATATGCACAATTAAAATTTATTTTAGCTGATAACTGGAGGGATACAAAAGATGCTGGAAAAGTCATTTATAGCATTGAGGTTCATTAATGATTATTTTGGCCCTAATTCTAACGCATTTTCAGTTATTTTCCAATCAAAGCGATTTAAAAAAGACATTCCCAATAAAAGTGATGCTCTATCATCACCAATTGCAATATCAATATTATTAAACTCGTATCCAAAAATTTTAATATTTGGAAGTTCTGCAATGTTTAGTTTTATCTGCTGACCATTTGCAATTTCATAAACCCTTGACTCTTTGTAATCATATTCTCTTAAGTAGCCATAATTTAATAGATTTTTTTCTATTGAAGAATTAATTATCATATCTGAAGCTCCAGTATCAATTAAATATTTGTAATTTTTATTTCCAATTGTTATCATTATATATTTCATATTCCCTTCTTTTATGATAGGCAGTCGAATCTTATTATCATTTTTAGTTTGGGTGAAATTTGGTGTTGGCTTCGAAACTGGTTTATTAGTAGGTATCTTTTTTTCTTCACAGACTCCATTTTTTTTATTAGCATAATTACAAGCTAAATTATTATTTAAATCACAAGCTTCTTTAAAAAACTTACAGGATAAACTTTGAGAATTTAGCATAGCATACGAACATCCGATTTTAAAAAGAAAATCAGAGTTTTTATTTTCTTTTAATAATTTTTTAAATTCATTAATTGAGGAGTGATATCTACTTGTTAAAAAATAGCAGTTTGCTCTCATTTCAAGCACTTTTACATTATTTACACCATATTCATTAATTACTTGATTGAGGTCTAATAAAGAATTTTGATAATCCTCTTCTTCAAAATAACAGAGTCCCCTATTTAATAGCATATTGCTATTGAAATCTTTTTCCAAGCCAATACTAAAATCGGCAATTGCTTTTTTATAATTTTTAATAAACATAAACGATAAACCTCTATTAAAATAGGTTGATGCCTCAATCTCAAAATTAATATCTTTATTTAGTTTAATGTTTTCTGTATAGTCACTTATTGCCAAGTCATATTTTTCCATTTTATAATATTCATTAGCTCTGGATTTTAAAAAATATGCAATATTGTTATTAGTGCGTGATACACTTGAGTAAGTATCTGGCTTACGAGCAATATTAATTGCTTTTGTAATTAAATTAATCCCCTCTTCATATTCTTTATAGAACTGGATATTTATTTGACCTTCAGAAAAATATTTTATAGCTTGAGCAGAGTCTGATGCGTTATCTTGCCCAAACCCAATCATTGGTAAGCAAAGCAATATAAGCAGTAGTTTCTTCATTGTTAATTTATTATTTGATTTCGGACTCCATCTCTAATCTCAACTGATGTAAACTTTGACCATTAAATTCCCAATATGCTGGACCGTGTATCTGACTCCAATCATAATCCATTTCATTAATTATTTTTAATGCAGAACCACTTAATGTCATTTCTTCTCCTCTAAATTTTACAAGCCTATCATTTATAACTTCACATATTTGATTTTCATCTTTTGAAAAGGTTAATATTGCTCCTGGTTCTATATTTAATAAATCAAATGAAAATCTCTTTCTTTTATTTCTAGCCTTATCTAATGCTTTTTGATCGTCAGCAGACTCTACAATATCATTTTTAGGAGTAACATCCTTGCCATTTGTTAGCTGTAGAGCTGATTTTGCATTTTCAGGTAATAGTTCAAAAAACTCTCTGTTTTTTCTAACTCTATATTTATCAAAACTCTGGTGAAGAAGTTTTTCAACTTTTGACATATCATCAACCTCAACTGCATAATAACATTCAAATGGAAGTGGAACGCCTGTAGAATCTAAACTACTTAGTCTTTGTCTAAGATTTGTTGTTTTACCTATTTTAATATAACTCGGATGAGATTGATTGGTCAATATATATACTATCTGTTTTTTCATTGTTAATCTATTGTTTTAATAATTTCTTCTTTTGTTCGTTAAACTCTTCTTCTGATAGTATTCCTTTTTCTTTAAGTTCATTTAATTTCAAAAGTTCATCAGAAACAGATTCTTTTTCAATTATAATTGGCTGTTCTTTTGCTGTTTTATCTTTCGAGACAAATACAATTATAAAACCAACAAGTGGACTAAGTAATACTGCAATAAAAAAATATCCTAAGAAAGATTTTCCTTTGTTACTTGCGTAAACCCCAACAAGAATTGCTAGAATAAACCAGGTTAGAATCATTTGTCTAAATTTTTATTTAATAAGTTCTAATTTATCTTTTTTGAAATATAAGTTTTGTGAATTACCAACATCACCATACTGTAAAACATTGTCATATCCAGCAATATTAGTGTAAGAAGTAGTTGGGGTTCCCCAAGAGAACCTACATTGTTTTTCAGTCATTCCTATTTGAACTTCTTTACTTCTAATTTTTGATAGGTATATTTTATTTTCATTAGAAAAAGTTTCGAATTCATTTTCTTCAATAAGTAAAACTTTGGATGAAAAAATGTTACTTGATTGAATGTTTATATAATTTTCATTCGCAACATAAATTTCTCCATTAAAAATACGTGGTTGGTCAAAAGAACTTGTAGGAAACACACATTCAAAAGAATCATTTAATTTAAATACAATTCCATAATTATATTTCAACTTTGCAAAACTAACTTTAGAAATATTATATTTCTTATCTCCAAATATTTTGAATTTTTCTCCACTCATAGATTCAAATTCTGTTTCAATGTAAAGAGGAATAAAAGTTTTACCCAAATATTTATTCTTGATATTATCTATGAATTTATTAAAAACATACTTACCACTTACTTTCCAAATAAAAGAACCTGATTCATTTTCTATTTCTAAAAAGTCATAAATATCATTATTGTAGCTAATAATTTTAAAAGTTTTATTGGAAAATAAATCTTTCTTTTTGTAGCTAATGGTTATTCTTTTTTTTCTGTCATTTTCACTTTCGTAAATATCATACGTACTTACATCAATAAGTGTAACTAATTCCCCTACTAAACCAGCTTTTTTAGATTTATCATAAACACTTTCAAATGTCATAAACTCTCCATTATATTCGGATACTTTTATCTGTGGTTCTGATGATTTATCCTCAATATCAATTTGCCCAAACCCAATAATAGGTAAGCACAGTAATATAAGTAGTAGTTTTTTCATTGTTAATCTATTGTTTTAATTGTTTACCAATCGTCATCATTCTTAGTTGGTAAGTTCATACTTTTTTCTAAGTCAGAAATAATTTGACTTGACTTGATTAATAATTGTTCTTTCCTTGTTTTATTTGCTTTATATGGCTTTCCTCTTTTATTGTAAAGCATATCTATAATTGTACTTTCAGCAGACATCTTCGATAAATTGTCAACTCCTGCAGTAGGATATACCTGAAAAAAGAAATTATTCATCTTTACTCTATATCTTGCTTCTTTAATGTATACTGATAATGTAAAATGTAACATTTCTGTCGTTTTACTACCAAAAAAAGTAACTACTATATCAGTAAATCCTTTTCCAATAATTTTACCATTTTTTTCATCTTCCATTTGAATTACATTATTTGCAGAATTAAATGTTACTGCAAACCACTCTCTAGCCCTAGAATATAATTCACTTTTAGAAGTTCCGCTTACTGAAATAATTTCATCAAATTCAATTAAATTACCTTTTTTATTTAAAGGTAAATCCATTTTATATAATGTATCACTATACTGAATCTGCCCAAACCCAATCATTGGCAAGCAAAGCAATATAAGTAGTAGTTTTTTCATTGTTAATCTATTGTTTTAATCATTGTGTCATTAGTCTAAACATTCGCCTTCAATCCAAAATGAAACACCACTTTTTTCCGCATAACATTCATTATCATAGGTTATATCATTACATCCGCAAACAGGTTCATAAATCTCAATACATACTGTAGTATCGTTAAGTGGGGGAATAACAAAACAATCTATAATCTCAGGACCATCAACACAGCTAAAAAGCAATGCTGAAAAAAAGATAAGTAGTAGTTTTTTCATTGTTAATCTACTGTTTTAAGGACAGTCTTCGCTAAAGTAGTGTTGGGGGTCAGTTGATACGTTATATAAAGCATTTGTATATGACCAATTAGCTATTGACCAATTCAAATTGTCTACATTAATACAACTTAAATTAGGATTATTATTAATAGTTATTGTTCCCAGTTGAGAATTATTTCCATTTCTTAAATCAAGAAATGAAAGTTGATTGTTGCTAGCGTTTAAAAAAAATAATGAAGCATTATTATTAATGTTAAGAGATATAATATTATTATACATACATTTTAGATCAATTAATATTGGGTTTTCATTTAGATTAAGATTTGTTATTTGGTTAAAACTACAGTCTAAACGGTAAAGAGATGAACAATTACTAACATCAACTGAAGAAATGTTGTTTTCACTAACATATAATAGTCTTAAATTTAAATTTTTAGTAACATCTAAAGAATTGAGGTTATTGTTATGGCAATTAACTTCGGTTAAATTAATATTAGTGCTTAAATTTAACGATGTTAAATTATTATCACTACAATTTAACGTTTCTAAGAAGTTGCTATTTAATGCAAGGCTATTTAAATTATTAAAATGACACTCTAGGTTTTTTAAGTAATTATTGTTACTCACATCTAAAGTAGTTAGTTGATTACCTTGACAATTCAAATTAGTTAAAGCTGTATTATTACTCACATCAAGGCTTATTAGCTGATTACTACCACAATGCAAATTAGTTAAAGCTGTGTTATTACTTAAATCAACTTCTGTAATGTTATTAAGTTGAATATCCAAGTTAACTAAATGTTTATTCCTACTTATATGAATTTTTGAAAGTGAATTAAAAGAACAATTTAAATTCATTAAATTTCTAAAATTTTCAATACCTGTAAGATTTGATATGTTGTTTGCAAATAAATTTAAAGTTGTTAATGTATCAATAGCGGATGTTGTAACATATCCATCAACAATGTTGTCATAGCCTAAATTAATTAAAGCTTGTTCGAAATTAGCATCAGGAATAATTGTTAAAACATCGTCTGGATTGTTTATATATGTATGAGTATTATTATTTGTGTCCACTGGCTGTATTTCTTCTTCTCCTCCACAACTTACAAGAAAGAGAGAGATAGGTAATAATATAAGTAGTAGTTTTTTCATTGTTAATCTATTGTTTAAATAGCGTCTTTAATTGCTTGTGCCCATCCTTTAATCTGTTTCCTTTTCCTTTTTACTTT
>VMHT01127734.1_pt1 | contig 10459 bp, 5 predicted proteins | sample 4693611 | NCBI WGS metagenome assembly VMHT01 (sample SAMN12280063, study PRJNA550983) | marine metagenome | isolation source: seawater sampled from same location over 5 years 0.02-0.2 micron viral filtrate | place: USA: collected off the coast of southern California halfway between the port... ...
ACATGGACGAAAAAGAGTTCGAAAAATGGTTAAAAAATTATGATAAGTTTAACGATATGATGACTAAAATAAAAAGAGCGGAAGAAGAGAAAAGACTTAAACAAGAGGCAAAAGAAAAAGAAATCGAAGACCGTTTAAGATTAAAAATTGAAGCAGAGTATTTAGAAAAATTATCTAATTCTAATTTAAAGAATGTAAAAGAACCAGAGCGTCAAGTTGCACCCAATCCTCCTTCCCATGACCCATACAGTAGTTATTTTGATGAATTTTAAAATTACTTTAATTTTTTTTTTTTTAAATTTTCTTCCATTACTTTATAAATAGTAATGGACGAAACTTATGCATCAAACGTAGACAATCTTAACGATAGATTGAGAGAATATAAACAAGAACAAGTAAACAAAGCGGCATCATTAAACGAAAGCGCTACAGAGAAGTTTAATACAAAATTAAGTGAGTATCAGGACAAATGGAAAGCAGTTCAAGACGGAGGACAAGACGAAGCAGCGGCGCTCATGGGAATTAAAGGAACTTATGCCGCAGGTAAAAAGGTTTTCGATATATATAAGAAATATAAAGGAAAAAAGGTTGGAGCAGACGAAGACGACGAAGACGATGCCGAAGACGATGACGACGGCACAGAAGGCGGAGCAGAAGGCGACCCACAAGGCGGAGCATTAGATAGAAGTAACCCTGCCCCCATTAGTGAAGAAGATAAAGCATTTCTCCAAGACCCTATGAAAGATGTAAGAGAAACAAGACAGGGGATTCAAGATCGCATGAATGCAAGACTAAAAGAATTAGGACAAGGCGAGGACAGCACATCTGCCCCCAGTGCAACCGGTTCAGCAGCACAAGCACCAGCGGATACAGCAGCAGGAACAAGCGACGCAGAAATATCTCAAGCAAGAGCAACCGCCGAAGGAGCAGACACTTCGGCGCTTGGAGATTTACCAGAAGCAACAGTCGAGAGCGCTTTTGGAGATTTAAGCGCAATACCGAATACAGTATGGGGTCGTTTAGACTTAAGACTTGCCGCCGAAGCAGCGACAAAAAGAGGCGGAAATATTGCAAAGGGGGCGAGTGATGCAGTTACAAGCAGTAATCCTGCAACAAGCGAGGGACAACCTGCTTCCGGTTCTGCTACAGAAGGAGGCAACAGCGCTTCTGTATCTCAATCTCAAAGCAGTTACAATCCGGAAGGCGCTCAAAGTAGAAATTTAGACCAATCAGGGGGACAGGGTAATGCATCAACAACCGAAGAAAGCGGAGGAAAGGACATTAACCCTTTGGAGAGTGAACTTCCCACCGAAGAGACACCAGCACTCGAAGAAGGAGGCGGATTTCTTGCAGATTTAGGAGGGGCAGAAGCAGCAACAGCAGCGATCCCTTTTGTAGGCGAAGCAGCAGCGCTCGTCGGCGGTTTTGTAGCAATTGGCGAAGGCATCTATCATCTCTTCCACCCACCAGCAAAAAAGTTGCCTCCTGCTCCTGTTGCCGGTTCTTTAGTTCCTCAATCAGTTCAAGCGAAGTATGCTAATGCTTTACCGTCTTTCGATAGTTCAAGCGATAATATTGCGAGTGATGCAGTATTTTAAAAGTGGTAGTCAAAACCACATTTTTGTATAACGGATATACGAAAGTGTGGAAATAACTACCACCAACTATTTAGGCATTTTATATATATATTGCGTTAAAAACAACTTAAATAAACATCGACATTATAGTATAATAATGCCTTATACACCAATTAGCGAATTACCACATCCACCAGCGTTTTTGCTTATTGAAGAAGATTTTTTGCGAGAAATTAAGAAAGGAAAGAAATTAAAATCTTGCAGTATTCAACAAAGAGAACAAACACCTTTTAAAAAGTTTAGGCATATTAATTTACCATTAAAGCAAGACCGAAAGCACCTGTATTTTAATTGGGAATATACCCCTAAAAATATGAGGGGTTATAACAGGTTTGATAATAATTGTTATGATTGTATAAGAAATTTTACACAATCTAAATGGTTGACCCAAAAGGATTTATACGAATGGGCGAAAATGAATAATCTATCAGTTTCTAAAACTACAAATATAGGAAGATTAAAAAAACTGTTAATGACTATCTAATTTTTTCTACATTATAATTAATTTTTAAAATAATGTTTAATTTTAAAAATTATTTTCTAATTAAAGAATATAAAATGTTTAAGTCTAATGCAACCGGCGCTTATGTCCCCTCAATTTCACAATCGATTCGCCCTGACGTGGTAAGCGATGTTAAACCAGAAGACCAAATCCGCCTCCTTGTTCCTTCCTTTTTAGGATTTGTCGACCCACGAGAAACCTATGTCCGTTTTAATTTAAAAATGAGCGGAGTAGGTAGAGTTATTCCTGATAAAAATGCAGGAGGACACGCCCTCTTTAGAAACCTTTTAATCCGCGATGGAGCAAACTCCGCCACATTGGTAAGCGAAGAGGATTACAACGCAAGTGTAGCGATGCTTAACCCAATCACGCAACAGAGTTCAGTATATAACAAACATAATCTCTTTGAGGGAGTTGTCGAAAACGTAAACGAAGACGGAAGCGATCCAGATAATCTTTTTTACGCTACTCCTCCAGATATGACCGGTAGTAATATAGCAAACGTCGTGGACGGTGCTTCCGCTAATACCGTAACATTACAGATGCCTTTAAGAACTAAATTCATGGGAGGTAAGATTATTCCAGTCGGTCTTTTAGGCGGTCTTCGCTTCCAGATTGATACAGAAAATCCTCTCCGTGCTTTGCAATATGTAGAGACTACCGGTCTTTGTGAATCTACCAGAGTAGATGAGTTCGGTATTGCTATTCCTGCCGCCCAGTTGACCGCCGGAACAGGCGGAACAGGTTTCGCCGCAGGAGACCAGAAGCGTAACGACACCGACAGCGAAGACGGCGCTTATTCTGTTAAATTAGAAGTTGATACAAACAACGCACAGACTAACAATCCTTTTGGTAAAGGAGATTTCCTCTTCATTCAAAAAACCGCCGGTGCAGATGTAGGACAGGAAGAACTCCTCGGCGTTGTCGATGGTTTCTTTATCGATGGAACAGACCTCGGCGTCTCTTATGTTCCACAACGTCCAGAGGCAGGAGGTTTGGTTCGCGCCTACGCCGCCGCAGATGCTCCAAAGGTATACGTCAAACCCTCACAACGTAAAATATCACACGCAGGAGTCATCGTAAGAAGCGACGGCGCCGTCTCTGCCGGAGGCGGTTCTGGTTCTGCTCCTGCCCCTTCATACACTATTAGTGATTTTGAAATGGTTTGCTTAAAGGTTGAACCTCCGGAGAGTTATGTTTCAAGCATGACTAAACGTGCAATGAGCGGAGAAGGGATCGCCATGGATTATGATACATATACTTTATATAGACATAACCAGAGCAATAAGGTTGGACTTACTACTGCACTCATTCCAGCACAACAGAGCAGAGCGCTTTCATGCCTTTCACAACCTCTCGCCGTTGCTAATTTCAGGGACATTGCTTTGTCTTCACTTGTAGGAGAACCGGACAACGCCAGAAATTACCAGTTTGTTTTCGGCACACATTTAATTCCTAATAGAGTTGTTGAACTTGAAAGATATTCTCAACAAATAGGAACTGGTCTCGGCAGAGTATTTAGAAGTGATGCTCTTCATTTAAGTGAACTCCAGAAAGCAATCCTCAACATTGGAGAACCGGTTCGCAACCTTCATAAGATTCACGAACATTTCGCCATCGGTCGAGCATTCACACGATACGGACAGGTTTTTAATCTTAAGGATAATTCACTTTCTCTTCGTGTAGATTATGAAAGCACCGCCAATCAAGATAAAATTTTCAATAATTACATATTTCATAAACGCCGTTTACTAATTAACAAGGACGGAGTTTCAGTTTTAGTTTAAAAAAATAATAATTTATTAAAATAACTTTTTAATTTTTTTATATTAGTTAATAATATAAATGAATATCGCTCAAGTGGAAAAAGTCCAAATCTCGCCAAGCAATCAACCTTCCAACAACACTTACTCTTTTAAGGGAGGCAATCCAATTATAACCATACAGATTGCCTCTGCAAATAAATTATTAAAAGCATCTTCAGTTCGACTTAATGGTAAACTTAAAGTCTTACAGGCAGGTGGAGTATTAACCCCAAATAACCAGAATGCTAAAGGAACAGGCGTAAAAAACGTGCAAATAAATGATAAAGTAGGAGTATCAGGTTGCATTCAAAATATTGTATTATCAAGCGAACAGACCGGTCAAACTTTAGAATCCATTCGTCAGTATGGACGTTTAGTTGCTTCTCTTGTTCCTTCTTTAAACTCACAGGAAACCTTTATGAACGAACATGCATTAAGCGCTCTCGCTATGGGTGTTGATGCGCCATCATCGCTTTTAGTTAATAATGAAGTAGCATTCTCAATTCCTATATATGCAGGTATGTTACAAAGTGGAGTATCAATTCCATTGGGAACAAACGGCGTAAGAGGTCTTAACATACAGATCGAACTCGCCGCCGACCAGATGGCGCTCACTGGAGCAGATGCCGCAACCGGTTTAGGCGCTTCTTACCAGTTAAGCGATGTTACTTTGACCGCCGACTTATTAGTCCCAGACGCCGCCGGACAACAGGCGCTCTCTGTTGCAGGTTCAGGCGCTTTCTCTTACAACTCATTTAATTCGCTTTATAGTGTTATTAACTCAAGCGATTCAACTCAACAGTATAACCTCGCTAATTCCAATGTCTTGTCGGTAATCCATAACTTTTTACCTGTTCCCCATGCTAATAACTATTCAAACGATAGTTTTGCAACTGATATGTTGTTAAATAAGAGTGCCGCCTCCGGCGCTTATGGAGAAAAGGTTGTGCTTGATAAAGTATCATTCACTCGAGGAGGAGTTAAACTTGCTCTCGATTACGAGTTAGATAGTGAAACTGCTTCACTCGAAGGTCGCCCAGAGACCGGAGTATTAGTAAATTTCCTTAATGCATTCCGTCCTTTATATAACTTATTTAGTATGACGAACAATAATCAAGGAATAGGATATGGCGGAAATCAATTATCAGTTTACTCAAGAGAACCCCAGAAACTTACTGCCGTAGATAAAGGAAGTCGTAATTTTGGAGTTGGAATTGCTTGTGATAATGTTTCCAGAGTTGGAATATCATTTAGGGGACAAAACTATGCAACTCGTATTCAGTCAACTCTCAATACTCAATCTCCACTCAACAACGACCCTATAACAACATCTCCAAACGCTATATATACTTACGTCCTTGCACGTAATACTCTTCAATATTCTCCTCAAGGAATTATGGTTGCTAATTAAGTAATTAATCTTTTTTTTTAGTTTAAAAAAATAATAAAATAAATATTATTTTTTTTTATATTTGTTAATAATATAAATGAATAGTCAAGGCACACAAGCACAACTCCCAAACGCATTTAAAATCGCTCCTTCAAAATCCGTCCAGACATTAGAAATAAGAACGGAACAACTTGACCCCATAACCGCCACTAATAACGAAGTCGTTTTCCAATTACCTATGAATGGTATTCTCGACGGTGGGTCTTTCGTGCAATTAGCAATCGAAGCAAATGCCGCCGGATTTTTACCAGTTGCAACCGGTATTCATGCTTTAATAGATAGTTGCGAATTACAGGTAGGAACTAAAGTAATTATGACTACCGGAAAATACGCTCATCGCCAAACTGCAATCCGTCAGTTAGATTCTCCAGAGCATAGAGCGTATGTCGATATGGTAAAGTCTGGTGCATGTGGCGACAGATGGGCGGAAACATCTGCCGGTAAAATTTCATATCAAGATTTAGTATATAATACTGCTTTAACTACTGCTACTGTTCCTGCTTTCCTCAAACCAACTGCCGACCCTTCTACTACTCCTGTTTTTGCCGTTCCCCTTTCTTCCCTTTTCCCTGCTATGATACTTCGTCAACTTCCTCTCTTTGCTATGAAAGAACAAGTCTATATCCGTATAAGATTTAACAAACAGGCAAACGGCACAAGTGGCGTTATTTGTTGCTTTCCAAACGCTTACGCAGGGGACACATCTGCCGTTCCATCACTTACAAATATTAAGTTTATGAGCGATCATCTTTACTATAGTGATGATACTATGAACCAGATGGCGGCGCAGATTGCCTCTTCGAGCGGAATGGTCGAACTTTATGAGGATTTAATCCTTACTGAAGTGCAGACTCCGGCGCTTACTGCTAATCCTGCCGGAGGAACAGTTGTAGAGCAGAGAGTAGAAAATGAAATAGCAGTCTCCGGACGTGTTGTTAGAAGTCTACTCATTGCAGACCAGAAAACTACTGTCACGCAAAATCCTGCGATCGATTGGTGCGGACAGTATGTTTCTACTGAAGGAAGAGTCCCAGATGCTCTCAACTTCCGTGTTAATGATTCAAGAGTCTTTGATAGAAATTTAGAGGACGCCCCACAAAAATATAATCAACTTCGCTTCGCCATGGGTCGCCCTCTTCGTGTTCCATCGACTCTTTATTCATTTGACCCAGATACAGATAAAAGCACTGCCGACCGAACCGTCAACCAGTCTGTTATTTCCGCCGCAGTTGCACTCGAAGGTCATACTAATATCGAAAATGCAAGAAGCACACAGCATTATACCGGATTAGACCTTTCTACTACTGGCGTAAACATGCTTGGTGCAGGAACTCAAATCGGCGTGAAACCAATTCAAATTACAAAAACTTATAATCGTGTAAATGGCGATTTCCAAGCAAGGACAATGAGAGTATGGGCGTCTGTTGAAAGAACTATGCGAATCCAAAACGGAACTATTACAGTTTCCGCCTAATTTAATTTAAGTTTTTTTCTGGTAGTTTTTTCCACAGTTTAGTATAACGGATATACGAAAGTGTTGGAATGACTACCACTTTTTCAAGATTTATCCTTTATAATAAAATATAATCTTATTATAAAGATGACGGAATATATTCAAAATATAATAGTAGAATGCAACCGCATTCGAAGTAAAGGAAACATAACAGCACTTCCAGAACCTCAAGACCAAAATAAAAATAGATGGACTAATAACGTAAGCGCAACCGGCATTTTAGTCGATGTTGGCGATACTATTAGTTTAGAATGTGCCGCAATTAACTCGAAGGGCGCTAATGAAGCAGTAATCGAGTTTATTGGGGACAATGAAAATGGCGTGTTGGATAATAAGGCAGAATTAGAATTAGGTTTTTACGTGAACCATGCAGGAAGAAATACTGCATCATTGCCTTTATTTTTTCAAGCGAACGAACCAGAACCAAACGGAAGACAACCAACAGATTTCGCTAATTATAATAACATGTTAAATAGGGATATTGGAGGATTTCCTAAAGGGATTGCGAATCCAGAGACAAGCGATTTATATAAAAAAAATGCACCTATGGAGGACATCTTAACCGGTTATAAAATTACAAAAGAGGGAAACTATTATGAAGCAGGAAAATACTACATGGCGAAACCTGATGGATCGCCTACTGGTAATGTTGCCTACTCTCTTGGAGATAATATTATTATACAAGTTATTTCAGTAAAAACGGCAGGACAAGGAGATATAGGAATTATTGATGAATATAAATTTATTAACGAAGGAGTTAATATTGGTTCTTTCGATAATGCAGGAATAGAACAAGACCTCTTCACAGACCCAGCGACATATACATTCGATATTGAAGTAGATAGAGCAGGAAATATTATAAATAACCCACGAACAACTCCAAGTCCGGCAACTCCGGCAGTATCGCAAGCAACATTGTCGATAAATGCAAGAATTAGTCCTAATTTTTATATGAAGAACTTTGTCCCACCTGATAATACGCGATATTATTTCCTCGACCCTTCTTATACTGGATTGGATTTTGTGAACTGGAGCGATGACGCCAATACTAAAGGACTTAACGAACAAGTTGCATTAAGAAGAAATAAAGTAATGTTAGAAGTTCCTGTAGGATATAATACCGCCGACAACGTAGCAAAATTATTGACTGATATTTTACATGAACCAACCCAAACCGAACAAGAGACCCAGTTGCCCTTTTCCTCATTTAATACGTATACAGTAAACACTCATGATTACAATAATTATGGAGGAAGAACAACCAGTCTTCCTGCCGTGGTTTCTACTCCCACTTATCAACCTACTCCGGCAAATGGAGATCCAGTTGCAAATCTACAAAATGAAAACTTTTCAACTTCTTATGAAACGTATAGACCTGACCCCTCAATTACTCCTGCTCCTCCTTTTGTTCCTCCAGCAGACCTTCAAGAAGCAATGGCGAGACGTTCTTATTACTCTTCGATTGCTTATGCAGACCCAGAAAGATTCGAAGGGTTACAAATATTTAGGAACGGATTTTATGGGGCAAACAATACCACACCTTTAAATTTTATTAATACCGGAATGAATCAAAACCAAATCGTTACGCAATTCGGTAATCAAAACGTTGGGGAGTTAGGTAATAGAGTTTGTTTATTAAATAACCTACCGGTTTCTCCCACTAATTCCGCATATTGTAAGTTTGGAAGAGGTAAACTGTTATTAACAAATATGAAATGGGACGGTAATACGCTCGCCTCGTTAGGACAAGGTTTTAGACAAAATGAAAGATATTTAAATGGAGATGGGAAACAAGCAGAATGGGGGAGCAAAGATTATCAACAATATACAGGGGTCTTTTTAGATTTGGGAATGTATGACGACATGTCTTCTTATAATACAGATAAAAACCAAGGCATTACAGGGTCTTTGAATTATTTTGGAAGTAAGGGGGATTTTGACCGGAACTCTAATAATTGGTTAATAAATACTCAAGCACAAGCGCCGAATCTTGCACCGCCTTTTCAAGCAAAGAAGTTTCCTTGCTTCGGTCAACAACGAGACGGTAGACCAAACAACGGTATAGAATTAGAAGGAGTATGGGTTCAAAGTTATTGGCGTGATGAGTTCTTGGAATTAAATACAGATGGCGGAACTATGCCGACAGATGGAATAGATTATCAACAATTAGTCAACGAAATTAGCGCCGGATTTTATGATGGAAACTTTGCAATCCCTCCAGCAAATATTCCAGTCTCTCAAATGTTTAGCAATAATAATGGAGCGAACGACCCTACTATTGGTTCATACGAAGACCTTATCCAAGAGGCGATAGTGAATAATGTTGCCGCCGTCCCTGTTTGGTGTTTGGAGTCTGGTAATGTATTTAATACTCCACAACCTTATATCGCTTTAGTTTGTGCCGTAAACGTTGATAATCCTACGGTAGTATTGGGAGACAGTTACGATTTTACATTAGGAGTGCCGGAAGAAGCAAGATGGGACTTTAATAAAGGGTTAGAGCAAACTTGGTTTATTTCAAAGTTTAACGCTCAATATGGAGTCCAGTTTGGATTCGATAATTCCTTTACAAGAAATCGAGCAGTATTGTTTACTAACTTACAGGAGACAAGAGAGTTAGACCCTAAAGACCGGCAGAACTATGCAGGGGTCGGTATGATAGGGGCAGTTAATCCAGAAGTAAAATACGATGACCTCTCAAGTCGTTATGAAATTTTAGGACTTAATTCTGGTATGACTATAGGAAACGGAAATCTCCAACAACCGGCACTCGAACTCGAAGCAACAGACGATCCAGAGCAATTGTGTTATAATGTTGGAACTCTTGGAAACATTCAACCTTACATGAACCCAACTGGTTACACAACTACTTATGATAAGTCGAAATACTTTCCATGTTTGGATATGAGACAATTAGCGTCGTCTATAGTTGCATCTCAATCCGGAGTAAGTATTTTAAATATAAATGTTTATTTCAGTAGTAATGAAAACATGAGTGCGGCAGATAGAGAAGACAACGCCCTTAATTTAAATGCCCCTGATTTGGCGGCGGAGTTTTATACAGATACTTTATTTGATAAAATGGGATTTACAATAACTCAATTACTTCCTCGTCTTGGTTCGTCTCAATCTTTCTTCACTAATAATTTAGAGTTTAGAGGAACGGCAGGAACTTACGGCGAAGCATATAAAAACTCTCTGCCTATGACTACAGGTCAATATATATCATCGGCAGAAATACAGGCGTCATCTGTGAACTCATTAGATATGCCTCAATATGATTTAGGAATTAACTTCTTTGATTCTGCAAGACCGGACGTTGAACCGGCGTCTATTACTGCCTTTAGAATACCAGACAAACTTAATTATCCTTACTTATGCATTTACAGTGATATTGCAACGGCAGGGGCAGACACAACTTATTACGGAGGAGTTGATAGTCAATCTAAAATCCCATGTTTAGGATTCATGACTCGAAACTATACTAATGGCGATTATTTCTATGCATTAGAAAGCACATTCAATTATACTGCAACTAAATCATTTGTTATA
>VMHT01216265.1_pt1 | contig 10459 bp, 7 predicted proteins | sample 4693611 | NCBI WGS metagenome assembly VMHT01 (sample SAMN12280063, study PRJNA550983) | marine metagenome | isolation source: seawater sampled from same location over 5 years 0.02-0.2 micron viral filtrate | place: USA: collected off the coast of southern California halfway between the port... ...
ACTTTTTTGTCTACTGTACTCATAAAACGCCGACAGAAATGAAACGGTTAAAAAAGAATACAGTAAACGAGTTTTAAACGCGTAGGTGTAGTTTGCTACAAATGAAGCGTCATTGAAGCCGAACAGCACGATGGCGCTAACTAGCGTATAGGCAATAAGTGCGATGAGGCCTCTGACAAAGCCTGCAAAAAACATAGTGACTGGCGGCACCAAGTAAATCCAAAGGGGCCCGGTATTGTCTTTACCACCAGTAATCAGCAGTAGGAGAGTCAGTACCATTAAACAGATAATGAGAAGTGTTATAGACCATGTACGAGCTTTAGCTGATGCAAACCGAACTTGTAACCGCTGTGAAATAGCAAATACTACACTGGCAGTAAATAGGGTAGTGGAAAGGGAATATTCACCGTCAATAAAAGCCCTGGAGCCAAGCAAGAGCGTGATAGACATACCCACTGCCGCAAAAAGGTTCACCACCATAATGCGTCTGTTGGTTTCATCTTTGTAGTGACGGCTTACACCACTAAATACGTATTGCTTGAGAGAGCCGAACATGATTAAGCAGATTTTGTCACAGCTTTTCTAATATCTTCCGCGAGTTGTTGGATAGTATTTCTCATTGCTTTGATACTTGGAGAAAATCCATCATCTTCAAGGGGCGTTTTGAATAAAAATGGATAGCTTTGCGTTTGGCCTTCCACGTGAGTAATCACATATTGGCCAGATAGAATAACTTCCCCTTCATAGGTGCTGACAAAATCATTGAGGTGCAACGCCATATGAATGGCTTCTTCACTTGCGTAGTGATCGGGGCGAAGCAATGACACTTGCTTTGATGCTAACGCGCTGGTTAGCGCCTTAGTAAGCCCTTCGTCTACAGGCTCGGCCCACAAGTGACTGGTTGAGATATGCAAGTTGGTGTCACTGGTTTGGTACACAAGCCCACGGTGTTTGAGATATTCCGGTAGGGTTATCTTATCTATTACAACAGCTGTTGATGCTTTGTTTACGGTATATGCACTGTCACCCGTGGTGTGAAGCAAATAGTATGTCAACGAACGAGGCGCGCTACTACACGCCGATAATACGCAGGTGAAAAGCGCAAATACACCGATAAACAGTGCTTTACCTGTAGGTTGAGATGGGAAAACCTTAAGCTGCTGTATCATTCTATTTATTCCTTCCATCCTTGTTTTTGAATGTTTCGCTATGGCAATACTGTCAATTGACATTCACTGTAGCGTATTACTTTCTTAATATCGGCTAATTATCAAGGATAAAGCGCATTCATTTTTTACGCCATTGTTGCTCGAAAATTAACCGCGTATTTGTTTGGCTGTACTGCGCTAATTCTTCGCTTTAGGTTGAATGTCCGCTTCATCATCCTTTGAAAATATTAAACTATTCGGAGACTGGTTTAGCTTTAACAATAAAGGCTGAATGTTGCGCATGGTTTCTTGCAGCGCATCAACGGTCTCTTTTATTTCAGACTGGTTAAAACCACCCTCGCTGTAATTTTTAAGCAGGCCATCAAGGCTAACAAGAACCTGATTAAGATTACTATTTAATGCTTTCGCATCAATATCAGCGATAAGTACATCAAAGTCGCTGCTCGCCGTTTCCACAGACTCAGCAGCTAAACGCATGTCTTCAACGGCTAACTGCACATTTTCCACCATTTCCTTAAGCGGAAGCTGATTGATTTTGTCTAAAATTGCGTCGGCCTTTTGCGTCAATTGCGTGAACTCGTTACTAACAGTAGGAATTACTTCGTAGCCGTTAATCACTTCAATGCCGCCGTTACTGTCGGCATCAGGTACATGCTGTAAATCTACATACAAACCACTTGTTAATACATTACCCATGCGTAGCGATGCGCGAAGATCTCTTTCTAGCCAGTTTCGAATGGTTTGCTTTATTGCACTAAGGCCTTCTTTGGTATCTGGCTGCCTTGCTTTACCGGGGTAAATATTAATAAGCACGGGGATGGGATAATCTCGCTCCAAAATGTTGCCATCTAAAGCAGGGAAGGAGTTGATAGCAGTTACGTTGCCAATTTCAATACCACGGTATTCAACCGGTGCGCCAACGGTTAGACCTCGCACACTTTCATCGATAAGTAGCAAGTATTCAGCGGCGACTTTATAACGTGCATCTGAGGCGGATGTGCTATCCCCATAAATTGTGAAAAAGGCGTTATCTAGCACTTGTTCACCTTTTGGCACGCCGTCAGGGATCCCAAAGGTAATACCGTTTGCTAATAAGGTTTCCAAGCTGCCTGTTTCAATGCTTACACCGTTCGATTCAAGCAACAATTTAACACCGCTGACATCCCAGAAACGTGTCGTGTTGGTTATGAGTTTATGGTAAGGCGCTTCAATAAATGCGTCGTAATACACCACACGTTCTTCAATATTAAAGGTAGCGTCTTCAAACTCGCCAACTTTAAACCCTTTATAAATAACGGGATCGCCAGGTTTGTAGGCAAATTCGTCGTCACTTTTTAACATAACATGAAGCCCTGGAGTGCCAGGAGGCGTAACCGGTGGGCGCTCAAGTGCCGTAAAATGGAGTTGCTCTTTGCCTTTATCACGGGCTGACATGGCAATATAGCTGCCAGACAAGAGGGTGTTAAGCCCTGAAACCTCTGAAAAACTTATACGGGGGGCGACAACCCAAAACTTTGCATTTTCATTGAGTAGATGGGCCGCGCTAGCATCAATTCTGGCCGTGACAAGTACGCCGTTTAAGTCAGGCTTTAGCGTTATCTTTTTTACCTGTCCAATATCTAGGTCCCGCACTTTTATTGGTGTTTTGTTTACCTCAATACCTGTTGCCGAATGCAGCTCTATCGTAATGAGAGGGCCCTGATTCTTCCATTGGTAGTACACCATCCAGCCACCAATAACGATAACAAGAATTGGGATAATCCAAATGCGAGAAATGGACGAGGTCGGTTTGACCTTAGCTTCATTAATGTTCGGATCGTTTGTGGTCATGGTAATTGCTTCCACTGCTGCCAAATTAGCCTCGAATCAAACGTCATCGCGGCTATCATCGTTACAAATACAACGGCACAAAAGGCGAGTGCCGCTTGGCCCGGATAAATAGACATGGTGTTCCCCATCTGAATAAGGGATACCAGCACTGCTACAACAAAAACGTCTATCATCGACCAGCGGCCTATCGCCTCAGTGATGCGGTAGTAACGTATACGTAATTGTTTTGAAGTGGTTTTCTCTCGCTGTACGGAAAAATTCAGCCAAGCAAGAATGATAATTTTTGCCACTGGCACTACCACGCTGGCAACTAAAATAATTATCGCCACTGGATACGAGCCCGATTCCCACAACGATATGACACCACCAATAATCGTATTGGGCGTCTCTTGGCCAAAAAATTCAGTATACATAATTGGCAGTACATTAGCAGGAATATATAAGATACAAGCGGTGATCAACAACGCCCACGTGCGCTGAATACTCTCTTGCGCTTGTGCTTCACACAGTGGTTTAGGTTGTGGTGGTTGGCCTTGAGACATCCACATGGCGTAGCGTGTGGGATCAAATTGGGATATACAAAGAGCCGTGAACGCTGAAAAGCCAACGAATGCGTAAAATGATAGGCCTATGGAAACGTCGGCCAATTCGGTAATTTTTATAAGGCTAACCAAGGTACCAACAAGAAAAATTTCTGCCATGCTCCACGGTAAGAGGGCTTTCACAAGTTTGTAAAGCCGCGGCAAGTAAAAGGGGCGTCGGTTTTGTAATTGAGCTAACGATAACAATAGCAGGCCGCCGAGTACCATTCCGGGCAGCAGTAGCGTCGCTAAGCTGGTTATTATCGCTAGTGATAAATAATCGTTTTCAATGAGTACGGTAATGCCGGTGGGCAAGTCAATACTGTGCTTTTGACCGCTAGCTTTAAATGTCAGAAAGTTAAAAGGTAACGAAAGTAATAAAAATATCAGAGCACTGAAAGTATAAGCGAGCAACTTTTCGCTTGCGCCATCGCGATGAGATATTAGTGTGTGGTTACATACTGGGCACACGGCCCGTTGCCTGTGTGCTAGGGCGGGAATGTGTACCTGAGTATGGCATTGCTCACAAACTATAGATAACGTATTTGATTCAGCCATATGCTTTTGCACGCCACTTTTTGTATGCTCGTTGTATGATAGATAGCAGCCTAGAGGTATAACCCGTTGATTTTTAGAATCAACAGCATAGCTTATTGCTGGCATGTCGGGAAGTATAGCCAGTCGTATTTATCAGTATAACAACAATAATTGACGATTAAGTGATGGAAATAGCAAACGAAATTCGTAGTGTATATGGAAAAATTAAGAAGCAGGTAAGTCGTTTATTCCTGAAAAGGCGTGTTGGTTTTTTGCGTTTTTGGATAAGTATTACCTTCGCTCAGCGATGTTATTTCTTGGCAACGGGGATGCTTTTACTGCAACTGTTTTTCAGTATCGAAAGCCGGCTTTTTGAGGTCATTATGTTTGGGTTTGCGCTCGCTGGCATCGTGAGCGAGACCTGGCCTAAATTTATGAGCCTTTGGAACAGCTTACCGGGAAAAGCGATTATTTTATTTGTGTACGCCGTTATCGCAAACTTCGCATTAGCGTCCGCTAGTGGGCTAGTAAATAGCATAACCGGCGTTTCCGCAGGCGCGCTGCCCTACAGTCACAATTTCGCGCTCATACTTATGGTGCCAAGCTGGTTCTTTGTCACCACCTTAATGGCACTTGTTGGCGGGATGTTAGTTATCTTTGTTTATGTGTTTTTCCTATTATTATTAAAGCCCTTTGGTGTACAAAGGCTATGGCATCAACCAGGCTATCGTTATGTGTTATCCACCGCTGTTGCAAGGTTTGTGTGGACCCTTGGTGTCGCCCTGCAGCTAGGCGTTTTGGCAGGGCAGGTGGGACTACTATCTGAATTCAGTAATGAAAGCGCTAATGCGTTGATAACAATAGAAAATGAGATTGAAGCCCAGCCTGAAAATGGCGAGGGCAAACCAATCGATGAGCAAGAAGATGAGACTTCTGAGTTGGAAGAAGATTTAACCGCGCTTCTCACCGATGCAAAACAAAAAAGTATTCGTTATAAAAAAACACAGCGCCAGGCACTAGCTAGTTTTATTTATGAGTTTGAAGCAGACTCTCGCTCCCGCTGTGCTCATCCTGAGGGAACCCGCGTTATAGAGCTTAACGACTACGAAATTTTGCAGATTGAAAAGACAGATGAAGTGGAAGAGGGATTTGTTTACACGGTTGAACCTTGTCGCTCTGCTGCAATTGGAATTTCAGTAAGTCCGTAAACTAGCGCTGAGATAATAACGGTTCAAGAAGTAAAAAAGCCCGCATGTAGCAATCTACATGCGGGCTTTTAAATCTAGCGAACAACTGCTTAGAAGCTAGCGTTGCCCGGTGTACGTGGGAATGGGATCACGTCACGTACGTTTTGCATGCCGGTTACGTATGCTACAAGACGCTCGAAACCAAGACCGAAACCTGAGTGAGGTACGGTGCCGTAGCGGCGAAGGTCCCGGTACCACGCGTAGTCTTCTTTCGATAGGCCCATTTCGTCAAGGCGTGCATCGAAAACGTCTAGGCGTTCTTCACGCTGTGAACCACCGATGATTTCACCGATACCTGGCGCAAGTACATCCATTGCTGCAACAGTCTTACCGTCATCGTTAATGCGCATGTAGAATGCTTTAATATCTTTCGGGTAGTTTTGCATGATAATTGGCGCACCAACGTGTTCTTCTGCAAGATAGCGCTCGTGCTCAGAAGATAAATCGATACCCCATTCAACAGGGAATTCAAATTCTTTGCCGCAGTTTTGCAGAATTTCGATAGCGTCAGTGTAGTCCATGCGAACAAAGTCAGAGCTTACTAACTTTTCTAAACGCTCAATGGCGTCTTTCTTAATACGCTGAGCAAAGAACGCCATGTCGTCAGGCAGCTCTTCAAGCACGGCCTTACATACATACTTCAGCATGTCTTCAGCAAGCTGTGCTACGTCTTTCAATTCAGCAAACGCCACTTCAGGCTCAATCATCCAAAACTCGGCGAGGTGACGAGATGTGTTTGAGTTCTCTGCACGGAACGTAGGGCCGAAGGTGTACACCTTAGACATAGCTGTGCAATATGTTTCAACGTTAAGCTGACCTGATACCGTTAGGTAGGTTTCCTTGCCGAAGAAATCTTCTGAATAGTCAACATTGCCTTTGTCGTCGCGTGGAAGGTTCATCATATCAAGGGTTGATACGCGGAACATTTCACCTGCACCTTCTGTATCGCTTGCCGTTAGAATAGGCGTAGAGATCCAGAAGTAACCTTTCTCATGGAAAAAGCGGTGAATCGCCTGCGACAAACAGTTGCGAACGCGGGTTACCGCGCCGATAACGTTAGTGCGTGGGCGAAGGTGCGCATATTCGCGAAGGTACTCAATGCTGTGACGTTTAGCGGCCATTGGGTAGGTATCAGGGTTTTCTACCCAACCCAAAACTTCAACGTCAGTCGCGTCAATTTCAACGGCTTGGCCTTGGCCCTGAGACTCTTTCACTGTACCGGTAACCGATAATGAGCAGCCTGCTGTTAAGCGCTGGATATCGGCATAATTTGACAGAGAATTTAGCGCAATAACTTGTACAGGATCGAAGCAACTACCGTCGTGTAGTGCAATAAATGATAACCCCGCTTTAGAGTCGCGGCGTGTTCTTACCCAACCCTTTACGGTTACCGATTCGCCAACGGCGTACTTACCTTTAAGTACGTCAACTACGGGCGCATGCGTCATGTTAATTTCTCCGTCTTACTAATTTTATGTTGTTGCTTACTATTGAGTCATTTTCAACAACACAGTGCATTAAACTGTGAATGAAAAAATGCACTAAAATTTGCTTTATAGTCAATGTTTTTGGATTGCCATGCCGATAACTTACTAGAATCTGTATTAGCTTTTCGCTTTTCAAAAAGGCATTTCGCAATTCGCTTGGTGCCAAGTATAAGCAAAATACAGATCGAAACATGACTTGGTGATGTAAAAATAACCAATGAAATACAATCCAATAGCACGCTAGTATACCCAACATAAAGCGGGATGCCAGAGAACAGAGTGACAAATGGGAAATAAAAATGATTCGAACACGCCAGTGTCTCAGCAAGCACAAGAACCGAGTGCTACGCAAAGTGACGTTGACCGTTCTAGCGATGCCGAAAATGAGAGAAGTTCTATGACTTACGAGCAACTTGCAGAGCGACGTTCAACGCCCCGTTCTAAAACGCCTTTTTATAAGGTGATGCTTGGGTTAAACATCGTTGGCTGGGTTGGCATCGTTGTCGTACTCATACTGTTTCACTATGCGCGCCCTGACTTTATCAGTGGCGTGCAGCAGTACTGGGGAATAAAAGGCGATACCAGTTGGTCTGAAAGTCATTTATCGGCCATGACCATCATGCTGCAGGTATGTTTAATAGTGAGTTTGGTTAGCATAATTATGCGTGCCAGAAGAAGCCGTCGTCAAAGCGATAGCTTTGGCATAAACCTATTCATTCTATTTGCTATTGCGGCGATAAGCCTAATCACACTGGCTACCACACTGGGCCTGTAAATAGAGAAAGCGCTCTACTTGCGGTGCACGTCAAAAACATAACTCAAGGGCAAAATGACAAAGCTTTGTGAGTAGCGCTTTCGACAAGCGGTGTTTATGTCACTTGACGGGTTTGCTATGAGCTTCCCATCAAGTGAGCGATGCATAATAAGCGTTATTATTTACAAGGCTTGCGGCAATAACTTAAATAAAAGCAGCTTGGATAAGCCAGTACGTATAGGCCGCGTAGGCCAGCACAAATGCTCCGCCTTCCAGACGGTTTAAACGTCCTTGACGCTTAATGCCAATACAGAAAATGAATAGGGCAATGGTTGATGCGAACATCACCATAACGTCGCGGTATAAAAACTCAGAACCTACAGTCATTGGCTGAATAGTGCCTGCAATGCCCACTACTGCCAAAGTGTTGAACATATTAGATCCGATCACGTTACCAATGGCTAAATCGTGTTCGCCTTTCTTCACCGCCATTAGCGATGACGCAAGTTCTGGTAACGATGTACCAATTGCGATAACCGTCAACCCGATAATAGTATCGCTAACACCAAAGAAGGTGGCGACTTCTACCGCGCCCCATACCAGCATACGTGAGCTTGCAACTAGCAATAAAAGCCCTGCAATCAACCACATTACGTGGGTTTTTACCGTACCTTCGTTGCTATTAATCTCTTCATCGTATTCGTCGGCAAGGGCGTCTTTGTCGCCTTTCATGCCGTGATAAATACTCCAAGAAAGCAGAAGCACAAACAGTCCTAACAAAGAGAATGCGTCGTCTTTCGAGATATTTAAGTCCCACACCTGCCATGCGGCAAAGAAGGTGATGCCAAGTAAAACAGGCAGTTCTTTCTTAATGATTTCTGATTTAACCGCAATAGGACTAATGATTGCGGTAAGGCCAAGGATTAACAGAATATTGGCGATATTAGAGCCGTAAGCGTTTCCGAGCGCTATTCCGGAGTTGCCCTGGATTGCAGCAAATATGGAAACAATAATCTCGGGGGCCGATGTACCAAACCCAATAATGAGCATACCGATGAGCAAGGGGGAAACGCCGAAATGATTGGCTACCGATGCGGCACCACCTACAAACTTCCCTGCGCTCCAAAGCAAAACCGGTAATCCGATTAAAATAGCCAAGCTGGCTAATAACATACGTACTCCTTAAACCATTCGTATCTTGTTTGCTTACTTCAATGTATAGGCAAACTCAATAAACAAAAGTCGTTTCAATCTATTCAAATGCACATTAGTTTTCGTTGTCTTAACGATGAAAAAAAGCCGTGCTGATAATGCTATGCAAATGATGAGTAAAGCGTAAACTCAGCGCTACTTTAATCGTGTTTGTAAATTGAACAAACACGCCCTTAATTGTAACTGACAACACACTATTTAGAAGCGAATTACATGCACAATACACTGATTGTTACTGATGATGTTACTCCTTTTTGTAACACAGCTTTAACCGTGCTGACTTTTCAAGATTATCTTGCTGAGTTTCCAAAGTTGAACGAGCCCAAAACACGCGTTATCAATATTTGTGATACCACGCGTTACTTAAGCGAAGGGTACTATTGTTCACTTTTGGCTCAGGCACGTAATCACTCTGTATTGCCTTCTGTAAATACCATTAACGATTTACGCATGGCGGAAGAGAAAAGTATCGATCGCATCGTCTTCTCTTTGTCGGTATCTCAAGACAATACGGAAATTACTGATGAGCCTATATTAGTACTTTTCGGCGAAGTGAAAGATCAGCGCTTTAAGCGTTTGGCGCGCCAAGCGTTTGAAAAATACCCGTACCCTGTTTTGGTGTTAAGCCCAACAGTTACCGATACGAAAGTGTCGCCTAAAGCCACGGGTAGAGTACAAATTGAAGGCTTTGCAAGCGTACAGGCAAAAGCGTTTAAGGACTTAAACGCCAAGCAACAAGCGCGTTTCATTGAGCAATTAGAAGCACATACCAAAATACAGTGGAAAGCCGGTAAAACGAGCAAACGTACTCGTTGGGATATGGCCATTTTGGTTAACCCAGAAGAGAGCACGCCGCCTAGTGACGAACGCGCCATTAAAAACTTTGTGAAAGCGGCTGAAAAAGTGGGCTTTCGCGCAGATGTGGTGAGTCGTCTGTCGCAAGAAGAATTGGGTCACTATGATGCATTGTTCATTCGTGAAACGACGGCGATTGACCATCATACTTACCGCTTAGCGCGTGCCGCAGAGCGAGAAGGCATTGTGGTTATGGACGACACGCAGTCAATTCTGCGCTGCTGTAACAAAGTGTACCTGCAGGATGCGTTTGCTTATCAGAAAGTGCCAGCGCCGAAAGCGACGTTTGTTTCGAGCGCTACTGATGAAGTATGCGAAAAACTCATAGCTGACTTTGGTTTGCCGCTTGTTTTAAAACTGCCAGAAAGCTCGTTTTCCCGCGGTGTGCATAAAGCTGAAAATAAAGAAGCGTTAAAAGCGCGCTTAGAACAAATGCTGGCTGAATCGGCACTTGTTTTGGTTCAGGAATATATATTCACTGAATTCGACTGGCGAATTGGTGTATTAGGTGGCAAACCTATTTACGCTTGCCAATACTTTATGGTGCGCAACCATTGGCAGATATACAACCATCAGGGAGACCGATTCTCTTCGGGTGGATTTGCCACAATGCCAACGTTTGAAGTGCCTAAGCCGGTGTTACAAGCTGCTATCAAGGCCGCTAAAGCGGTGGGTGACGGCTTGTATGGTGTAGACATCAAGCAAACCGGCAGTGCAGTTTATGTTATTGAAGTGAACGACAACCCAAGTATCGACTCGGGTGTTGAAGACAAATATTTAGGCAAAG
>VMHT01067315.1_pt1 | contig 10454 bp, 26 predicted proteins | sample 4693611 | NCBI WGS metagenome assembly VMHT01 (sample SAMN12280063, study PRJNA550983) | marine metagenome | isolation source: seawater sampled from same location over 5 years 0.02-0.2 micron viral filtrate | place: USA: collected off the coast of southern California halfway between the port... ...
CACTTATGTAGGCATCTCCATACTCCCAACTATCGTATGTCATAGGGGATTTACACGCAGTAAACCATCTAGCATATTGGTTTTTATCTTCGTTATCTTTTACTTGATATGTTTTAAGTATCTTCCACTCAAAGTACATACCATTACTAGGGTTGTCTATCCTATATGTTGCATAGGCATTGTCTATGTTTTTTGATTTACCAAATTGATTTTTAGCCATTATTCATTCTCCTCATGGTAGCTATCGTTGTCATCTATGTATTGATTAGGGTGTGTCCATTCTCCAATGCACCCATCATCATCATCTTTTTTGATATACAATTCTATTAGTTTATTTAAAGAATAATGGTCTACATCATAATCATTCTCGATTGCCCATTCATGTAACCCTTGTACATCTAGTGTCCAAACTTTATCTTCTCTATTCATCATTAAAATCTCCTATATGTTTATTCCATTCGTCAGGTGTAACCCCATTAATTAGAAACTCCCTTTGGTCAGCACTTAGATTAGGGAATACGTTTTGTACTAACAAACCACCTATAGTATCATACATATCTAAATGCTCTTGTAGTATAGGTAATTCCATTGTATTCATTTTTCTTGTTAGTATTGATTGTCTAGTTACTTGTATCATATTGTATCTCCTTCAAAAGTTTTTCTACATCATTTATTAAATAGTCATACCCATCTATTTGTGATTGAGCATCTATCTCATATTCTCTAGCCACTTTTATTATGTGTTTTAGTTTTGTAGCTACATCATTTTTTTGTATCATTAGATATTCTCCTTATACCAACTCATAGCACTACTCATAATCATATTCGTATAAGTTATACCATACCCACTACCTGCTTTCAAGTTATCTTTATCAAGTAAATGTTTGTGCATATGTGTAACGTCATCAAAATTATCATATAGCTTTTTACAGACATAGTCAAATTCTTCATCTTTTAGTACATTCAAATCACATTCATAGTACAAGTACGAACTCATTAAGTATATAGGTACTAACCTATTAAGTGATACGTTATGTAATTCCATGTATTCGTCTCCATGCTACCCATGTTATAGCTTGCAATTCATATGCCTTGATGCCTAGCTTTTTAGATGCCCTAGCATATGCCTTTTGTATATCCTTATACTCATTCTTTTTAATGTTTGTATTGGGTGTTGTCAATCCTTGTTTATCATTGTAGTAAATATTTCTAGCATGTCCATCAATAGTGATATCAGTTTCATCTCCACTTATATTCCTAAAGAATGATACAATTTTCTTGCCATTGAGTATATCAATAGTTTCCTCATAGCTTGGCATTGATTGTAATATACTCCATGCTTTTTGTTTCATCTTATGATAAGTGCTAACCTTGATGCTATCCATATCTTGCCCATTGATAAAGGCAGTACATAAATCTTCTGCATTGATTATGTTACGTTCCCACTTGTTATTAGGGCTTAGTGCAGATACTACCCCTATCACAATATGTAAGGGTAGTTCAAGTTTCTCAGCTATCTCCTTACAGTCTGAGTTAGCATTGACGTACCAAGTTAAGCCATGTTTTATCTCACTTGGTTTAGCTAGTTTGTATATTGCAATTATATTTTTAGTGGTAATCATGGTTACTCCTATTGGTTTCTTAGTCGCTTTATTCTATCCATAAATGTAGCTTTATCAAATCTACTATTATGTCTTTTACAAAATCGCATTATGTCTTCTATAGCTATAATGTCAAGTTTGTTGTCAACAATTATATCTGCTAATTCTTGGAAGTGTTTTCTAGTCATGAGGTATTCTCCTTGTTATTATTTGTTATAAGCGTTATGTGTAAATATAAATGATAATGCCATACACATTATACCCATGTAGCCAAATCCTAGCAGTAGAGTCCAAAAGATTAACTCACTACTAAACAACATTGCTAAAGGGAATGTTACAATTATAGCATTTACATAGAAAAATAGCATTAGATATGAGCAATAGTCAGAATATCTAAGTAGTTTTCTTTTCTTTTCAAGTCTAGTCATTTTATTCTCCATCATATAGTTAGAGGGTATAATGCAACGTAAGGGGAAAACGTTACATTATACTTCGCACTTATGCCTTCTTTCTAGTAATAGAATTGGCAAAGTCTTTATGGGATTTAACTTGGAATTCTCCAAAGTCAATAGAGTTATAAACACCTTTTAACTCTTTATCAATAGCAGTAAGCAACATCTCAAAAACAGCAATACTTGTACTACCAATTCTAGCACCATATTCTTGTTTTACTTGCCTTGCACCAATACGACTAGCCTTGTATAGTCTAGTCTTAGACAAAGAAGTTTCAGTTACTTTCTTATACTTTTTTGCTATTCTTGAAAACTTTTTTTGGTTTGATTCAGTCAAGTTTTGACCTGTTAAACCTGTTGATTGTTTCCAATAAGTAGCATTTATAGTTTTAATAGCCATAGTTTTTCTCCACATGAAGTTAAGGTTAAGGGCATTATACCCTCAAACAATACGAATTGTAAAGAATAAAATTCAATTACTAGTCGTATATATCTTAATACGATTAGGTATAAATTTTAGTTACTCAAACCAAGTTTCTTTTACTTAAACTTATAGCTAACTTTACTAGTAATCTAGTAGTATAGATTTTTCCTCGCTTTCACTTTGATTCCCACCTGATTAGGTTATTAAGGGAAGGCAGACTAGACAATACACAAAACTAGCCTCTTTTACTTTCTCGCACTCTTACCATTGACCACCCTAGGATTTCGTTGGTCGCACTTCTCCTATATTCTACAAGTCTACTCGCTTGGCACTTGCTTAGTCTAGAAGGTTACTACCCTTTTGGCACACCTAGTTAGCCCACGTCTTGCCCACATTTGGGTAAGAATTCGCATCTATCGTTTAGAGGATTTACTCTTGATAGGTTCGATTTAAAGTTCGCACTTGCACCCATTTAGAGACTAGGTCGTATGTCTTTTCTTATCTTGTATTCACCTTAACATTTTCTTTTCAAACTAGTCAAGAAGTTTTTTTAAAATGTTTTAAGAAGTTTGTTACTGTAACGTTTATCTTAAAACTTAAAAGTTTTTTTGTTTCATTAGCAATTTATAAGACTTAGTTTCTTATGCTTATAAAAAGAAAGTTTGTATCTAAAAACTTTTTTCTTACTTCTTATTCAGCTTGGCAAGTATGCCTTGTTGAATGATTCTATTAGAGCAAATAATGAAAAGAATGTAAAGCACTAAATCAAAAAAAAGTTAATTATTTTACAATTATTTTGTTAAGTGATTGTTTTTATTGAATATTTTTAACTAAAATAATTCGTATTTGTTTTAAATGGGTATGTAATTTTGAATGATACTATATAATACAAAAAAAAAGTTTATGCATCTTGCCTTTAAAATCGAGGGTATATCTTGTAAATTGTGAGTTTTATTTGATACATAAAAAGGTAACTTATAGATAATAAGTTAATAATGTTACATAAAAACGTTATATATCAAGGACTTAGCATTATAAATAGTATAAAAATAGTGATAATAGATAAAATTTACATAAAAAAAGTATGATAGTGAGTGAAAAAGTAGGAAATTGAAGGTGGGGCAGGCGTGTGGCACTGGGGGGTACTACGTATATGTTCTTGGATATCTACACAGATAGGTATTTTAGGTGTTAACCACTAGTTTAACTGATAGAATACATACTACCTAGTAATGTGTTGCATAAATATCACAACATACACATAAAATGCATACAATTAAAATAATTACACTTGACAAAAACACTCAAATCGAATATAATTATGTATAACTAACATATAAATGTACATATAAATGATAATTACATATAAATATAATAACATATACATGAACATATAAATGATTTATATATTTTCTTGTTAAACTCACCTTAAATGTACATATAAATGACCCTATAAGAGTATATTTACGTACTCAATGAAATTTATACTTGACAATGAAGCGAAAATCAGTAAAACTAGACGTACCTGAAAACATTTTAGAGGCATTTTATGATGCCATACGTACTAATAAACTTAAACATTTACATATTCCTCACAGTTCTGTGTTTTATGTTCGTGCAGCAATAGAATCTGACACAGGAATACGCTATTCATTGAAACATGTAGAAACAGCAATGAAAGCAGAAGGAATGTTAAACGATGTTTGAGACACTTGTACTTGTATGCATGATTGGTACTTCAAATATATGCCATACACTAGCAGATTTGGAAGGACCATACAAAACTAAACAGGAATGTTTATCACGTGCCTACGAAATAGCTGCAGACTTACCTGCGTATATGCCTAACTTCCAAGCAATGAAGTATAAGTGCGTAGAAATTGAAGATGATGAAGATAAAGTGAGAACAAACTATGGCAACGAAACGAAAAGGAAGCATGAAGGGGTTCTCCATAAAGAGTGGAGACAAAAGACCCACTAAACAAGGTGCAGGTATGACCAAAAAGGGTGTAGCCAAGTATCGTAGGCAAAACCCGGGAAGTAAACTAAAGACAGCAGTAACAGAGAAGAAACCAACAGGAAAGAGAGCAGCTAGACGTAAATCATTTTGTGCGAGAAGTGCAGGACAGATGAAGAAGTTCCCTAAAGCAGCTAAGAATCCGAATAGTCGTTTAAGACAAGCAAGAAGAAGATGGAGATGTTAATATGTCAGACATGAGCAAAAAGACAATTAAAGAGCTTGAAGATATTATACAAGCTAGTAGTGGTGCTGATGCAAAGACAGCACGTGCTGCATATAATGAAATAGAAAAGCGTAAAGGACCTTTAGACTTTACAGTTACTATGATTCTTGGTGGTCGTAAATCAGAGAATACAAAAGCTCCACCTAAAGCTCCACCTAAAAAACCTACAGAAAAGATAAAAAAAATGAAACTCAAAGAAGGTAAAACTAAAATGGCATACGGTGGAATGTCAGGTGGTAAGAAGCATATGTACGTTGCAGGTGGTTCTGTCACAGACAATCCCGGACTATTGGCATTAAAAGGTAGTGGTGCAAAGGGTATGGAAGCCTATAAAAAAATTACAGGCAAAGATGGTTAAGCGTAATTATAAAAAAGAATACAAGAATTATCACTCCACAACTTTACAAAAAGTAAAAAGAGCAGGTAGAAACAAAGCTAGAAACCTAGCACTTAAATCAGGAACTGCGAAGAAGGGTGATGGACTAGACGTACATCATCGTAATGGTAATCCTATAGATAACAGGAAAAAAAATTTAGCTGTTACAACTAAGACAGCTAATCGTTCTTTTAAGAGAACACGTAATGCTAAAAAACTTACAAGGAGAGTATAATGGCAATGATGAAAAAGAAATCAAAAATGATGAACAAGGGTGGTGCTACCAAGAAGTCAAAGATGATGGCTAAGGGTGGTGCTACTAAAAAAATGATGTATGGTGGTTCTATGAAGAAAAAGTCAAAGATGATGTCTCGTGGTGGAGCTACTAAACGTAAATAATGTCGTATCTTATAAGTAACGTACCACATTTTAAATGTTGGGTACGTAAGGAGTTTACCTGTAATCATCAGGATTATCACGGTGAATACCTACACGCATTAGCTTTCGCAGTTAATACTATACCTGACAGGTCGTTAAGTTTTCAGGTAGTCTTCACAGGTTGTACAGAAGAGAATAATGTACACGGTGGTGCAATGTGGGCACGTATGCCTATACAGGCACTAGTAGCCGATATACCTGTAGATGAATGGGCAGAGCCTATGGAAGACCATTTATGTCAACCTTGGGATTGCGAATCAAGACATCATAGTGTAATAGTTATGGACAGGGTTAGTTCTTCTCCTTGGTTATGTAAGATAGATAATCAGTTCTTTACTGCTAAATATATGTTTACTGTAGATTATACAGACCATGAAATAGCAGATGACCCTGCACAACATAAGCAGTCACACGTAATGTATCTATTAGACGCAGGTCAATGGACAGGTAACATAGTTGCCTTACCAAACAATAGGGTCAGAGCTACAAGTCCTGCTCTGTGGGTTACAGGAGAAGGTGCACCTGATTTTTCACCATCTCAATGGACACACTCAGCAGAAGCACATGAATCTTACCTAGACCCATTTACAACATTTAATAATTTATATGAGGATAGAAGTGGCAATAAAAAGAACAAAAAGCACAGTAAATAAGGCAGGTAACTATACTCAACCTACAATGCGTAAAAACTTATTTAATCGTATCAAAGCAGGTGGTAAAGGAGGTGCACCCGGTCAATGGAGTGCAAGAAAGGCACAGATGTTGGCAAAAAGATATAAAGCCGCAGGTGGAGGATACAGAGGATAATGCCACACTATACGAGACCTTTGAATAAAGTAATAGGTAAATTAAAAAAAGCATCTAAAGCTCACGCAAGCCAAGCTAAAACTTTGACTAAGATAATGAAAGACCAAAAGAAGGGATACAAAAAAGTTGTCAAGAAAAAAAAGAGACCCTAAAGTTGGCACAGGAAAAAAACCCAAAGGTTCAGACAGACGCTTATATACGGATGAAAACCCTAAAGACACAGTTAGCATCAAGTTTGCCACAGCAGCCGATGCAAGAGCAACCGTTGCAAAAGTTAAGAAAATCAATAAACCATATGCGAGAAAGATACAGATACTTACAGTCGGTGAGCAAAGAGCTAAAGTAATGGGAAAGACTGAAGTTGTAGCAATATTTAAAAAAGCAAAAGAGCAGTTAAAGAAAGCACATGACAGAAAAACAAATAAAAAATAGATGTGAGACTTGTGAATGTTACGATTGTGATTGTGACGAATGTAATTGTGAGTGCCACGATGAGCAAATAGCAGAGAAAGGTAATGATTGAGTTTGTACTTGTGTTTATGATGGGAATAAGAGTAGTAGACCAAACACAAACTTTTGAAGATATAGATAGATGTTTGTACTTTGCAGAAAGATTACATGCACAACCTTCAATACCACAACAGGAAGGACCTAATCTACAGATAACAGCATATTGTAAGCCTAGAAGGAAAAGATAATGTTAGCAGAACTCGCAGCAGCAAATGCGGCTTTCAGTGTAATTAAAAATTTTGTAAGTAACGGAAAGGAACTTACAGGCTGTGCTAAACATATATCTGATTTTGTATTTGCTAAAGAAGAAATAGAAAAAAAAGCAAAGAAGCAAAAAGCTAGAGGTGTAGGTGGTAGTGATTTAGAAGAGTTCTTAGCTTTAGAGAAAATAAAGCAACAAGAAGATGAACTTAAACAGATAATGATTTATGCAGGTAGACCCGGATTGTGGCAGGATTGGCAAGAGTTCCAAGCACAAGCTAGAAAGTCAAGGCGATACGCAGAGAAGATGGCACAGAAGCGTAGAGAAGAGTTAATGGAATACGCAGGATATGGTGTAGCTGTTATATTCGTTTTATTTTTTGCAGGATTACTAGCATGGATTGTTGGTAAATGGACAGGAAGATTTTAACTCCTTGCATAGGTGTATGCAAACTAAAAGACAATGTATGTATAGGATGCAAGAGAACCATAGAAGAAATTAAGGAAGCATATGAATGGCACTTAAAAAAGGACAAAGGTCACTAGTTGCGTGGACAAAACAAAAATGGAGAACCAAGTCAGGTAAACCTAGTACACAGGGGTCAAAAGCTACTGGCGAACGTTATTTACCTGAGAAAGCAATTAAGGCTCTTAGTTCCAGTGAATATGCCGCCTCTACGGCTGCTAAACGAAAAGCGAAGAGAGCAGGTAGACAGGTATCTCAGCAGCCCAAAACGGTTGCAAAGAAAACATCAAAATTTCGTAGATTCAGCTAAGGTAAAAGAACAATTACGACTAGCTAGAATTAAGGAGAAAATAAAGAATGATACAAGCACTGATAGGACCAATCGCAAACCTCGCAGGAACGTGGTTTCAAAACAAGATAGAAAAAACAAAGGCAGATGGACAGGCTAAAGTTGCAGAGGCAAAGGCTCGTGCTTCTGTTGCAGAAAAGGTTGCAACAGGTGAGGTTGCATGGGAAGGCAAGATGGCAGATGCAACAGTGGATTCTTGGAAAGACGAGTTTGCATTAGTGGTGTTATTGACACCTGCCATATTAGTATTTATACCCGGAATGACAGATTATGTTAAACAAGGATTTGATATATTGGCAACTCTTCCAGAGTGGTATCAGTACCTCTTATATATTGCAATTAGTGCGTCTTTTGGAATCAAGGGTGTCGGACAAGCAGCAAAAATGTTTAAAAATAAATAAGGAGATTTAAATGACGAACGACAAAAATGGCAAGAGTAAAAATAAATCTACTACAGGTAGTTTTATAGGTGATATAATAAAAGCTACTAAAGCAGGTGGTGCAAGTTCTATGACTGCAGAAGTTAAAGTTAAAAAAGGTCAGACTTTAAGTGATATAGCAAAAGCTAATAATACTACATTACAGAAGTTAATGAAACTAAATCCTAAATATAAAACAGGTCAAGATAAGGGTTCTCCTACGAAAGGAACAGTAGCACAGAAGACAATAAGAGTTGGTACTAAAATAGTAGTTCCTGACCCACACACTTTTAAAAAAGGTAAATTGACTCGTTCAGTATCGAAGAATAAAAAAGAAGTGTATAAGAAAACCACTAAAAAACAATTCAAAGAAATGAATGTACCACTTAAAAAGAAAAAATAAATGACTCTTAAAGCTAGAATTTATTTAAAGTTATCATCATCTATATGTAATATAGGTAATTATTTTTGGCACAAACATGTCCAAGAAATACGCAAGCAACAAATGGAATTAGGATTTAAACGAATATGAATTTAATAAAACTACAGGATGAATTAGCTAACGATGAAGGAATAAAATATGAGTTGTATCGGTGTAGTGAAGGGCATTTGACTGGAGGAATAGGACATTTAATTACAGAGTGGGATGAAGAATATTATGGTCAACCACTTGGAACTAAAATACCTAATGAGCAAGTCAATGATTGGTTTGAAAGAGATATAAAAGTTTCAATAAGTGATTGTAAAGATTTATTTCCTGAGTTTGATGAACTACCTCAAGATATACAGCACGTGTTAGCAAATATGTGTTTTCAATTAGGCAGACCTCGTTTGAGCCAATTTAAAAATATGTGTGCTGCTGTAAACAATATGGACTGGCAACAAATGGCAATAGAGATGGAAGACTCACGTTGGTATAGACAAACTCCAAATAGAGCAAAACGTTTAATAGCAATAGTTGACAGACAATATTATAGAGAAAGTGTACCAACATGAGTAGAACACTAACAGAAAGACAACAAAAGTTTTTAGCTGTTTTATTTGATGAAGCAGGTGGAGATGTTGTAGCTGCAAAAAAACTTGCAGGTTATTCCGAAAGCTCTAGTACAACGGATATAGTTAAATCTATGAAAGAAGAGATACTAGAAGCTACACAATTATTTATGAGTAGAAATGCACCAAAAGCTGCGATGGCTATGGTTAGTGGTTTATATGACCCTACGGAGTTAGGCATTAGAGATAAGATGTCTGCTGCAAAAGAATTACTAGATAGGACAGGCTTAGTGAAGACTGAAAAAATGCAAGTAGAAAGCACTGGTGGTGTTATGCTATTGCCTGCAAAGAATGATGGATAGAAGTTTAGGAAAGTGGAAGCTACCACAACCAACAGATTTAAAAGACGAAAAGCAAAATGAATGGATACAGATACCTAGAATAGCTAGAACTATTCCATTTGGTTATAAGATAAATGACGAAGACCCCAACTTACTTGACCCAATACCTTTTGAGTTAGAGGCTATAGAAATGGCTAGGAAGTATGTAAAACAATATTCCTATCGTGAAGTAGCTAATTGGCTAACATCAAAAACTAATAGAATAATATCACATGTGGGTTTAAGAAAAAGGTTAATACATGAAAGACACCGTAAGGACAAAGCTAGAACTCTTAGAAAGTGGGCAGCTTATGCCGAGAAAGCAATCGAGAAGGCGAAAGCCATCGAAGAAAAAACAACAGGTGCAAGAGCCTAAAATACAAGAAGTTGCAGACGTAGAAGCAGTACCTGTAGAAGAACAGAATATAATATTCAAACCTAATGCAGGTCCTCAAACAGAGTTTCTTGCAGCAGGCGAAAGAGAAGTATTATATGGTGGTTCAGCAGGAGGTGGTAAATCATATGCCATGCTTGCAGACCCTTTACGTTACATGGGTCATCCATCATTCAGTGGGTTGCTATTGCGACACACAACAGAAGAACTTAGAGAACTTATATTTAAATCTAAGGAAATGTATCCTCAAATATGGAAGGGTATTAAGTGGTCAGAAAGAAAGATGCAATGGGAAGCACCATCAGGTGCAAGGTTATGGATGTCATACTTAGACCGTGATGATGATGTACTTCGTTATCAAGGTTTGGCATTTAGTTGGATAGGGTTTGACGAATTAACCC
>VMHT01084249.1_pt1 | contig 10450 bp, 8 predicted proteins | sample 4693611 | NCBI WGS metagenome assembly VMHT01 (sample SAMN12280063, study PRJNA550983) | marine metagenome | isolation source: seawater sampled from same location over 5 years 0.02-0.2 micron viral filtrate | place: USA: collected off the coast of southern California halfway between the port... ...
GAGTTCCTTGATCCGTGGTTATTGGACTTTAGTTCTTACTACGCGTTTCGTAATCGTTATGCTGAAATGAAAACGATGCATGTACACGGACGTTCTATTCAAGTAGTAGATAAGTTTCAAAATTTATCAGAGCTATCTGATACTGTAAAACAATTTTCTTACAGAGTATTAAAAGAAGATTGTTTAGATTTACCACCTAAAGTATTTATCAAACGTCATGTAACATTAACACCTGATCAAAAGAAAGTTTATGAGCAGATGAAAAAAGCAGCAATAGCTGTACTTAATGGTAAAGTTACAACCACCATGACCGTGTTGACACAGCTTATGAGACTACATCAAATTACATGTGGTTATGTGGCAGCTGATGATGGTACAACACAGACTGTAGAAAGCAACAGACTCAATGAACTAATGTCTATATTAGAAGATACTGAAGGCAAAGTTATTATCTGGGCTAACTATCAACTAAGTGTAGGTGAGATTATACAAAAATTAATTAAAGTATATGGTAAAGATTCTTATGTTCATTACTACGGTTTGACACCACAAGAAGATAGACAAGACTACATACGTAGATTTCAAAATGATCCTAAGTGTAGATTTATTGTAGGTACACCACAAACAGGTGGCTATGGTATTACACTTACACAAGCTAATACAGTTATCTATTATTCTAATGGTTATGACCTAGAAAAAAGATTGCAATCAGAAGATAGAGCGCACAGAATAGGACAAAAGAAAACCGTAACTTATATTGATTTGATTGCAGAAGATACAATTGATGAAAAGATAGTAGAAGCTTTACGTAAAAAAATAAATATTGCATCTGAAGTTATGGGTGAAGAATTAAAAGATTGGATCTAAACTAAATCTACTGCTTTTCCAATAATAGGTTTGTATTTAGTTTTCTTATCTTCTCTATACGCTCTTAAATATTGATGTCTTGGATTAAATGGTATGTAGCTTGCATGTATCCATCCCGAGTTAGGTTCGCCGGGAGTGTAGTACTCGAGGATCAATTGATCTACCTCACAGTTCATCTTAACCCAGTCTGCTACCTCAGCATTGTCAATTCCCATACATTCGAAATCAACGGCCTCAGCTTTTGCATGCTGTGAACTGATTGAGCTGCCGATGGCAACACACAACTCAGGGCTACGATATCCGCTGGTCACCTTTACCCTGCCAAATTGATCACGCACTGGCTGCAAAATATTTTCGCAAAGCATTTTTAATTTATCTATTTGATCAGCGTTAGGTTCGTTGTCTATACCTTTACGTATAGCTGTATCTGATTTGGTAAGCTCCTGAAGAGAAAAATTTCGAGATAATTGCATTTTAGAACCAGCCTTTGTCCAATACCTTTTCTAATAACAGAAGTGATACTGCCCCAACAGTACCCAATAACACCCAATAGATCTTGTCTATCTTACCGCCCAAATCGTGAACACCTTCATGCATATGTTTAACATCTTTTTTTAATCCGGTAATATATCCATAGATAGCAAGTAAATGCTCTCTAGTATTTTTGGGTCTAATTTTATCTCCGTTAGGCATTATATTGTTCTCCTACTTGCAATAATTTTTTCTTCTGGTGATAGTAAAGCTTCTTGTGTACGTGTCAAGTTAGTATTTGGATTAACTACTTGTGCCGTTTGCACTATAGGCTGTGGCATATTTGGTAATGGTGGTGTTTGTATTGATGCATCTCCAAATATATTTTTAATGTTATTAAAATTGAATGATGGTTCTTTAGGTTCTTGTATTTGTTTTTCCTCTAATTCTGAAACATTTAATTTTTTATTTTTATATTCTCTTATAACTTTTTTAAAATCTAATTTAGGATAAAAATAATTTCTATTAGCTATTTCGTTATTTTCTCTTGCAAATTTTTGAGCATCTTTTAATCTTTTTTCCATTCTACCTTCATAACCAGTATACGGAATATTTTGACCTCTAAATAATTTAAATGCATTTTTAGAAGATATACCTCTGTCTTTCATAACTTTAAGTAAATCACTTCTTTTAGCTCCAGCAGCCAATGCATCTTGTAGTACAATATAAAATTCTTTATTAACTTTTAATTTTTCATCTTGTATTTGTTTAAACTCTTCTACCAAAGCTTCTGGTCCTCGTTGTCTAAAGTTTTGTAAACTAAATAATTTTTCTGTTGATGTAACTAATCTAGATTTTTTATTATAATCAGTAACCTTGTATTGCATGCTTTTTGGTACATCTACATTAATTATTCTAACACCAGATAATAAAGCCAGTAATTCATCTTGTAAGTTTGCAGGTGCACCACCTTTTTTAATATCAGATTGAAGTGCTTGATATGTTTTATCAATGGTTGTAACAGCGCCCGGTTCAACACCTCTTATAATATGTGTTAAACTTTTTAAAACTTTTTCACCACCTGAATCTGTTGGTGAATAAACTAAAGCACCTGTTTTTGTAACACCACCTCTATTACCAACAAATAATTCTGATGGTAACACATCGGTAAATCTTTCAAGAGCAATTGATTGAGTTAAGAAAGGATCTACTAAAGTTCTTATTGGACCTTTATCGCCAAAAAATAAATCAAATACAGTGGACTCTACATCCTGTTGTTTTAAATTACCTTCTTCTATTGTTTTAAATAAAGCCTCTATTGGTTGTGTTACAACATCATATGGACTAAAATAAGAAAAGTTTACGGCTTTACCTACACCATCTTTCCATTTGTTTATAGGTAAGATAGTTGCTCTAGAGTTCCAAGGTGCAGCTAAACTTCTTTTGTATGCTTCTAACTGTTCTATTGTAACTCCAGATAAACCACTTGCTAAACCTAACACTCCTTTTGATGCACCACCTAAAACTGTGTATGCCCCTAATAATCTTCTAAGTCCCATCTGTCTCATTTTAGGATTAGCAGAGGTAGCTTCTTTTGCTCCTATAGTTAGTATATTAAACGTAGTTCTAATCATTTCTGCAGGAAACGATACAAAGTTACCAAATGGTAACTTTCTTAAATCTTGAATAGCTTTTGGAACTTTACTATATGTTGGATAAGTATTTCTTATATACCATGCAGCAGCTTCTTCTGTTGCTTCATCTAATGATTTTAATTTACCAGCATTAACACCAAAGTTATTTCTTTTTAAAAAATCTCTTCCAACTATTTCTTTGTACCATTTACCAACATCATCTAAATTATTAAACAAAGGTTTTAATTGTGCAGTAACATAGCTATGACCATACCATTTCCACAAATTATCACCACCTGCATATACTCTTGTTGCAGTTTTACCAAAGTTACTTAATTTTTGTCCTACGTTTTGTGCAAACTCATCATTAACAGCAAATTTACCTTCTGATAATGATCTTATAATTTTATCTAAACTTGTAATACCTCTTGTATTTTTTATTTCTTTAAGAATAGATTGAAGTTCTGATGCTACAATGTTTTCATCAATAACTCCTAACTCTATTTTTCTTCTTATATTGTTGAAAAATTGTTCTTCATTAATTACTTTCCCTGCACCGAATATATCATCAGCTACCATTTTAATTGCTTCAGACACAGAAGCATTACCTCCTATGTGTCCATTCGCTAATGGAAATAAACCAGCTGAACTTACGTTTCTAACTTGTGTAACAGGAGATAAAACTGTTTTACCATATTGAGCCGCTACTTTTAATTGTAAAATATTTCTGTAAAAACCAGACTGTATCCATCTATCTAAACCTTTATTAGTTCCTCTAAATGCTTCTACTAATTCAGGTGTTGCATAAAGTTTTGACATACCTGATTTCATAAGACCTAAACTTTTTAAATCACCTATCTTTTGTGTATCAAAAAATCTTTTAGCTGTTGCTGCACTTTCACTTGAAAATAACCACCCTTCTTTTAATCCTATGTCTGCTAGTTTATCCATAGACATTTTGTTTATAGATTGCGTGATTGCATTGTTAGAAGTTAACATAACAGATGATCTTAAATTATTTTCTTCACCTAATAATTTTTTAATTACATCAGGTAATTCATCGCCTGTCTTAACTAATGTATCTAATCTTAAATCTTTTTTTGCCACTCTTCTAATTATGTTTAATGGATCTGCACCGTCTTGTTTACCAGCTCTAAGAATACCATCCACAGTTGTTTCTGCCATTTCTTTTAATGCTTGTTCATTTGACATTTTTGGTGTCTTTAATGTTTTAATAGCTGATTCTCTTAAATCTTTATTTGCTTTTACAACATTCGTTAAAACCCAATCTACAGCGTTGTCTTTTATTTTTTTATCTGGTTGATATGCAGGGTTTGTAAATATAGAAAAAGATCTACGCATGTATGATTTTAAATTTTTTAAAATGTATTGTTTTAAATCACCCTCAGGCAATAAGTTTCCAAAATTTTTTTTAAGTCTTGTTAATTCATCACCTAATCCTTGAGCCGTGGTCTGTAATTCTTGTGGTAAATCAGATTTTTTAGTTTGTCCTTTTAAAAAAGATAATACTTGATCAAGATAATAATCTTGACTTGCTTTTGATGTAGTGTTTGTATTGTACTGACCTTCAAAACTTTTAGCTAAATCATATGCTTTCTTTTCAACAGACTCTAAATATTTTTCTATTTTTCTTTGATCACCTTTGATAGCTCTTGCTGCATCAGAAGTTATTTGATAACCAAGTCCTGTTTGTTTACCAAGAGATCTAAAGTAAGATAAAAAATTATCTAATCGTCTTAGTTTTCTTTCCACTGGATCTAAACTATCTGTTGAAAATAATCTCCAATTTGCAAACTCTGGTAATTGTTTTTTAGGATTACCCGTGACTACTGTAGATAAAGCTTTATCTATTACAAAATTACTTGCGTTTCTTATTTTTTTACCTACAGGTGCTGGTATTGCTTTTGCTCCAAGATACGTGATTGGTGTTACAACGCCCTTATCTATTGCTTTTAGACCTATGCCAGCCACTTTAGCTCCCGGCTTTAATAATCCGTATTTTATACCTAATCCAATTGGTTTACCGAGCAGTGTAAAACCTGCACCAAATGCAGCGCCTTCTGCACCATATCTCACTCTGTTTTTTATTCTAGCTAATGCGAGTTCTTTACCAGATAACCCTTCTGTATCTATCAAAGGTATTGCTGTTGTTTCTCTGTCTGGTTCCGATGCAATAAAATCTGTTGCCGCAAATGCAGTTGACATATAACCAATTCTTTTTGCTGCGTTAATTGCTTTATCACTTGTCTTTTTTACTTTTCTTGCTTTTGATAATGTTTTAACTCTGTTTAATACTTTAAATACACCACCACCTGGCACACCGTATTGTGTTAATAGTTTTGTAACTTCTCCTGTAAGTGTTTCAGGGTCTTTTACTTTGTTTTCTTCATAGACTTTTGTAAGATCTTCTGTAAGATTAGTATCTAATGCCACATCAATGCCAGATGTTAATAAATCACCTACAGCATAACCTAAATCTTGAACACCACCATATAAACCTTTTTCTATATCTTCAAAAAAATCTATATAATCTTTTTCTTGAGCCTTGCTCCGGCCCTCCATAATGTCTTTTAGTCTATCTGTTTTTAATTTACTAAAAGGATTGGTATCAAAAAATAAACTTAAATTTTTTAAACCCTCCCATGTAAACTTTACAGGTTTAGTTCTTTTGTTAAGAGTATTTTCTACTATTCTCCTAGCAGTATTTTTTTCTATTTGTGAGGGTGGTTTTTTAAGAAACGGATCGGCCATTTTAACCCTCCTGAGGTAGAGTCAAAGTTACGTCGTATTGTTGATTAAATTGATTTACATCTTGTTGAGTTCTTATCTCTGCAAAGTCTAATAAAGCTTGTTTACTGTTAGCTAATAACTGAACAACCTGATCTGATATAGAGTTTGGTAATCTAGATCTTAATTCTGTGTATGTTAAATCTTGTGTTGGTGACGCTTCAACACTTTGTTGTGTTTGTTGAGGAGTCGCCATGTTAGTCATACCTCCCACATTATATCCTGCTCTACCACCATCAGCCATATTTTGTAAAAACTTAAACTGTTCTAGTGCTGCTTTAAATGCTTCTTCATAAGTCATACCTTTAGCCATGTTTTGATCAACTATAGTATTTAATTGATCAGTTTGATCCAAAGCACCTATCTTTTCAATCAATGAAGACTCTTTTAATATACTTGCTCTAATATCATCAATAGATCCCAATCTAGCTTGTATTTGTTTAATTCTTAAATTATCTTCTGCTGTTCTTTCATTAGTTAAAGTACCTAATAAAGTTGATAGCTCTTCATTTAATTCAAGTTTTTCATCGTCAAGACCTTTGATTAAATTAGATGTTTTTGCAGCTGCACCCGGATCATAGCTTTTACCTGTTGTTCCATATTTTTTCTGTAGTTCATAATCTTTTTCTAAAAGAATTATATCATTTTTAAGTTCTTCTGCTCTTTTAAGAGAATCTTGTGTTCCTTCTATTTCTAATTGTGTAATTTCATTTTGAAGTTCCATTTTCTTTTCTTCAAAACCAGCATCGATTAATTTTTGTTGTTGTGTAGATTTAAAATCTTCACTTATTACATCACCTAAAATCGCTTGATCCAATTGTTTTTGATCAGCTCTTTCTTGTGCTCTTGCTGATTGAAAAGATTTAAAAGGATCTTTAGCTGCAGTCGCAGCTGTTGCAAATATATTACCTCTTGGTGTAGCAGACATTAGATTTAAACCAAAGTCTGTTAAAAAAGAAGAAACAGATCCTGGCATAAAACCTCCTCTTTCTTGAGGTACTGTCTGATCAAACATTTTTTTTCTTTCTTCAAACAGTTTTTGAACACGTCCTGCTTCGTTATATTGTTGTCTTGGTGCAGTTAAACCTGATGTGATACCGGCTCCTGTAGAACCACCCATTCTAAACATTGGTCTTGTTAAAATTCTTTTATTCATATTAAGGTGTCTTTAACGCGCCGTATATACCTGCTCCAGTAGCCGCTGCACCTAATGCAGTTTGTAAGAACCCTGGATTAGGCACTTGTGATGTTTGTGTTCCTGATCCTGCCATTCCACCCATGATACCTGTAACAAGGTTACCGTATTGTTGTAATTGTTCTTGTGGTTGATAAGCAGCCATTTGATTTGCTTGTCTAGTTGCATCTAGGCCCGCTTGTGCTTGCGCTTGATTCAATGCGCCCAATGAACCTAACGTTGAAATATCTGCTCTTTGTAATCCAGGTAATGCTGATGCTAATCCCATTTGATTCATAAAATTTTGTTGTGCAGCTTGTTGTGCCTGACCGAAACCTTGTTGTAATAATCCTGCTTGTAATTGTGCTCTATTTCTATCTGATGCCGCTCCGTATTCTGCTTCTGCAACACCCTGTCTTGATCCTCCAAATGCACCAGAAGATACAGCACTGTCCCTGATCCGTTGTTCTTGAGCCTGTGCTTGTCTATCAAATTCTGCTAATGATGTATCAATCACCTGTTGTTGATAAGGTGACATAAACTGTTGAAAGGCTTGTGGTCCTGTTGCACCTTGTGCAGCCTGAAGAAAAGGTTGAAAAGATCCGACACCTTGAGTTGCTAAAGTTTGTGCTTGTCTTTGTAATGCATCCTGTGCAGCAACTTGTGGTGCAAGTCCTGCTAAATTTTGTTGTCTTGTTGTAAATGCTCTTGCAGCATCTTGTCTTGCTTTAAATCCTGCTGTTGTCTCACCTGCTTGTTTTGATAAACTTCCGATACCTGTTGATACAACTGGTACAGCTGTAAGGGCAACGGCCTGTTTGGCGAGATCTTTTCCTATATCTTCTACAAAGGGTGCTGGTCGCGATATTGTGGTTTCTGTCGCCATTATAATATTTCCTCTAATCGTTGTGATGTTTTAAACATTTCTCTAGCGCCATCTAATCCTTGCGATTCTTCTGATACTTCACCTCCGGATTCGAGGTTTTTCATCATGTTATACATGACTTCTGCTCCCTTGTCTATATCTCCTTCACCTGCATTTCTAACAGCGTCAGCTGTAAAGACAAATTCATTCTTAGACAGTCTTGCAGGCACATCGTCTGCTCTTTCCATTCGACCTATTGGAACAAACCCACCATCTTCTCTGTAGTCTTTTTCCATACCATCCATATCTATTAAAGGCATAGTCTTCTTGGCTACTGGTTCCGCATCACCACCTTCTTGGTAACCCATTCTCATCAAACCACCATCAGCAGCAAATTTACTACCTACCATTCTTGATGCTAAATAGTTGTAAGGATTCATTCTAATATCTGCAATGTCAATACCATTTCTTCTGTAGTATTCATCTAGATCCATTTGATCGTCATCGTCTTTACCTAAACCTAACATATCTAAAGCTGTTGGAATACCTAAACCTAAAGCTAAACCACCTTTTAATGTTGGCATTAAAGATCCACCACCTTTTGTTAAACCTAATTTTGTAAGTAATCCTTCTTTATAAGGAACAAAAGATTGTCCTACTCTTGATCCCGCTTGTCCAAATAAATTTCCTCTTGCTAACAAGGCTGCATTTTTAATTCCACCAAAACCAAACATACCAGGTGCTCCTCCTGCTGGAACCATAAAAGATGCTCTACCAAATATACCACCTAAACTTGTTCCAGGTATTCCAAAACCAATTGCACCTAATAGTGCTGCTTTACCTATCGGAGATTTAGCAATTTTCTTAACAGCTTTAGTTGCTTTCTTAACTCCCTTTTTAATTGATTTAACAAGTCCACCAACAAAATACATATCTCTTGCTGATTCAAGGTCCATGATTCCTCCTACAGGATCATCTTCATCTTCCATCATTTCTATTTGTTTCATTCGTCCACCGTCCATGTATCCTGCTCTAGCTATTCCACCATCAGCAAGACCTGTAAAATCAAATTGAGAGCCCAAGAATCTTGAACCTATACCAGTATAATCTCTAGGGTTTACTTCTTCTTGAGTCTCCTCAATAGGACTTTTTGGTATTATTGGAGTTGTATTAATATTACCACCATCACCACCTCCACCACCAGTATTTAATCTACTGTCCATGTAATCATCATACCCTTCACCAAAACCAAATTTACCACCAAGTGTAGTTACTGTTGATAAATCTCCAAATTCAAGATCCTCATCTCCTGGAGGTCCAAAAACAAGATCTGGTGATTTAAAACCCATACTAGGTGGAACTGTTTGACCAGACAACTGTTCAAGTTCGTCTATCATTTCAGCGTATTTTACAGGATCTGTTTTTTTTAGATTATCTAAATAAGATTTTCTATTAATAGTTTTAGTCTTGTCATAAATTGTTTGAAAAAAGTTTCGTTTCTTTTTTTTCTGTTGATTATCAAAAAACTCTTTAGCATCTTTTTTTTCTTTTGCTTCTTTTTCTTTTTTTTCCTTTTCTTTTTTTTTAATTTCTTCTAATTTTTTTTTTTCTTTTGTTGTCGCTATTCTTTTGTTTTCTCTATTATCCTGTGCATTTTTATCTTTTGCTTGTGTTTCAGTTAATCCAGCATATTTTGCAGTTCCATATTGTGCCATAGATTGACCAGGTGATATTCCATAGTTATTATTATTATTATTATTATTATTATTATTATTATTGTTATTATTGTTACCACCAGTATTGCTATTACCACCATAATTTCCACCCGATGATGCACCTCCTGCTGGGCCAGATGATCCTGTACTACTACCAGTGCCTCCCATATCTTTACCCCCGCCTTGAAATCCGATACGTCCACCGTCTCGTAACATCTGTTTTACCTGTTGTGCTCTTGTAATTGCCATCGTTCTATTATATTATAATTTTGTATCTCCTCCAAGAGGTAATGCTTCTACTGTTATCTTTACATCTCTTTTAATATCATCAGCTATAGTATCTGTATTTGGATCTTGTACATCATTCATTGCCTCTGCATCCGAGTTATATTCTTGACCCGTTTTGGTGTTTGTTAGTGTTACTTCTGATTGAGGTGTTATAATTTTGACCGGTTTACCGTTTATTACTTCTATTCTGTATGATGCTTCTGTTTCTATAAATGACATATTAATCCCTGTTTATCTCCAATATTGATGCGATTACGTGTAATTCATTTGCATCTGCTGCTTGTGCCTTTAATACCTCATTTTCTTCCAAAATTAAAGGGTGAGTTAACAGCTCTGTTGTTGCTTTTGAGGCTATTGCTTTGTCTTTAAACAGATTAAATACTGCTGCGGCAGCATTTGTTACAGTAAAAGTTATTGTCGATCCTGATCCTGCATCCTCAGATACTATAATACTTTTAATTATAGCTCTAGAATCAGATGGTGCTGTGTACACTATAGTATTATCTGTAGTGCTTAAATCTATTAATGAGTTTTTATATATATTAGCCACTTATAAACCAAGAAAATCTTTCTTGCTCCTGTTTTTGTTCGTCTAAAAATGTAGAATTTAATTGTTCTACAATTAATC
>VMHT01083974.1_pt1 | contig 10449 bp, 9 predicted proteins | sample 4693611 | NCBI WGS metagenome assembly VMHT01 (sample SAMN12280063, study PRJNA550983) | marine metagenome | isolation source: seawater sampled from same location over 5 years 0.02-0.2 micron viral filtrate | place: USA: collected off the coast of southern California halfway between the port... ...
GTACGATATAATGAAACATAAAGAATATAGGAAATTGATGAGCACACCATTTGAAGAACTATCGTTAGAAGACCAAAGGAAACGGACTACTGAATTTCAAAGACGGATGAAATTGGCTAAATCGTTTATGATACAACTTAAAGATGGACAGATAAACGATGAGTTTGTAAACTTAATGGAAGTTGATGACCCAATGAGAGAAACAGTAGAAACACTTAAACTTAAATTAGACGATACTATAGGAGCAGAGGCATAAATGAAAAAACTAATTAAAAACGTATTGGATAAATACAACACTGGACGAAAGAAAATAAGTAATCACGATTTAGCTGAATTGATTGTGGCTCATATAAATGTAGGTATAGATGGAAAGAAGGGTTGGTATCTTAATATGAACACTCATGATGGACAACACCAAAAAGCGCACGAAATGATAAAAGAGTTTGAGGGGTGAATGAAAATAAGTAAAGAAGAAATTCATAAACGGATAGAAAAAGTAATTGTATTAGGTAATACTAAAATTGATACTAAGTATCCAATGCAAGGGTGGAGAAAAGTTAAAGTTAAATTACAAGAATTACTTATTGATATTAGAGGATGAATATTCTTTTTATTAATGATAGGTCATATCCAGATTACACCGCTGACTCTCTGTTTCATGGGTTAAAAAACTTGAGTGGAGTTAATGTGTATGAATCAACAGACGCAACGGCCTGGTATATGTACAACACTCAAAAAGCAAAGAATAGGTGGAAAAAAACTTTTGAAGAAAGTATGGGGGCTGGGTTTACATTATTTCATACTTTAAGTTGTGAAAGATTGCTTGAAAGTGAAGATGAGATAGTAAGAAAAATAGAGGATAAGTTTTTTGATAAAATAATATATGCTTGTGCTTGGAGTAGTTTAACTTATTTTGATAAAGTATATGATAGTGGTTATAGTAAAGATGATGTAATTTATGTAGATGGAAATGATAGTGATTTTGTATGGTATCCAAGAGTTGATGGTATAAAGGAAGTTGCTGTTATTGGTGATGGTTTTACTATAAGAGAACTTGATTGGAAAAATACAGAAACGTTTAGTGCATTAAATTTCGGTAAGTATTTTAAGAGGGAAATACCTTGGAATTTTTATGGAGATGTACATCCAATATCTATAGGTTTTCCAGAAGAGTTAATTATAGAAGAGGTTTTAGAAAAAGAACATGAGTGGTGTCCACTCACTGGAACAGAGTTTCCAGATTGGGTAGAAGTTAGTAAAAAAAGACATGGGTTTGGAGAACAAGATTTGTTTTATAAAGAGATACAAAAATCAAAATATGGATTTACAATGAAAAAAGCAGGATGGGATTGTCTGAGACATTATGAAATAATTGGAAATGGTACAATACCATATTTTCATGAGTTAGAGAAATGCCCACCAAAGACATTACAAAATTTTCCAAAAGAATTGATTTTAAAAACAAATAAACAAAAACCTAAAAATGACTATAATGATGTAGTTTTAGAATTGTTAGAATATATGAAAAATAATTTAACAACCAAAAAGGTTGCTGAATATGTATTGGATAGATAAATGATTTATATCCCAACTCGTGATTATGAAATATTAGATACTGATATATTAATGATAGACTTTCTTAGTTTAGAATCTTGTAGTGAGTTAATTGAGATTTCAGAAAAGAATGGTGAATGGAAAAGTGTTGATGTAGATTTATACCCCGCTCAAGAAATAAGATTGAAAGAACTGGGATTACAAGAGGAACTTGAGAAGCATTGGAAATATAATATTTATCCAATCGTTGAAGAGTATTGGAAACCATTGAAGATGATACTTGGAATAAGAAATGCATTTGTAACGAAATACTCTATGGATGGACAGAGGAGTTTAGAGTTACATCATGACAACTCACTACTATCAGGAAATGTAAAATTAAATGATGACTATGAGGGAGCCGAACTTGTGTTTGAGAGACAGAATTTTTCTAATAAAGATGTTCCGGTTGGTAAATGTATTATCTGGCCAAGTATGGTAACACATGGTCATGAATGTAAAGAATTAAAATCAGGTGTAAAATATAGTTTAACGATGTGGTCTAAAAATAATAATAATCAGATAATGTAGGAGACAATTATGGCTGGTAAGAAAGGAATGAAACAGAAACCATTGCTACAAGGACAAATAGAATGGGCGATAGGAGAAACAAAGTCTGCTATGGCAGCGTCCCGTTTACTTGGAGTAGCATACAATACATTTAAGAAATACGCATCAATATACATAGATGATGAAGGTGTATCTCTTTTAGATAAATGTAAGAATCCAACTGGTAAAGGAATCAAGAAAGGAGGCCCGTTAAAGAGTGGTAGGTATGCACTTGATGATATATTAGCAGGTAAATATCCAGGATACAGTTCGTTCAGATTAAAACAGAGGTTAATTTTCTGGAGTTACTTAGAAGAGAAATGTGATTCATGTGGTTTTGAAGAAAGGAGATTAACAGACCATAAGGTTCCATTATTATTGGATTTTATTGATGGTGACCGAACTAATTATAGTATAAATAATTTAAGGTTATTATGTTTTAATTGTTATTTTTTACAAGTTGGGAACATAGGTGGTAGGAGACCTGGTCCCAGAAAGAAGTGGGGGGTTACTACAACCGATGTTACATTTGAGGGAAGTTTTGAGGACCCGTATTAATGTCAACGGCTATAAATCATCAATATCAATATGTGTTTTTTCATCTACCTAAAAATGCTGGTACATCTTTAAGTTTAGTCTTTGGTGGTAACACACTACATGGTAATAAACATTATACACCACAAGATTTTTTAAAAGAAAAAGGTAGAGATTACTACAATAGTTATTACAAAATTGTCTTTGTAAGAAATCCATATATGACTTTAATTTCTAACTATTTTTATATGGAGAGGCAGAAAAGTTTTCATGGTCTAATACCAACCTTAAAAGACCCAATGCCTTTTAATTATTTTATAGATTGGGTTTGTGATAACATTGACTATACTAAACTAATGACTATAGAAGAAGAGGTAGAATTACAAAAGGTTGGAAAACCAACAAATAAATATTATACACAATACCAATGGTGTTCAGAAAAAGGTTCTGTAGATTCTCTAATAACATTAGACTTCGTTGGTAAGGTTGAAAACATCGGTGACGATGTAGCAAAATTAAGAAGAAGATTTTTTAAACAAGAGTATAATACCGATGTACCTAAAATAAATATTTCTACATCTGGTGAAAAGATAGAAGATATGTATAGTAAAGACATGATGAGAAAAGTAGAAGATGCTTTTTCTATTGATTTTGAAACATTTGGTTATAATAGTTTATGCTAAAAGTTACTTCACCACTAATAATTCCAATACAAGAGTTTGATACTTTTAAAGATTATTTTCAATCTTTAACAAAGTCTTGTAGAAATAGTTTAACACTTCCTAAACAAAAAAGGCTGATGGATGGATTAATATATCGTCAACTTGGTTGGGAAGAAGATTTAATTAAATACTTTATGAACTTATGGGAAAACCAAAGTATACATTTTGGAACACCAAGATGGCCAGATAATTGGTTTGAGTTTTTAAAAGAGTTACATAGTAGAGGTAACTTTGAAATGTTTGGGATGTTAAAAGGAAACGAAGTTATTAGTGTTCATTTTTTGTTTAAGTTTAATGACTACATTTATTGTAACTCACCTTTATATGATAAAGAAGAATATGATAAAATAAGTCTTGGTAGACTTATGTGGTATAACTTAATTAAATTCTGCATAAAGACAAAATTCTGTAATTTTCTGGATTTAGAGGGAAATAATAATGGAGAAACATACAGAGAGGTTATAGAAAATAAAGTAACTCCTGGTACTCCAGGTGATTTTGGTTATAAGTGGTTTTTTATACCAGAAAAGATAAAAGAATTAGATGAAGAGTATACTGATTATTATGATTATAAAACAGCAGTAGTAGACAATGGAAAATGGAAAGGTCTTACTAATGAAGTGGAAACAATTAAAAAAACTATTAATAGAAAATATAAAAGAGTTAGTACGAGTATATATGAATCTATTTTTGGTGTTAGTAAAAATGATGTAGTTGTAGACATAGGTGCTGGTAATGGAAAGTTTTCAAGAAGTATTTTTGATAAAGCATCTAAAGTATATATCATTGAACCAGATTCAAACATTGACCATATCGCAGATAATGTTGAAATTATAAATAAGGGGATTGGTTCATATAATGAAGATGAAATAATAAATAGTAAATTAGAACTTGTTGTTAGACCATCAATTAAATTTATGGATTTTGTAGAATCTAATAATATAGATAAAATAGATTTTATGAAAGTAAATTGTAATGGTGGAGAATGGTATCTTTTTGATGCTCGTGATACAACCAATATAAAATGGATTTCAAAAAATGTTAATAAATTAGTAGTAGTATTTAATAACATTAGTTTGGATAAAAGAAAATTTGAATATGAAGAGAATGGTATACCATATTATACAATGATAAATCAACCAGGAAATTGGAGAGTTTTTAAAGATATACACATTGATTATTTTAAAGAGCATGGGTTTGATGTTGTAGTAACGAATCTTGAAGGAAATGAAATAACTGATTTAGAAAATATAAACGATTGTATAGTACATATGAAACAAGATGAGGGTTGGATAAAGGTGTTTGATGAAAAAATTAGAAACGAAGTAGACCTATACTTTAAACACTTTCCAATAGAAGATGGTGATGTTGTAGTAGACCTTGGTGCTTCTACTGGATTATTTAGTATTGAAGCAGCAAAAACAGCAAGTGTTGTATATGCAGTTGAACCATTTCCAGAAATGTTAGATGTTCTTAAACCAAGAGTTAAAGATATAGATAATATAATAGTGGATGAAGTCGCTATTGGAACTGGGCGTAATGAAGAATTTGAAATAATTGGAGCAGTTCAAAGTGAACGAACTCTTGTTAATAAGTCTCAAACTTTTATGGAGTTTGTTAAAAAACATAACATAGAGAAAATAGATTTTCTAAAGATAGATATTGAGAACGCTGAGTACTATATATTTTCTGATTTAGATGATAAGGACGATTATATAGATAGACTAACTTGGATAAAGAATAATGTAAAAAAATTAGTTGTTGAATTAGATTCTAATACAGATTCGGTTGATTGGTCACAAAAAGAAGCTATACATTTTATTGATTATGTCATACCATTTTTAGATGGAAAAACAAATTTAGTTTATTGTACTGGTATTGACATTAATGAGTGGGATGTAAATACGGTAGGAAAATCTTATGGTATTGTAGAGATTCCTGGTGGTTGGAGAAACTCCAAAGAATTTACAGATATGATGAATCAGTTTTTAGTACATATAGATTTAAGAAATATCACCAAATATAAGCATCATTTTTATATTAGAAATTATGGTAGAATTAATGAATTATCAGTATTACTAAATCAACTTTCAGACATTGGTATAGAGAAAGAACAGATAACTTTAATAACAACTTGGAAAACTCGTACCAAAGGATATGAAGTATACAAGTTATATAATAGTGGATATCAACAAGGTGATGCTGATACATTACAAAAAAGTTTTAATTTATCTAACCCAAATCAAATAAATCACTACATGAACGCTGGTATGGTGATGTATGATAAAAATAGATTTAAACAATATCTAACTATGACAGAAAATTCAAATGACATAATTCATATAGCAAGAGGTAATGATTTATTAGATAATGATTATAATAGTAATTTAGGTTCCACTAATCAATTTGAATTAGCCACAGGTATGATTATAACGGCGACTGGACCTGGAATAGATATTTTAAAAAATTGTTATCATGAGAATTATATTGGGTGGCGTGAAGTAGAACTAAAAGGAGACCCAATATATATATCATATTTACAACATTACATTAGTCACAATGGAAGGGGAGACCCATATCTTAGAGCTTTCCCAACCGACAACCCGTTTGTAAATGACCAAGACCTTAAAGATGATACAGCAGCGTTATACATTGAATATTATTTTTATCAAAAGGTTTGGGAGCAAACAAAATTCCGTTTGGTGAATTTTACAGATAATTATAGAGGGATATACTTTAAAGATAACTCTGAAAAGACTACTGGGGATTGGTTACTTAATAGAGACGCTGGTTTAATAAGATTAAGTAAATATATGGATGAAGATGTCCAAGAAAGAATGTTGGATATTATTAGAGAAGAAAGTTTATATGAACAATTAGGTTTTCACAAGGAAAGTAAAATGGAAAAAAATAGTTATAGAAATTTATTGGTTGTTTCTCACATGGATGATGAAACTATATTTTTTGGTAATTGGTTATTCTTAAATGGTAAAGATACAAAAGTAATTGTAACTTGTAAACCATCTACTAATATTGAGAAAGAAGAATCATTTAATAAAGTGATGGAGTATTGTAATGTTCCAGCATATGAGAAGTGGGAATGGGAAGAGTCCTTAAATGGATACGGAAATTTAGATAGATTGAAAAACAAAATAAAAGATGAACTGGAAAAAAATGAATATAAAGATGTAGTTACACATAACTCATATGGTGAATATGGTCACATACAACATCAACAATTAAATGAGATTATGTCTGAATGTTTGTATGAAAGTATAATTGATGGATTTTATGTTTATGATTTAAATCCATTATCATTAGACGCAAGAGGTTACGATACAAACCAAAAAGAAGATATGTTGAATATGTATCCAGAACAAGAGAAGATACATACCATAGATATAATGAGAAGATGTGAATCAACTTGGTACGACCATTGTAAACCTGCTAAATGGGGTTCTAAATTTTTGGGTGGTGGAAATCTAATAGACTATGAGGGACTTAAATTAATAGAAAACTTATATGACCAAAAAATTAACATTGGTATTATAAGAGAAATACCAACATTAAATAATAATTATTCAGAAACTTTTGGTGGAAAAGTAGTAAAAGCATCTGAAGAAGAAGAAAAGTTTGATGATGTTTATTTTAGTCCTACAAACGATTTTCTAAAAACAATAAAGTCGTATTTCAGAAATCATAATATTGATTGGGTTGATACACTTAATGAGTATGACGAGTTTATTGGTTTAACAAATGAAAATAAACAAATGTATATAGTAGCAACGGTTGAGAGTGCGATGGTTTTACATAAACTTGGTTTACCTTATATGTTCTTTAGTAACTTTTCAGATGATATACCTTTAGAAATAAAATCATCAGCATCAAGAATAATTTATCCAAGTCATAGTTATGGAGTATCTCAGTTTAATGAAACAGTTATAGATTTTACGAGACATCACCATGTTGTTAAGTATGATTTACATGGACAATTACATAAAGCAGTAATTATGAAGAAACGACATAATACTATTAGTGTAGAAAATATGTTTTCATTTTTTCAAATTGAAGACGATTCTGACCCAGATACACTTGGAAGATTACATATGAATTTAAATAACTTAGACTATGAGGGATTTTATTTTATTGAGGGGATGGAAATTGGTAGTGGTGATATAGTATGTAATTGGAAAGTTAATTTAAGTACTACAAATTCAATTTGGATTAGTGCTGGAATAACAGAAAATGCTGGGAATGAGGGATTGGTTTTAAGGTTTTGGAAAGACCCTTCTAAATGTGAACCAGGGGATGGTTTGCATCCTGAACCACACAATCACGAGTATTTACCAGATTGGAAAACGAAGAAAGTAAAATATCCAGATTTTACATTAATAGTACCAAAGAGGTATAAGTTTAGCGAATGGCAGTAACAAATAATTACGACCAATACATCCATTGTGATGTAAAGGACACCAGAGAAAATCAGACTGGACATAACTATAGAGTTTGGATAGACAAGTGGTGTAATGATATCTTAACATTTGATGTTTACTTTTATGATTTACATGATGGTGATAAAATGATTTACCACTCAATATTAAATCAAGGTATGTATGCTAAAGTACCAAAGTTGTATTTTGGAATGTATAGAATAGAAATAAAAATGGATGGTGAACTTCTATGGAAGTATACAACAAATTGGAATAAAAAGAAAGTCTTCCTTAGATTAGAAACGGGAGCAATAGGAGACTTGTTGGCATTTATTCCACAAATAGAAAAATTTAGACAGAAATATGATTTAGACTTAAGAGTATTTCACGGTGGAGCGTCTGGAAATGGACTTAACTTCATTAAAGATGCTTATCCAGGTATAACCTTTACAGAAAATAGAACACCAGGAAACGTACACAAGCATATAGTTCTGGCATGTAATTCACTAAGGTCGTGGAATCAAGACGGTAAGAAACCAATTCCAGAAGATGACCATTTGTTTGCAGGAATAGAAGATACTATAGTTCCAAACATATATGGAAAAAATATATGGCAACAGATACCACTACAACAAGTAGCATCAGATGCTCTTGGGTTAGAGTATGAACCAATGAGACCACGAATAAAGTTACATCCAAGTATTAGTACAAGGTCAAATTTTCCAGAAAAGAAGTATGTATGTATAGCAAGTCAATCTACTGCCCAGATAAAATACTGGAATTATGGATTTAAACCAAATGAGAATAGAGACTATGGTCAAGGTTGGAGAGAAGTTATAGAATGGTTAAAGAAAGAAAAGGGATATGATGTTGTTGTAATAAATCAACATAAAGTATTCGGTAACCAAGAAGAAAAATGGGGACAATATAACGAACATAGTTTTGATACCATAAAAGTAAATGGTGATGTTATTCTAAAACCAAATGCATCATTAATAGATAGAATCATAGATATAAAAAACTGTGAGTTCTTTATGGGACTAAATTCTGGAATGTCTTGGGTAGCGTATGCATTAAAAGTACCCATAGTAGCAATAATGGCACTAAATAAACGAGAAGAAATTTTTGGTGTAAATGACCCATTAATAAAAACACTTCACATCCATGATTATAATAAGAAAGCATGTGGAGATTGTTTTAAGAGATATACGTTCAACAGACACTGGACTTGGTGTCCAGAACATAAGGGTACAAACCGAATGTTTGAATGTACGAGTTTAATAACACCAGACATGGTTAAAGAAAAATGTGAAAAGTTAATAGGAGAACTTAATGAAAAACCCACTACTTAAATTCAAAAATAAAACATTATTAGAAAATGGATATCTTGAACTACCAAATTTTTTGACACCAGGTGTAGCAATGTATTTTAACGGAAGAGTATTTAGATATCTTGAAACTCCAACTGCGAATGGTTACAACCAAGGTTCAGACGGTGGTGGAGAGCATCACAGAACCTGGAACGCATATGGTCACGAGGTTTGGGAAGCGTTATTAGAAATGGCATGTCCACAAGTCGCTCATATAGTTGGTCACGATTTAATTCCTACATATTCATATCAAAGAATGTATCTCAATAAGTCAGCAATGGCACATCATATAGACAGACCATCATGTCAAATATCCTTGACACTAAACATTGGACAATCCCATTCTTGGCCTGTATATGTAACAAGTCTTAAGACCAAGGAGTATGTAGAGGTGGTGCAAAAACCTGGAGACGCCTTACTATATCTTGGTTGTAATGTAGGACATTATAGACCTGAATATAAAGGTGACTGGTATAATCAATTATTTTTACACTATGTTGCGCGTGATAAATGGAACGAAGAATGGTTTTGGGATATACCTAATAGAAGAAATGCTCAACCAAATGAATCTCGCCATGTTCCAGCGTTAGACCAAGTAATACGAAAAGAATGGAAAAAGGTCTTACATAAGGATGGTATAATGGATAGAGATATACCATATAGTATGGATGAGTTTAATAAAGAAAGATATAATCCTATAGATGCAACAGAACATCCATTTATTAAACCAGGAAATTTATCTAAAGAAAAAGAGATATCTAAAGCAGAGTATGAGTTTGAGTTAAAAAATACTAATGATGACACAATAGAGATATCAGATAACCAAGATTTTCCTGGTGAGAATCCTTGGGCAAGTGGATGGGATACTCGTGATAAAAAAGAAACTCCACCTATAATTGAAGATAACAAAGACGATGAGTTACCAAAAGGAATAGAAGTTGAAGATACGAAAAAAAAATAAAAAAAGTTGATGTTTGAATAAATACATATATATATATTATATTAGATGTCTTCGGACATAAAAGATTTTTTGACAATTTGAAATTGAAAGTACAGAGAGTAATTAACTCTGTATGGGATTGACCGAATAATGGGTAACCTTCAGAAGCCCATAAGGTAATCCAAGATGAGTTCGTGGTGGACTTAGAGGTGGTGAAATTCTACTTCTATATTGAGACATCAATCATCTAATGTACTTCAAGAAAACTAAAGAAACGATTCTTTAGACCTTGTTATGGGTAAGGGTAAAAC
>VMHT01108820.1_pt1 | contig 10449 bp, 10 predicted proteins | sample 4693611 | NCBI WGS metagenome assembly VMHT01 (sample SAMN12280063, study PRJNA550983) | marine metagenome | isolation source: seawater sampled from same location over 5 years 0.02-0.2 micron viral filtrate | place: USA: collected off the coast of southern California halfway between the port... ...
CAAGAGCCGCTCGCCCAGCAACAGCGCTTCTTCGACCGAATGGGTGATGAGGATGATGGTCTTGCCCGTCTCTTTCCAAAGCTTCAGCACAAGGCTTTGCATCTTTTCACGAGTCAGGGCATCAAGCGCGCCCAAAGGCTCATCCATCAGGATCACGTCGGGATCATTTGCCAGACAACGCGCCAGCGCCACCCGCTGCTGCATCCCGCCGGAAAGTTCGTAGATCGCCTTTTCCTTGAAGTCCCTCAGCCCGACGATATCGAGCAGGTGGTCGACCTCGGCCCCGTATTGCTTTTCGCTCTGCCCCTTCATCCGAGGGCCAAAACTCACGTTCTCGCGCACCGACATCCATTCAAACAACGCACCCTGCTGAAAGACCATCCCCCGCTCTGCATCCGGCCCGGTCACGTTGTGGCCATTCAAAACGATCTCGCCCGAGGTTGGCGCAAGAAATCCCGCAACGATGTTCAGAAGCGTCGTCTTGCCACAGCCCGAGGGGCCCAGCACCGACATCAATTGGCCTTCGGCAAGGTCAAGCGATACGTTTTCAAGCGCCTGTACGTGACCGCCATTGGGCAGGTCGAACCGCATCGACAGATTTTCGATTTTTAGTCCCGACATGCCGCCCCGGTGCCCCCTGCTATTTTTGTAAGACCGCCCCCGCCTGCCCGGCTCTTCGGCTACAAAGATCCGGGCAAAGATTGGGGGCGGCCCCGTATTGAGCCGTCTCGGCTTACATCTCGCCTGCGGCCTGCAACGGACCGGTGTTGACCGCGTCGTCGTAGCTGTCGAGCGCCGCGTCGATCGCGCCCGCTTCGACAAAGACATCTGCGACGCCTTTCATGAACTCCTGCGCGCCACCCCCGAGCCATTTCTCTCCCATCTGATCCTCAAGCGAGGGGAAGGTGAAGGTCGCGATCGTTTCCATCGTGGCGTCTTCGTCCATGCCGGCGTCCTTGGCGATCACGGGCAGCATCTTGGCTTGATTGGCCTCATCGGCCCACATCGCATTCGCTTCTGCCGTGACTTTCAGGAAAGCAGACACCGTATCGGAATTTTCAGCCACCCAAGACGCCGGGCCAGAGGTCACGTCGAAAACGAGAATGCCCAGTTCTTCTTTCTCGGCGCCCGTCAAAAGGATATTGCCATGCTCCAGCATCCGCCGCAGAGAGCCGCCCCAGCCGCAGGCCATATCGACCGAGCCCTGCGCGATGGCTGCAGCGCCATCAGGCGGCGCCATATCGACCACATCAAGCGACCCAACATCGACGCCGAAGTGGCTCATTTGCTTGAGAAAACCGTAGTGCGCAGCGGTGCCGAGTGGCACTGCGACCTTCTTGCCTGCCAGTTCCGCGACAGAGGATTTGTCGATCTCTAACTCCTCCCGGATCACGCAGTTATCATTTTCGGAATAGCTGACCGCGACATCGAGAATCTGAATATCTTGCCCCGCCGAGGTCGCAACCACGAAGGGCGGCACGCCTTGGCTTACCGACATATGCACATCGCCCGACGCCATCGCCGCCGACATAGCTGTGCCGGAGTCGAAGCTGACCCAATTCACACTGGTGCCAAGGGCTTCGTCATACATTCCCTCGGCCTTGGCATATTGGAACGGCATCGGCCATTCGAGGAAATACCCCACGGTCAAATCCTGCGCGGCAGATTGGGTGACACCCATCACAAGCAGGCTGGCGGCGGTGCCCATCAGTTTCACGGTCTTCATGATATTCTCCCTAGGTCTGTTATGGTCGCTTCTTATAATTGAACGTCCCGTTCACATGTTTCGCGACCATCGGCCCCTGTCAGACATCAGGAAGGGCAAGCCCCGGGCAATGTGAAAAAACCCCTCGTGTTTTCACGATACGGGTGAAATTGAACTTTTCAACAAAATTCTCACGCCGCAACGCAACATAATTCTCATGTTAAGAAGTCTGCGTAGAATTTAGCCGGGGGCACTTTTGCCCCTCGCAACGATAGGCGAGAGCTACGCGGTATTCCTAAACAGTAATTTGATTGTTTTGGCCGACCGTCAGACTCAACCTAATTGGAGAGGGAGTCTTAACTTGCCGAAATGCAGCCCCTTTGGGGCGATGGTGATCTTGACCCGCGCTGGGCGGGTCAAGTCTGTTGTGACGCTCTGAAAGCGCGCGTTTACCAGGAGGTGATAACAGTGCCCTGATAGCTTTCATCGATGAAGGCTTTGATTTCATCGGAATGATAGGCCTTGAGCAGTGTCTCAACCCATGCGGCTTCCTCGTCGCCTTTACGCACGGCGATGACGTTCACATATGGGTTCTCGGCGCTTTCCATCGCGATGGAATCTTCCTTGGGGCTCAGACCCGAGGCAATCGCGTAGTTGGTATTGATCAAAGCCGCATCCAGATCGGCCAGCGACCGCGGCAGTTGGGCGGCATCAAGCTCTTTGAAGGACAGGTCCTTGGGGTTCTCGGTGATGTCGAGCACGGTCGGCACCAGACCTGCGGCCTCATCCACCTTGATCAGACCCAGTTCTTGCAGAACCAGCAGGGCGCGGCCACCGTTTGTAGGATCGTTCGGGATGCCGAATGTTGCCCCTTCTTCCAGATCGGCAAGCGCGGTGATCTTGTCCGAATAGACACCCATGGGGGTCGTGATGGTGTTGCCGACGACGCTCAACTCAAAGCCGCGGTCTTTCATCTGCGCTTCAAGATACGGCACGTGCTGGAACGAGTTGGCCTGAATGTCGCCATCGGCCAGCGCTTGGTTCGGGACCACGTAGTCAGAGAATTCGACCACATCGATGTCCAAGCCCATCGGCTCAGCGATACGGGCGACCTCTTCCATGATCTCGGCGTGCTCGCCGGGGGAAACGCCGACTTTGATTTCCTCGGCGGCAAGACCGGTGGCCATCAGCGCCAGAACGGAGGTGAGTGTCGTAAGACGAAGCATAGTAGTCTCCTTAGATTGAGAGGGCGGGTGTAAGGCGCGGCCTATTGGCCGCCGCTTTTGGTGGCCCGTTTGTCCACGGCGCTGGCGATACGCTCGCCGATGGACTGCACAAGCTGTACCAAGACGATAAGGATGATCACGACGATTGCCATAACGTCAGGCATAAACCGTTGATATCCATATCGAATACCAAGGTCTCCCAGCCCTTCGCCCCCTACGGCCCCGACCATGGCGGAATAGCCAATCAGGCTGACAATCGCCAAGGTCAGGCCCAGCGTGATGCCGGGGAGCGCTTCGGGCAGCAGCACTTTGCGGATGATCTGCAGCGGCGTCGCACCCATCGCGCGGGCGGCTTCGATCAACCCGGAATCGACCTCACGGATCGCGTTTTCCACCAGACGCGCGATGAAGGGGACCGTCGCGATAGTCAGCGGCACAATGGCCGCCGTGGTGCCGATAGAGGTTCCGGCCACCATGCGGGTAAAGGGAATGATCGCCACAACGAGAATGATAAACGGAACGGAGCGCGTGGCGTTCACCACCAGCCCGAGCACCTTGTTCACCCAAGGCGCGGACAGCAGTTCCCCGCGTTGCGAGGTGGCCAGAAACAGCCCCAGCGGCAGACCAAAGACCGTGCCAAGGATCGCGGATACCGCCACCATATAGAGCGTTTGCCCCGTCGCTTCGATCAAAAGGTTAATCAGATTAGCCGACATAGCCCAGCACCTCCGTCAGAAGCCCGTGTTGTTCCAAAAAGGCGCGCGCTTGGGCGGCCTGCGCCACCGGCAGAGACACCAGCAGGTTGCCGAAAGGCCGGGTTCCGATCTCTTCGACAGCGCCCGCAAGGATATTGACCGGAATGCCCATATCCTGCGTCAGCCGCGCCAACATCGGATCGGTGGCATGGGCGCCTGCAAAGGTGACGCGGATCACCTCTTCGCCGCCCGTTGCAGGGGCGGTTTGGGTCAGCCGTTCTTTGACAAAGGCAGGCAGGGTGACGCCGGTCACGCCCGAAAGGAAGGACCGCGTCGTCGCGTGTTGCGGCGCGGTGAAGATGTCATAGGTGGCCCCATGTTCGACGATCTGGCCTGCGTCGATCACCGCCACATGGCTCGCGATGTCGCGCACCACGGCCATCTCATGGGTGATCAGCAGGATCGTCAGCCCCAAATCGCGGTTGATGTCCTTCAAAAGCGACAGAACCGTTTGGGTGGTCTCAGGGTCCAGAGCCGAGGTCGCCTCATCCGAGAGCAACACTTTCGGCCCGGTGGCCAAGGCGCGCGCGATGCCGATCCGCTGCTTCTGGCCGCCCGAAAGCTCTGCCGGGTAGCGCCCCGCCTGCGCGCTTAGCCCGACCCGGTCGATAAGGTCCGCCACACGCGGTTTGATCTGCGCGCTCGGCATCCGGGCCACTTCGAGCGGGAGCGCGATATTGCCCGCCACGGTACGTGAAGACAGCAGGTTAAAGTGTTGAAAAATCATGCCAACGTCACGTCGGATCGCGCGCAGCTTGCCGCCTTTCGCGGTGCTGACATCCTCACCGCCGACCAGCACGTTGCCGGTGGTCGGACGCTCCAACCCGTTGACCATGCGCAGCAAGGTCGATTTGCCCGCCCCCGAACGCCCAATGATCCCGGTGATTGAGCCCGGTGCCACGTCGAGGGATATCCCCTCAAGTGCATTCACGGTCGCCCCGCCTGCTTTGGTAAAGGCCTTGCCGACCTTGTCAAAGGCGATCGAGGCACCTTCTGTTGTGATATCAGTCATTTTCCGTCCGGGTCGGGGTGGGTTTCGAGTGGTGTCCCCTAGATAGAACCCCTGCCCCCGATGCAAGCCACGATCATGCATAGCTGCCTTGTTTTGCACACTTATCTCTTGCCGGGGCATTCGCCCCTTGTGCCGTTATCCGATGAGGATAATTATATTCACGAATCGGAATGAATGCGGGGAGGGCATAAGATGAAGGTCAATAGACGGACGGTGCTGGCAGGGATGGGCGCGGCGGCCCTTGCCCATGGCCCGCTGCGTGCCTTTGCCCTGACCTCTGCCCAGATCGGTGGGTATGAGCTTGTCAGTGTGAGCGACGGCAATCTGCTGCTCCCGCGGAGTTTCTTCTTTGAAGGTTTGCCGCAGGAGGAACTGGCGCAGGTTTTGGCGCCCTTTGATCTCCCTCAGGACCAGTTGGCGCCGCCCTGCAACCTGACGCTTTTGCGCAATGACGACCGGGTGATCCTCTTCGACGCGGGCGCTGGCCCCGCCTTTATGCCATCGGCCGGATCGCTTTCAGAGAGCTTAGACGCGGCGGGCGTCGCCCCGGAGGCGGTGACCGACGTTGTCTTTACCCATGGCCACCCGGATCACCTTTGGGGCGTGCTGGACGATTTCGACGATCTGGTCTTTCCCAATGCGCGCTACCACATGGGTCAGGTCGAATGGGACTATTGGCGCGATCCGGCGACCGTGGACACAATCGGCGCAGCCCGCGCCGCCTTTGCCGTCGGAGCCGCGCGGCGGTTGGCGGCGATCGAGGACCGGGTGGCCCATTTCTCCGACGGAGATGAAGTGCTCCCCGGCATCATGGCACAGGCGAGTTTCGGGCATACGCCCGGGCATATGTCGTTTCTGCTGGGCGGCGGCAGTGACGCGCTGATGATCGGCGGCGATGCCATCGGCAATCACCATCTTGCCTTTGCCCGGCCCGGCTGGGCCAGCGGATCGGACCAAGACCCCGAGCGCGGCGCCGAAACCCGCCAGCGGTTGCTGGACCGGCTGGCGGACGAACAGATCTGGCTGATGGGCTTTCACCTGCCACAGGGCGGTCTGGGCCGGGTTGAACGCCGTGGCGAGAGCTATCGTTTCGTCGGAGCCGCGCGATGAAGCGGTTCGCTGGCATCACCGCCCTGCTGCTCGCCTAAAACGCCACGACCGGTAGATATCGCGGACAGATACCCCGGCTCGTCGCTCTACGACAATCCCTATGCGGTCGTCCCCGGCGCGCGCTCTGCCGTCGGCGCGACCGCCCCGTAGACCTATGAAAACGCGAGCCATAACAACAACCTAAGCTTCATCGCGACCGGCGACGAGGTTCTTTCGCTGTATTTAATAGTCCCAGACTTCACTGTCATGTTTCGATAATCCTAGCCACGGCGCTTTGGAGCAGCAGTTCGGCCCCGCGAACCCTAAGGATCCGAAGCCGGATCACGCCCAGGCATAGGGTCGCATCAGAAAAAGGCAGCCGCTTCCAACTCCACCGTGATTACCCCGATGATCGCTCCGTTGGATGGTTCTGTAATGGGCATCGAAACACGGCTTTGATGCGCTTTGGAGCCTTCATCGATGGCCACTTGATCGATTACGAACATCCCCGATGGTGGCGTGAAACGATTGCTGTTCTTGGGCTTGCCGCCTTTGAAATAGACCGATGCGGTGCCGCTGGTGACGACGGTCAACCCATAGGCGTCAAGCAGCGCCACTTCGGCAATCTGACCTTTGGCGCGGGCAATCTGCGCCGCTAAGAAAGCTGCGGCGACAGGGGCCTTTGCTTGGCTCGTCGGGGTGGCCTGCGCGGTCGCTGCGGCAGATGCGGCGGCCAAGACATTCATCTCTCGGTGTCGCTGGTTCTGCTGCGCAATCGCGTCGACGATGCGGGCGTCATTGACCCAAGACAGCAAATCCCGGTCGATATAATCGTTCAGCGCCCAAGGCACTTCGGACGCGGTAACCTTGAGCCCGGAACACAGGATGAAGATGAGCGATACAAGTGGCAGGTGTCGAAGCATCGGGGAGCCCTCATGAGGTTGGCGGCGTAAAGACCGCGGGAGAGCTACACCCTAGCGTTCGATTGGTTTACGCCTCATGAACGGCGATCACCGCTTAGACCTCTTCGCCCTTAAACCCCGTTGCCACAACGAATTTCTCTGATGAATCCGGTCGGCTTGCGGGCGGTTTGATATTGGCGACCTTGGTGAAACGGCGCTTGAGCAGCTTTTGCAACTCGCCCTCGGCGCCCCCCGCCAGCACCTTGGCCACGAATGTGCCGCCCTCTTCCAAGACGTCGAAAGCGAAATAGGCCGCCGCCTCGCAGAGTGAAATAATGCGCAGGTGGTCGGTCTGCTTGTGCCCCGAAGAGGCAGCCGCCATGTCGGACATGACCACATCCGCCTTGCCGCCCAGCCATTCCTTTACCTTAAGGTCAGCGTCGTCTTCCATAAAATCGAGCTGGTGCAGCTCGCACCCCGCGATCGGCTCCATCTCTTGCAGGTCGACGCCGAGAATGGTGCCCTGCGTCTTGCCCTTCTTCTCGCCCAGCACATTGCAGCGCTTGACCGCGACCTGACACCAACCGCCCGGCGCGGCGCCAAGGTCCACCACCCGTGCACCGGGGACAAGGAAACGATATTTATCGTCTAGTTCCATAATCTTATAAGCCGCCCGCCCGCGATAGCCTTCGGCCTGCGCGCGTTTGACATATGGATCGTTCAACTGCCGCTGCAACCAGCGGGTGGAACTGAGCTTGCGCCCGCGTGCGGATTTCACCTTGACCTTGAGGTCACGCTGACCGCGCCCCGAGGTGTTTTTTCCGTCCGGTGTCTTGGCCATCAAAAGACCCCTTCTTCTAATACGCCATCGGCGCTCATCTGTGCATATAGCAGGCCTTCGCGCAGACCGCGATCCGCAACTGACAGCCTGTCGGTCGGCCAGCAGCGCATCAAGGCTTGCAGGATCGCGGCGCCCGACATGATCAGGGCGGCGCGATCTTGCCCGATCCGCGGATCGGCGCGCCGCCCGCCCGGCCCCATGGCGATATAAGAGTGGATCACCTTGTCGATCTGCGCGCTGCTCATGCTGAGGCCATCGACCTTGGTCCGGTCATAGCGTTTCAGGTTCAAGTGGCTTGCCGCCACGGTGGTCACGGTGCCCGAGGTGCCGACGATCTGAAACCGCTTTTGCGACTGGATCGTCTGATAGGGTGTGAAATCGGTGAGGTTTTCCTCAAAAAACCAGCTCATCAAGGCAAAGCGCGCGGCGTCGTCTTCAACATCAGAGAATTGGTCGCGCAGCGTCGCCACGCCCAGAGGCACGCTGATCCAATCCACCACCCGCGCGGCAGGCACATCAGATTTCGCCTGATAGAAGCCGCCCTGAAGCCGCATGATCGACCGGGCGCGATCCGCCCGAGGGACTTTGGAGATGTCGATCCAGACAAGCTCAGTCGAGCCGCCGCCGATATCGACCACCAGCAGGTTCTCCGTCTTGCGGCTGACCAGCGGCGCGCAAGAGATCACGGCAAGTTGGGCTTCTTCCTCAGGGCGGATGATGTCGAGTTTGAGACCCGTCTCGCGCTGGATACGGCGCATGAACTCTGCGCCATTCTGTGCGCGGCGACAGGCTTCGGTCGCCACAAGCCGCATGTTTTGCACCTTGTTGCGGCGCAATTTCTGCTGACAGATCCGCAATGCCTGGATGGTGCGCGCCATCGATCCGCGCGACAAACGCCCGGTTTTTTCCAAACCGGCACCCAATTGTACCGATTTTGAGAAACTGTCCACCACATGGAAACCGCTGCCACGAGGCTGGGCGATCAACATGCGGCAGCTATTTGTACCCAGATCTAGGGCCGCATATAGCTCATTAGATCTGGGCGGAACTGGCGCGGGGCTCAGAGCCGGGATGTCTTTGTCGAGCGCACCCGCACCTTTGGGACGCTGTGGCGCCATGGTTACGCGCCTTTCATATCGAGTTGCCCCCAAGGTATTCCCTGCGCCGGGCCGGTGCAAGTGGTCGCGGTGCCTTGGGCCAATTTCCGCGGCGTCCTGCGCCATGCCCCTATCTTTTGGCACCTCAGGACCACCTCACAATCATCTTGAGAATAATGGGGGCGCAGGGCCCTCGTGATGGCCCGCCCGATGCGCTATCACGAGCCCCAAGTCGCGGATGGGTCGTGTTTCGTCGAAAAACGGCCCTGTCCTGACCGCGACGCTCGTTAGACAGGTTTAAACCGGAGGAATCGTCCCATGCCCGCAGTCACCATCGTTTACTGGCGCGATATCCCCGCTCAGGTGATCGTCGGCAAAGGCCGCCGTGGGTCGAAACGCCCCCTGCCCGAACGCTTTGAACAGGCGATCGACCGCGCGGCGATGAAGATCGGCGCCGGAGATTCCGATGCCTATTTAGCGGAATGGCGCAAGGCGGACCCCTTTGAGGTTGAAGGCGATCCCGATGCCATCGCCGACGCCGAAGCCGCCCGGATCGACGCGGAATACGACCGCGACCGGATTAAGCAACTGATTGACAACGACGGCTGGGCATAGCCTGCCAGCCCTATGATCAAGGACACGCTCATGGCACTTTTGAACTTCCGCAAGAAGGAAACACCGGCCCCGCAGGCGCCGGTGGCCGAAGTCGAGGCGCTGTTGAAAGATTATTCGATCGAGGTGATGCCCCGCACCGCCGAGAAGGTCGAAGATTTCCGCGCCCTGCTGCCAGAGGGCACCCGTGTCTATATCGCCCATATCGACGGCACCCCGATTGAGGATATGGTCGCCACCGCCGCGCGGCTGAACGCCGATGGCTTCAAGGTCATGCCGCATTTCCCGGCCCGCATCATCAAGGACCGCGCCACGCTCGCCGACTGGATCGCCCGCTATCAGGGCGAAGCCGATGTGCGCCAAGCGTTGCTGCTTGCGGGCGGTGTCACCGCGCCCGTGGGCGACTTTACTGACAGCATGCAGCTGATGGAAACGGGACTATTCGATGAGGCTGGCTTTACCCGTCTGCATGTCGCTGGCCACCCCGAGGGCAACCGCGACATCGACGCCGACGGAGGCCGCCTAAACGTCGATGCCGCGCTGAAATGGAAGAACGACTTCCAGACCCGCACCGATGCAGAAATGGCAATCGCCACGCAGTTCGCCTTTGAGGCGCAGCCGATCATCGAATGGGCCGACAGTCTGAAAGCCGCTGGCATCACCCTGCCTATTCACATCGGCATCGCGGGCCCTGCGAAACTGCAAACCCTCATTAAATTCGCCATCGCCTGCGGTGTCGGTCCTTCGCTGAAGGTACTGCAGAAGCGCGCGATGGATGTCACCAAGCTGCTGTTGCCCTATGAGCCAGCAGATGTGATCAGTGAATTGGCCACCTACAAAGCGGCCCACCCGGATTTTAACATCACCCATGTGCATCTGTTCCCGCTGGGCGGGATCAAGACCAGCGCCACATGGGTCCAAGATAATGGCGGCGCCTCTGGGGTGCCCGCCAACGCATCCTAAAGGAAGTTACATGACCAGAACCGTCATCGAATCCAAGACCAAGACCGCCGTCATCGGCTTTGACGAGCCGTTTTGCGTGATTGGAGAGCGGATCAACCCCACGGGCCGCAAAATTCTCAGCCAAGAGCTTGAGCAAGGCGATTTTTCGCGGGTCGAGGCCGATGCCATCGCACAGGTCGCCGCCGGTGCCACGGTGCTGGATGTGAACTCGGGCGCCGTTTTTTCCAACAAGATGGCCGAAGACCCG
>VMHT01217389.1_pt1 | contig 10449 bp, 14 predicted proteins | sample 4693611 | NCBI WGS metagenome assembly VMHT01 (sample SAMN12280063, study PRJNA550983) | marine metagenome | isolation source: seawater sampled from same location over 5 years 0.02-0.2 micron viral filtrate | place: USA: collected off the coast of southern California halfway between the port... ...
ATGGTTATGTAAGATAGGCAATGAGTTCTACACAGCTAAGTATATGTTTACTGTTGACTACACAGACAGTGACATAGCAGATGATCCAGCTCAACATAAACAATCACACGTGATGTATTTGTTGGATGCAGGAAAATGGACAGGCAATATTGTTGCCTTACCAAATAATAGAGTTAGAGCTACAAGTCCTGCTCTATGGGTTACAGGAGAAGGAGCACCTGATTTTGCACCGTCACAGTGGACACATTCAGCAGAGTCACATGAATCTTACCTAGACCCTTACACAACATTTAATAATTTATATGAGGATAACAGTGGCAGTAGCAAAAAGAAAAACAAAGACAAAATCAAAAAGTAAAGTTAATGAAGCTGGTAATTATACTAAGCCTGCCTTACGCAAAAGAATATTCAACAGAATAAAAGCCGGTGGCAAAGGTGGTGCTCCGGGTCAATGGTCAGCGAGAAAAGCACAGATGTTAGCAAAAGCCTACAAAGCAGCAGGTGGAGGATATCGTGGATAAAGAAAAGTGTGAAACTTGCAAGTGTTATGAGTGTGACTGCGAAGAATGTAATTGTGAATGTCACGAAGAACAAGAGGTACATGGAGTACCTGTATAATAAATGATTGAGTTTGTGTTAGTGTTTATGATGGGATTAAGAGTAGTAGACCAAACACAAACCTTTGAAGACATAGATAGATGCTTGTACTTTGCAGAGAGACTACACAAGCAACCATCAGTACCACAGTTGGAAGGAGCTAATCTACAGATAACAGCTTACTGTAAACCTAGAAGGAAAAGATAATGGACCCCGTAACTATATCACTGGCTGTAGGTGTTGCAAGTAAAGCATTTTCTGCTATTAAGCAAGGATTTGCAGTAGGGCGAGACATAGAGCAAATGTCAGGAGACATTGGCAGATGGATGGGAGCAGTTAGTGATGTTGATAATGCTGAGAAACAAGCTAAGAACCCACCTCTTTTTGGTAAACTTTTTAAAGCAGGTTCTATTGAAGAAGCCGCAATGGCAGCCTACGCAGCTAAGAAGAAACTTGAAGAACAAAGATATGAACTAAAAATGTTTTTAAACATGACTCATGGTCCTCAAGCATATGATGAATTATTGCAGATGGAAGGTCAGATAAGAAAACAAAGACAACAAACAATATATAAGCAACAACAACTTAGAAGACAAGTAGGTGAAGGTATAGGATGGGTATTCTTAATTTTAGTTGCAGGTGGATTTTTATTATTACTAGCAAGTATATTTTCCACTAAAGCCTATGGAGATAATTATAAGTACGTACCTAAACCCTTAACTAAACAACAGATGATACATCAAGGCAAGATTAAAAAGAAAAAGTATACAACTTGCAGATTAAAAAAAATAATTAAATCAAAATACACAAATAAACAGGCTTGTATATATTTGGGTGGAAATAAAACATATACATTAATGTATGAAGCTAATTGTCCTAAACAGTATAAATGTGTTTACAATCCTAACAGCAAAGAACCTAACATAGATAATGTTATGGAAAGTTTAAGAAGTATAGGTAAGAAGTGACACCATGTATAGGCATCTGCACGTTGCAAGAGAATGTCTGCATAGGATGCCACAGAACAATAGAAGAAATTAAGGAAGCATATGAAAGCACCACAAAGGTCATTAGCAAATTGGACAAAACAAAAGTGGAGAACTAAGAGTGGCAAACCTAGTACACAAGGGTCAAAAGCTACCGGTGAGCGTTATCTCCCTGAAAGGGCGATCCAAGCTTTATCTAGTTCTGAATACGCCGCCAGTTCGGCTGCTAAACGCAAAGCAACTAGAGCAGGTAAACAAGTATCTAAACAGCCCAAAAAGATTGCTAGAAAAACGGCGAGATTTAGATGAAAAAAGGAAACGTGATGCAGTTGAACGTAGCAAGAATCTATCTAACTCTGGCAAAACCATTTCTAAGGATTGGCAATCATCTTATGAACATGCACGTAAAGGCTCTAAGAAGAAGACAACTAAAAGACGGTTATAGGAGATTATAATGGACAACATGATATTAGATGCGTGGAATGAACTTAGTTATGCTGAAGGTATTTTATTTACAGTGTGGCTATTTGTTTTATACTACGGTAAAGTGTGGGTTGATAGCAAATTTAAACAAAAGGAATGTACATGTTTACGGCGTTAATAGGACCTATAGCAAACCTAGCTAGTTCATGGATGAGCAGTAAGGTAGAGAAGGTCAAAGCCGATGGTCAAGCTAAAGTTGCCCAAGCTAAAGCTAAAGCAGCAGTAGCAGAGAAAGTGGCTACAGGCGAAGTGCAGTGGGAGAAATCTATGGCAGATGCTACAGATGGAAGCTGGAAAGATGAATTTGCCTTGATTGTTTTATTATTACCTGCTATACTAGTGTTTATTCCTAGCATGACAGAATATGTTAGAATAGGCTTTGAAGTATTAAATACATTACCTGAGTGGTATCAGTATTTACTGTTTATAGCAATTAGTGCATCCTTTGGAATAAAAGGTGCAGGACAAGCGATGAAAATTATAGGTAAGAAATGAACTTAGTAACATTACAAGATGAGATAGCTAATGATGAAGGTGTGGTATATAAAACCTATCATTGTTCCCTTGGACATTTAACCGGAGGAATAGGACACCTAATTACGGAATGGGATGAAGAGTTTTACGAACAGCCTGTAGGAACAAAAGTATCACATGAACAAATAAATGATTGGTTCACTAAAGACATAGCAGTTACAATAAGCGACTGTAAGATTATATTTGATAACTTTGATAGTCTACCTGAAGAAGCACAACTAGTCATAGCAAATATGTGTTTTCAATTAGGCAGACCTAGATTATCTAAATTTAAGAATTTTATTGCTGCAGTTAAAGATGAAGATTGGCAACGTGCAGGCGATGAGATGCAAGACAGTAGATGGTATAAGCAAACAACTAACAGAGCAGATAGGCTTATAGCACGTATTACTAAATTAGGAGTACCAATGTAATGTCAGCATCAGATAACAAAATGATTACTGCCATAGCTAAGATGTATCCAAAGCTTAATAAAGCTCAGATTACGGCATTTGTAAAGAAGAAGAAAAAGCCTGTTACTATAGCAAGTGTTACAAAAGTTAAAGTAGGTGTAGTACCCGCTAAGAAAAAAACAAAAAAGAAGAAAGCATAATGGCAAAAGAATTAACAGAAAAGCAACAGAAGTTTTTAGATGTACTGTTTGATGAGGCAAATGGGGATGTTACACAGGCGAAACTACTCGCAGGCTACGCACCTACCAGTTCCACGTCAGACATCGTCAGAGGCATCAAGGAGGAGGTTCTAGAGGCTACTCAGATGTTCATGGCACGTAATGCTCCACGAGCAGCTGTTGCAATGGTTAGTGGAATCAACGACCCTACAGAGTTGGGTATGAGAGAAAAGATGACTGCAGCAAAAGAATTACTTGATAGGACAGGTCTAGTGAAGACAGAGAAGATGCAAGTAGAGTCTACAGGTGGTGTCATGCTTATGCCAGTCAAGAACATGCCACAAGATGATGACTAAGATATTAGATAGATTAGTTAAACAACTTAAAGCCAAAGGCAAGTCAGAAAAAGTAGCATATGCTATAGCAGTGTCACAGTTACAAAAAAGTAAGAACTTAAAAAAGAATAGTACTAAGCCTACAGCAAAAGGTATAAAACAAGGGAACAAGACTCCTAGTGAAAGAGCTAAATTAAGACAGGCAAAGTACACTAACAAAAAAGTTTCAGACTTTAAATATAACAAAAAAAATAATAGAGCAACACTAAAAGCATGAATAACAGAAGTATAGGAACTTGGGAATTACCCCAACCAACAGATTTAAAAGAAGATGATGAGTGGATTAAAATACCACGTATAGCTAGAACAGTACCTTTTGGTTACATACAAGATGAACAAGACCCTGAGACACTTAATCCTATAAAAGACGAACTAGATAAACTAGAAATGGCTAGAAAATATGTGAAGCAGTATTCCTATCGCCAAGTAGCTAATTGGCTATCAAAGCAAACAGATAGATATATTTCACATGTAGGACTCAGAAAAAGGTTACAGAATGAAAAAAGACGTAAGAACCAAGCTAGAAGCCTACGCAAGTGGGCAGAGTATGCAGAAGCGGCGATCTCCAAAGCGAAAGAAATTGAGCAAGAAAGAACCGGTGCAAAAGCCTACTCTTGAGTCTAAAGTCCAAGAAGTTGAACGTATAACAGAAATACCTATTGAGCAGAAGCACAATATTATTTTTAAACCCAACGAAGGACCTCAGACAGAGTTTTTAGCAGCAGGTGAAAGAGAAGTACTATATGGTGGTTCAGCAGGTGGTGGCAAGAGTTATGCCATGTTAGCAGACCCATTGAGATATATGAGTCACCCATCATTTAGTGGACTACTACTAAGACACACGACAGAAGAATTAAGAGAGTTGATATTTAAGTCTCAGGAAATATATCCAAAGATTATTCCGGGAATTAAATGGTCAGAAAGAAAGATGCAGTGGGTTGCACCGTCAGGTGCTAGGTTGTGGATGTCTTATTTAGATAGAGATGACGATGTACTAAGGTATCAAGGTTTAGCTTTTAGTTGGATAGGCTTTGATGAGTTAACACAGTGGGCAACACCATACGCATGGAATTATATGCGTTCTAGATTGAGGTCAGTCGCAAAAGACTTACCAATATTTATGAGAGCAACAACAAATCCGGGAGGCAGGGGTCATCATTGGGTTAAAAAAATGTTTATTGACCCAGCTCCATACGGAAACTCATTTGATGCTACAGACATTGAAACAACAGAAGTCCTTAAATATCCGGCAGGACATGCGAAGGCTGGAAGATCATTATTCAAAAGGAGATTTATCCCTGCACGATTATCAGACAATCCTTATCTTGCAGAGCAGGGGGATTACGAAGCCATGCTCTTATCATTACCTGAACAGCAACGAAGGCAATTATTGGATGGCGATTGGGATATTAAGGAAGGTGCTGCTTTCACTGAGTTTGATAGGAATGTGCACGTTATTGAGCCTTATGATGTACCACATAATTGGGTTAAGTTTAGAGCTTGTGATTACGGTTATGGTAGTAAGTCTGGTGTCCTTTGGTTTGCTGTATCGCCATCTGAACAACTTATTGTCTACAGAGAATTATACGTTAGCAAAGTCCTTGCCACAGATTTGGCAGATATGATATTAGACTTAGAAGACGGAGATGGTGGCATAAGATATGGAGTATTAGATAGCTCCTTATGGCACAAGAGAGGAGACACAGGTCCTTCTCTAGCAGAACAAATGATTATGAGGGGTTGTCGTTGGAGACCATCAGACAGAAGTAAAGGTAGTCGTGTAGCAGGTAAGAACGAGATACACAGACGTTTACAGATAGATGAGTTTACAGAAGAACCGAGACTAGTATTTTTTAACACGTGTAGTAATACTACAGCACAATTACCATCTATTCCACTAGATAAGAAAAACCCAGAGGATGTAGATACTTTAGCTGAAGACCACTTGTATGATGCATTAAGATATGGTATAATGTCAAGACCAAGATTTAGCTTATTTGATTACGACCCAAGAGGTGTACCAACACACTCTATGCCAATGGCAGATTCTACATTTGGATATTAAGGATATAATATGGATGAAAATGATGAAATAATAGTAGAGAGTGAAGCAGTATCTCTAGAAGATTCTGAAGACACTACTACTACGGACACTAAGACAGCAAATATAATTCCATTTATAATGGAGAGATACAATCGTGCAGACGATTACAGAGAACAAGATGAACAGAGATGGCTAAGAGCCTACCGTAATTATAGAGGTTTGTATGGTTCTGATGTACAATTTACAGAAGCAGAAAAGTCTCGTGTATTTATTAAAGTAACTAAGACTAAAACATTAGCAGCCTATGGGCAAATTGTTGATGTTTTATTTGCTAACAATAGATTTCCGTTGAGTGTAGACCCTACGGAACTACCAGAAGGAGTAGCGAAAGATGTTAGTTTTGATCCTAAAGAACCTGAAGAACTTCGTGGAAGCACTAGTTTATCAACCTCACCTTATGGCTTTAAAGGAGATGGTAAAGACTTACCTAAAGGTGCTACTGCAAAAACTTTGGAAGGTATGCTTGGTCCTTTGGAGGACAAGCTTAAAGATATTGACAGTCTTAAAGCAGAGGTTGGTAAAACTCCCACAGCAATTACGTTCAGTCCTGCGATGGTTGCGGCGAAAAATATGGAAAAGAAAATCCACGACCAACTAGAAGAATCAGGAGCAAGTAAGCACTTACGTAGTACAGCATTTGAAATGGCTTTATTTGGTACAGGTGTTATGAAAGGTCCTTTTGCAGTTGATAAAGAATATCCTAGTTGGGATGACGAAGGCGATTATGACCCAACAATTAAAACTGTACCTCAAGTATCTCATGTATCTGTTTGGAATTTTTATCCAGACCCTGATGCTAACAACATGGATGAAGCACAGTTTGTTATTGAGAGACATAAGATGTCACGTTCTCAACTACGAGCACTAAAGAAAAGACCTCACTTTAGAAGTGAAGTTATTGAAGCTGCTATAGCAGAGGGTGAAGATTACACAAGAGAATCTTGGGAAGACGATTTATCTGATTATGCACCTGAACATGGTGTAGACAGATTTGAAGTTCTTGAGTATTGGGGTATGTGTGACATAGACATGTTACTAGAACAAGAAGTAGACATACCTAAAGATTTACAAAGCTTAGATGAGTTGCAAGTTAATGTGTGGATATGCAATGGCAAATTAATAAGAATGGTTCTTAATCCTTTCAAACCATCAACAATTCCATACATGGCTGCACCATATGAATTGAATCCTTATTCATTCTTTGGTGTTGGTATAGCTGAAAACATGGATGATACACAGACACTTATGAATGGTTTTATGAGAATGTCTGTGGACAACGCAGTGTTATCAGGTAATCTGCTCATAGAAGTAGACGAGACTAACTTAGTTCCCGGACAAGACTTATCAGTGTATCCGGGTAAAGTGTTTAGAAGACAAGGTGGTGCTCCGGGTCAAGCTATCTTTGGCACAAAGTTTCCTAATGTCTCACAAGAGAATTTACAGTTGTTTGATAAGGCTAGACAACTTGCAGACGAAAGTACTGGACTGCCATCATTTGCACATGGACAGACTGGTGTATCAGGAGTAGGTAGAACTGCTAGTGGTATATCTATGTTAATGAACGCAGCAAGTGGCAGTGTTAAAACTGTTATCAAGAACGTAGATGATTATTTACTTAAACCATTAGGTGAAGGTTTGTTTAGGTTTAATATGCAGTTTGACTTTGACAAAAGCTTAAAGGGTGATTTAGAAGTTAAGGCTAGAGGTACTGAAAGCTTGATGGCTAACGAAGTACGTAGTCAAAGACTTATGCAGTTCTTACAAGTTGCATCTAATCCAGCTCTTGCACCTTTTGCTAAGTTTCAGTATGTTATCAGAGAGATTGCAAAAGCAATGGACTTAGACCCTGATAAGGTTACAAATAATATGGATGAGGCTGCACTACAAGCAGAACTTATGAAACAATTCCAAGCACCCCTAGACAATCAGCAACAACAGCAACAACCACCTGCAGGCACAGACCCTATGGACCCCACAGGGGCAGGTGGAGCAACTATTGGAACTGGAGTAGCACCAACTCCGGGAGAACAAGGATTTACAGGAACACCTCAGAATGGACAACAACAACAACCACAGCAACAAGCAACAAATACTCAGCAACCTCAAGCCGATGGTCAGCAATCTCCATCTAATGAACAGCTTCAATGATTACGTTGAGTATTTAATAAGTCAGCAACACAAGTTGTTAGAACAAACAGACGATACTATTATAATGCATAGAGCACAAGGTGCTGTTACACTATTACGCAGACTAAAGAAACTTAGGGATGAAGTAAACTCAAACAATGGCTGATTTAAATGAACAAATGACTAGCTTATTAGAGACAGAAGAGTTACCTTATGCAGACGATGCAACGGCTGCTACAGACTATATAACAAAACCTTTTGCAAGACAGACACGTAAATATGCAAGTAGTCCTAGTAAGCCTTTCAATCCTATAGAATCTCAAGCATTATTAGAATCCTATAAACCTGAAATAAAAGAAGCAAGACAAGAAGCTAAATTTCAAGAAAATAAAGAGACAGCTAAGTCTATAGGCACTGGTTTGGCTACAGGTATTTTTGGTTTACCTTCTGATGTACTAGAGGGTGTTAACTTTGTAAATGATTACCTAGCTGAGAAGGGTAGTCCTAAAGCATTGTTATTTAAAGATGCTATAAATGAAGTAAGAGAAAAATTTGGTAGAGATGCTTTTGATAAAAAATTTACTGAAATTACAGGTGTAAAATCTGATGCTTCTAATATAGACCAAATAGTAGGAGAGATATTATCTCCTGCAGGTGCTTTTGTAGCAACAGCAAAAGGTGGTATAAAGGCAACTCAAGGTGCTATAAAGTTATATGACTTCTTAAAAGACAAAATGATATTCCAAACTAAGTTATTAAGAGGTGATGTTCCTCCGGGTGGAGCTACTCAACTAGTCACAGGAAATGTAGACAACACAGCTACTCAAATGGGTAATATAAATCAAATAAAGAATAAAGAGATAGCTGCCGCAGCAGTAGATGCAGCAAAAACAACTAAAACAGTTAACAGTGGAGAACCTAATCAACCTATTATAAATTTAAGTGAGATAGGACCTAAAACTCCTGATGGTCTTGCGGCATCTAAAACATATGAAAAACTTGAAACAGATGCGATGGGTGGCAGTTATAGTGAAGAAAAATACAAAAATTTATCTCTTGATAAAAAAGATAAACTATACAGAGAAACTGGTGTTTATAGAGGACAAGATGGCAAGCTAAGATACAAGATACCTACTGCTGACTTTCAATTTAATGAAGGGTATTTAAAAGACCTTGGTGTTATAGATGGTGGTTTTAATTCTAAGAACATACCTGCAGAGGGAATTACCTTAGAGCAAATGCTAAATGCTAAAGATTTATATAGAAACTACGCAAGTGTTGCATCTAATGGTGATTATGGATTATTAAAAGATATAAGAGTTAAAAATTTTGATTCTTACATAAAAGAAAATAAACTAAGTCCAGAAGATGCGATGACTGAGCTTGATGGTACTCAAGCTATATATAGTAGACATGAGGGTGGAGAAACAATTTATGTCAGAGGAGGTTTAAAATCTAACGTAAGAGACGATCTTCTGCACGAAATTCAACATGCTATTCAACACAGAGAAGGTTTTAATGCAGGTAGTTCGCCAAATAGATTTTTGACAGATATGAGTACCGAGCTTGGGCAAAGATATAAAAACACATTACAAAATGTTTACACAGAAAAAAGAAATGCCCTTTCTACTTTTGAGCAAACTGTAGTAGATGGCAAAAGAACTAATCTAGATTTTTTACAAAACAAGGAGTTGTTTGAATCTGTTACAGATAAATTAGTAAAAAGAGAATATACTACATTACTTGAAACCTATAATAAAACTAATGTTGATGGATATTTTGATGAGTTGCCTGCTGGTATTAGATATTTACAAAGAAAAGATATGTTAGTAGACCCTCCAATGATTGTTAGAGGAGAATCTAGACCTTTTGTTTATCAAGGCTATGATACAAGAAATGTTAAATTTAATGACAACGAAAGAAATTTAGCTAATATACTGTCGGACAATCCGAGTTTTCAAGAGTATATAAGGGAACGTATTATTGTAGAGCATAAAGCTAGGAATTTAAAGTTGATGGAAGCTGTAGCACATAAAGACTATGTAAAAGTTCCGGGTGAAGTACAAGCTAGAAAAATAGTAGAGGATGATATAGCCTATAGAAAAATAATAAAACAGTTGCAAGATGAAGGTAGACCAATTCCAACTGATCCAAAAGAAAGAGACGAACTTATTCAAAGAATATTTAGACGTACAATGAATCCTAGTGAAAAAGGTGTATTACAAGGACAAAGTGTAAAAGTAGATTCTGGTGGTAATACTACGAGTCCAATAAGAGCAGGAGAGGAACAATAATATGCCAAATTTAGAGAAGAGACCGGAAAAAGATATTGGAGATGTTAAAAACATCAGAGACCTAGTTAATGCTGGAATTGGTAGTGGTGAATTAAGTAAACTAGCTGGAAATTTATCTGATGATGAATTAAATTTTATAGTTAAAACTTTAATGGGAGCTAAACAAGCAAAAGCTAAAGGTGGTAACATATCTAACCAAATGGAAATGTTTGAAGATGGTGGACTCAAAGATGAGGGTAACACAATAGACCCTGTATCAGGTAATGATGTTCCTCCGGGTTCAACACAAGAAGAAGTTAGAGATGACATACCAGCACAA
>VMHT01033568.1_pt1 | contig 10447 bp, 9 predicted proteins | sample 4693611 | NCBI WGS metagenome assembly VMHT01 (sample SAMN12280063, study PRJNA550983) | marine metagenome | isolation source: seawater sampled from same location over 5 years 0.02-0.2 micron viral filtrate | place: USA: collected off the coast of southern California halfway between the port... ...
AAGTTTAATAGGTTATTTCTTATATGGAAACTTAGGCCAACAACCAAATTTAATAGCCAATCCGATTGGAACTTCGATTAACCATTTAATTTTTTTTTCTTATATTACTATATTGGCAACAATAGTTAGATTAAGAGTTAAAAATATTTTCAACAGTTATAAAGTTATTTTGTTTATTTCCTGTATTGCAGAAATTTTACACTTAATAGTTCCTAATAGGGCTTTTGAATTATATGATTTAATAGCTAATATTGCTGGAGTAGTTATAATTTTATTATTTAATAGATTTATAAAATGGTGAAAATATCTTTAATATTAATCATAACGTTTTTTTTTATTCAAACACTAAATAGTACAGAAATTTATGGAGAGCCAAAAATAATTGATGGTGATACTGTACAAATTAATACTAAAAAAATAAGACTAGAAGGAATTGATGCTCCAGAAATAAAACAACATTGCAAAAAACCTTTTTTAAAAATTTCAGCAATAATTGGTTTTCAATTTAGTAAAAATTATTCATGTGGAGTCATATCAAAGAAGAAATTAATAAATAAAATCGAAGATTCAGAAATAAAATGTATTTCTTCATCAAAAGATAGGTACAAAAGATATTTAGCAACTTGCTATAAAGATAAGGTTAATCTCAATAAATGGATGGTCAGAAACGGTTATGCTGTAGCATACAAAAAATATTCAAAAGATTATGTGAGAGATGAAAAGTATGCAAAAGAAAAGAAGCTTGGTATTTGGCAAGGACTATTTATTAGGCCTGAGAAGTGGCGCCGTTCAAATTAACAATTTTTTCTAAAATTTATTATGTTTTGATGATGATGGTTAATTACGTAAGAATAAGGATAGCCGAACGGATATAATGGTTTAGTTTCTTGAAGTAAAATAGTTGTGCCTACAAAATCAAAACCTAATTTAATCATCAAATTTACAACATCACCTTGAACATTTTTCTCTTTTTTGTTTACAGTAAAATCACTGATAATAATACTGGTGTAAGATTTGTTTTTTAATTTTAAAAATACTTCACCCATTATTTTTTCAAATAGGTCTAAAAATTTTTGATAACTTTTTTGATTCCCTAAATCATTTTTATTTTCTGAATAATACTCAACCCCAGTTCTTGCACCTTTTCTAAATTTATCTTTTATATCCCTAATGCCATTTCCTTTATTTCTTAAGATGTTATGATATGGTGGTGAAGTAACACAATAATTAATTTCACCTTCAATATTTTTAATTTTATTTAGTGAATTGCCAAAAATAATTTTTTGATCTTTAAAATAAGGCTGTTCTTTAATTCTTTTTTTTGCTAGATCATTATATGACTTATTCAGGTCGATCCCTATTCCTTTTCTTCCAGTTTTACAGCAAGCAAGCAACGTAGTGCCAGTACCATTGAAAGGATCTAAAACCACTTGTTTCTTTTTGGTAAAAAAGGATACAAGTTTCACTATATCTTTAACCATAAATGGAGCAGGATGTTTTAATGCAATTTTGTCATCAACACATTTTTCACTAATCCAATAACTTTTAGTAGATTTAATCCAGTTCTTTCCATCTAATTCATTAAGCTTATTTCTTTTATCTACTGACAATTTTTTCATTTATATAAGTGCTGATATCTCGTTATTATTTATTACTTTTTTGTATTCTGTTTTAATATCATTGTAGTACTTTACTTCCCAGTTTTTTTCATCAAATTCTCTTTTGAAAAAAGGATTCCGATTCAATCTTTCTAATAGGTTTCTTTGAGATCCTCTTTCTTTAATAATTATATATCTTTTAATATTATTATCTGTAATTTGAGATCCTCTCCTTAGTGCAGAAATAATAGATGTAGAATGCTCTATCTCAAATATAGCCTCAATTTTTTTATTTTTATACCAAATAAGATCTATCTGTTTTATCTCACTTAGTTGATCCTGATTATAATTTTCAATGTTAAGATTATTATCTTCCATTAAGGATGAAAGTGGCTTTTCATTATAAATATGTCCTTGTTCAACACTTCCAACCCAAATATCATATCCTAATTTATTTCCTATTTCTGCCAAACGTCCTATTTGAGTATCATGTTCTGTTGCAGTCTGTTGTGTCTCAATTTTAAGTTTCCATTTTCCCTTATCATCCCCTGATGTTATCTTATTTGCGTACTTAGATATAATTCGAGTTAAGTCTCTATAAGGAGGAGTCAAATTATCAGTAAAAGTTGAAAAGACTATTTCATATATTTCATCAAATGAAACTATATTTTCTCTTACTATTAAATCATGTACTACAGTTTCTGTTCTCTCTTCAATTGGAATATGATTGTACTCATAATTAATTAGTGACCAAAACGACTCTGGTTTTTTTTTATTTCCCGAAACTTTAAAACTAACACCAATATTATCAAATAATACCTTATCTATTAAATCTGGTGTTACTTGAAAGGTATATCCATAATTAAATAATCTTTTAATAATTCCTGGTTCTAATAAAACTTTAGCTATAGGTTGTGATGCTTTTGCCAAGATTTCTTTGGCCTCAGTTAGAATTATATCTTTAATTTGATCAACTGTAATATTTGTATTATTTATGCTTTCAATATTTTGATTTAAATATCTTAAATAATAATCATTTGATGTTTGGCTATAAGGATTTGCAGCCACTGTTTCACCGCTTCTTTTATTTGGCTGAAGAATTATTTTTTCTTTACTAAAACCAGAATAATTGAGAGATTTTTGAACTAATGACCAAATTTTTAAATCTTTACTATGAAAAGTAATAACAGCTTTTTTGTCAGGTTTTAAAATTTTTTTAGCAGATTTAAAGCTTCGTAAAAATTTTTGTTCATACTCATCATAATTATTATTTCTTATTGTCAATTCGTTATCAAAATCTATTTTATAATTTGGATCTATTTTTTCTAACCAACAAGTGTAAACTGACTCCATCGTAAAATACGGTACAACATCACCATACGGAGGGTCAGTTAAAATAAAATCTACTGAATTTTCAGGTAAGATTTGATCAAGAAGAGCACTATTTTTTTTTAAAATTAATAATTGTTTATTGTTATTAAAAAAATCATCTACATCCCGTGTATAAGAAATGTCATCACCCATTCTTAAATTTTTATCCTCTAAGCCTTTGAGTAATCCTTGTTTTTCCTCAATTGCTCTTTTAAATTGAACCAAAGGATTCATATGAACTTGTTTTCCGCAATAAAGAAAACCAGATCTGCCCCAGCTTGTTGACCAATTCCTGTTTCCACGATTAGGATCTCTAGGGTAATTCATTTTGCCAAAACATAGTCTACAGCTTTTAAGAAATGCATATAACAGATGATGTTGAATATCTTTTTGATCAATTTTTAAAATCTCATCAAACTGATATGATAAAAAAAGTAAATTTTGTCTTGACCATAAATTACCATAAGTCTGATTTCCTAAATCTCTTAAAAAAGTTGATGAAAATGCTCCAGTTTGAATTGGTAAATTTTTATTAGGAAACCAATATTCAAATTGAGTGCTACTAATTTTTTCAAAGTTCCTTATATCTTGTTTATCAGGAACCTTTTGAAACCAATGATTATTAGGCTCTCTAGCTCCAGGAATAGGTTTACATAATTTACATTCATATCCAATAATATCCAGTTTATTACCCTTTTCACTCCAAATGGTATTTACAATCGAACACTTTGAAGAGCAATTTGGACAAATTGTATTAAAAAAAATTAATTGATTTGATTTATTTTGAAATTTTTTTATTAATTTTTCGTAAATTTCTAAAAAAGCTAATTTATCAAAACTTTTAAGAAAAGTTTCAATACGAAAGTCATGCATTGAATTCAAATCATTACTTATTACGCGCCTTCCTAATACTATTGCTTCTATTGCAGTCAAACCACTGCCTCCAAACATATCTAAAACTATTTCATTTTTTTTAGTGTAAGTTTCAATATATTTGCTCCAAATATTTACTGGCTTTTTACCAACATACTTATCAATCGTGTGCATTGGAGGTCTATCTGTTTCAAATAGCGGTAAATTAATATCCATATAATTATTATAATTGAAATAATTGTATTAATACAAAAGATTCATTAAAAATAATATAATGATTCTCTATAAAAAGTATCTAAAGTTTATAATTTTAATATTCTTAATTTCTGCTTGTTCTTCAATTCCCAAAAATACACAAAATAGTTGTGCAATATTCGAGGAAAGATACCTGTGGTATAAACATGCTAAAGCTTCATATGAAAAATGGGGTGCGCCTATTCATTTACAATTAGCCTTTGTCAAAAAAGAAAGCGATTTTAATTGGTTAGCTAAGCCACCACGGAAAAAACTATTCAAAGTTATTCCTTTCAAAAGACCTTCAAGTTCATTTGGATATTCCCAAGCGGTAAAAGGAACGTGGGAACAATATAAACGAGAAACTAATAGCCCCTTAGCAACAAGAGCAAGATTTAAAGATTCAGTTGATTTTATTGGTTGGTATATTCATAAAACTAATAAAATTTTAAAAATTTCAAAAAAAGATGCTTATAAACAATATCTTGCTTATTATAAAGGTTGGGGTGATTATAAAAATTATTCAAAAGATAAGAAGGCTATAATTTATGCGAAGTCAGTAAAGGATATGGCAAACAAATATAGAAAACAATTAAAACTTTGTAAGAAAAATTTAGATAAAAATAAGTATATTATTTTTTAAGCTGTTTATTCAGATCAATTTCTACAGCATCCATTCTCTTAGTATTTTTTCCAACGATAGTATAAATTGTTGGAATTACGTAAAGAGTAAAAAAAGTAGAAAATAACATTCCACCAAATATAGTAATGCCAACTGTTAGCCTACTTGCAGCACCAGGGCCAGATCCAATTATTAATGGCATTACTCCAATGATTGTAGATAAGCTTGTCATAAGGATTGGCCTTAGCCTGATCGCAGCAGCTTCAAATACGGCAACTTCAACATTCTTTCCTTCTTTTCTTAATTGATTGGCAAATTCTACAATTAGTATTCCATTCTTGGCCGACAGCCCTATGAGAATAATCAGTGCAATCTGACTATATACATTTAGGGAGGATCCAACCACTAAGAGACCTAATAGACCACCAAGTATAGCCATTGGAACAGTTAACATTATTGTAAAAGGATGTTTCCAGCTTTCAAACTGAGCACACATAGCTAGATAAGCTGTAATTAAAGCTAGAGCAAAAATTACATATAATTCTGTATTTGTTTCTTTATATTCTTCACTCTCACCTTTGTAAGCAATTTTAGCTAGTGGTGTGTTTTCTTCGACAACATTTACTAAAAATTTTAAAGCTTCATCAAGAGAATAATCTCCAACAAGTCTTGCAGAAATTGTAACAGCTTTTTGCCTATTATATCTTGCTAAAAAAGGTGATTGACCTTCTTCATCGTATGAAACTAGATTGGAAATTGAAACAAGTTTACTATTATTTTTTGATCTTACAAAAACCTTACTAATACTTCCTGGTTCTTGCCTATCTTTAATATCTCCTTGCAAAATAATAGAGTATTCTTTTCCATCTTGAGTAAAATTAGTTACTCGTCTAGAACCAAAAATTGTTTCAATAGTTTTACCAATATCTTCAGTTGATACACCTAGGTCAGCAGCTTTTTTCTGATCTATTTTTACATTTAATTGAGGTTTGTTTAGATCAAAATCATCTTGTATTGACGTTAATCCTGGATTTTTTCTTGCTTCTTTTTTTATAATTTCTTTCCATTTAATAAGTTGATCATAAGTATTGCCTAAAACAACAAATTGAACAGGACTCTCAATTCCACCCGTTCTTATTCCTTGCGGCATTACTGGGAAAGCTAAAACTCCTGGGACTTGTGAAATTTTACCGAAAGATTCTCTCATTATCTCTACACCGTGACGATCTCTTTTTTTCCAAGGTTCAAGAAGGACTATTATAAATCCACTGTTAACTTGTTTTGCTGATTTTCCAAATCCTGGCACTCTCATAATTAGTTTTCTGTACTCTCCATTTCCAACACTTGGAAGCAATAATTTTTCAATATCCTCTGCTCTATCTTTGGTGAAATTGAAGCCAGATCCTTGTGGAGCTTTGACAATAACAAAAAATGCACCCCTATCTTCTGGCGCAATTAATTCTTTTTTTATAAAATTAAAAAAGAAAACAGTTAAAGCTAAAGTAGCTAATAAAAAGACTGTTATAGTTGTTCTTTTTTTAATCCAACCAAGTAATGAAATTTTATAAATTTGAGTTAAATCTTTTAGTAGTTTTTCAAATTTTAATACGATCTTAGACTTATTCATATTATTTTTTAAACATTTGCTAGCTAACATTGGACTTAATGACAAAGCCACAAAACTTGAAATTACCACTGCTGACGCAAGAGTAATTGATGTTTGAGTGAATAGGATTCCTGTTATTCCTTTAATAAAAACTAAAGGTATAAAAACAGCAACCAAAACAACGGTAGTTGCAACAATTGCAAATGAAACTTGTTTTGCTCCTTTATAGGCCGCTACTAAAGGAGTATCACCAAGTTCAATTCTTCTAACTATGTTTTCTAGCATAACTATTGCATCATCCACTACAATTCCAATAGCTAAAACTAAAGCCATTAGGGTAAAAAGATTTATAGAAAAATCAAAAATATAAATTGCTAAAAAAGTAGAGATCAAAGAAACAGGTAAAGCTACTAGCGGTACTATTAGAGCTCTAATATTTCCTAAAAATAAGTAGATAATAATAGTCACTAAAATTAAGGCGATAGTTAAAGTTTTGTAAACTTCTTTAATTGCCGCTTTAATGTAATTACTTCTATCAAATGATACTTCTAATGTTGTTCCAGGAGGTAAACTAGGTCTTAATTCTTTTATTTTCTTTTTTACTCCATCAGCAACTTTAATCGTATTTGCATCAGATTGTTGGTATATCCCAATCCCCACAACTTGTTTTCCATCGCCTTTGAATAAAGTTCTTATAGACTCAGCTCCTAGTTCAACTCTAGCAACATCCGATAAAGTTATAATTGATCCATCAGGAGATCTTTTTAATGGTAAATTTTTATAATTTTCTAAATTATTATAAGCCTTATCTAATTTAATTGTTAAATCTATATCTTTAGACTCAATTCGGCCTGCAGGAAATTCAGTATTTTCTTTTCTTAAAACAGATTCAACTTCTTGTGTAGTTAAATCTCTTGCAGCAAGGGCTATGGGGTCCAACCACACCCTTAAAGACAGTTCTCTTTGACCCCCTAAGCGAACTCTACCCACACCTTCAACTGTGGAAAAAATATCAGTTAAAAATCTATCTGCGTAATCTGTTAATTCTAAATCTGACATTGTTTCAGAATTAAAAGATAACCACATTGTAGTTCGCATACCTGCACTTTGTTTAAATATTTCTGGTTGTTCAGCACCGTCAGGTAAATTATCTAATACTCTTGATACAGAACTTCTAACATCGTTGGCTACATCGTCTAAATCAAGATCAGTTTCAAAAGTTAATGTTATTCTTGAGCTTTCATCCTCGCTAAAAGAATCAATTGTTTCTAAACCAGATGTGCCTCCAACAAAATCCTCAATTTTTTGAGTAATTTGTGTATCAACAATTTCAGCAGAGGCGCCTTTATACTCTGTTTGTATTGTAACTACAGGCGGCTGGAGATCTGGCAGTTCGTCTGTGGGAATTTCTTGAAAAGTTACAAGACCAAAAATTACAAGCACTAAACTCATTACGGAGGCTACAACAGGTCTTTTAATTGATAGATCAGTTAAAAACATTTATTTTTTTGGATCGATAATTTTGACTTTGGCTTTATTTCTTACTTTAGAAACACCCTCCGCTATAACGATGTCTCCTTCATTTATTCCAGATAAAATAGATACTTTTCCAAAATTTCTTTTTCCAATTTTAATATTTTTTTTTTCAACAGTTTCATCATTGACTATATAAACAAAAGCAGTATTTCCTTGAATAGTTACAGCACTTTCAGGGACACCAATTTGATTTACTTCATCGTAGATAATTTTAACAGTCATTAGTTGGCCAGGTATTATTTCAAACTTAGAGTTATCAACTATTATTCTAGAGAGTATTGATCTTGTCGAAGGGTCAATTCGTGAACTGATAGTTTCTATTTTTCCATTAAAGCTTTTTTCAAATGCAGAGCTTGAAATTTCTGCTTTTAAACCAGGTTTTAAAATACCAACATAGTTTTCAGGGACTTTAATATCTATGACAATCTTTTTAAGGTCATCTAAAGTAATTATTAAACTTTCCGAACCTAATACACCTTGAGCTATTTCTCTTTTTCCAACTTTACCAGCAAAGTCTGCTTTAAGTTCTTCACCGTCTTTGAGTGTTAAAATAATTTCGTCCTTTTTTACAAATCTATTTTCTATATTTAGTTTTCCTGAAATTTCACTTGCTCTTACCCTGTACGTTTTAGAATTTTGTGTAATTGCAGTACCAAATGTTTCAATGCTTTTATAAAAAAGTGATTTCTCAACTGTGTTAACTATAACTCCAGGAGCTGGTCTTACGCTAAACTTTTTTTTAAAGTGAAGTCCAATAAAATGTCTAGCAGCTATAACTGCAAAAACTGTAATAAAAAATATAACTAAAAAAGTTTTTAATTTTGTTGAGGTTTTCATAATTATTTTAATCCGTACTCAGCCCATGAACCATCATAGATAGTTGGTTTTTTACCACTTATGATAGAATTAGCTAGACCTAAAATACACGCAGTAACTCCTGAACCACATGTAAAAGCCATCTCTTGATCTATTAAAATTTGTCTTTCCTTAAAGATTTTAATTAATTCTTCTCGTTTTTTAAAAGTTCTATCTTCCGTATTATTGATTAGTTCCTGAAAAGGTAAATTTTTAGATCCTTTTATATTTCCACCTCTAAGCTCTTTTCTTGGCTCTGGCTGTAAACCTAAAAATCTTTTTTCACCTCTGGCATCTATTAACTGAAATTTGTTACTAACTATATTTCTATTAATTTGATCTTTATTTAATACAAGTTTTAAGTTTGCCTTGGCAGTATAATTAGATTTAATAATCTTTTTTATTTCTTGTGATGTCGAGCGTTTTTCTTTTTTCCATTTTTCAAAATTTCCATCTAATACCGAAATTAGTTCTGGATTATGACCAAAATATAAAAATGTGTACCATACTCTACATGAACTAAAAACATCAGAGTTATCATAAACAATTATGTGATCAGAATTATTTATACCTAAATTCGAAATAATTTTTTCCCACTCTTTTGTTGAAGGAAGCATATGAGGCAGATTAGTATTTTGATTGGAGTTTTTATCTAAATCAAAAAAAAAGAGTTAGTGATATGATTTAATCTATACTCTTCCAAAGCATTTCTTTCTATATTAGGAAGGTGCCAGCTTGCATCTAAAATTTTTACTTTACTTAAGTTTTTATCTAACCACTCTGTAGAAACCAACTGATTCATTATCTATTTTTTTCTATATATTTTTGATGATATTCTTCGGCTTTACAATAATTTTTTATTTTTGAAATATTTGTTTGTATTTTACCACCTAATCTTTTATTGAATTCATCTAAAATCTCAGAAGCCTCTTGCTTTTGTTTATCTGTCTCATAAAAAATTTCACTTCTATACTGAGTTCCAACGTCTGGGTATTGCATATCTTTTTGAGTTGGATCGTGCATTTTGAAAAATAAATCTAAAATTTTTTTAAATGAAATTTTACTTTCATCAAATGTTAATCTTACAACTTCTGCATGTCCTGAATCACCTGAACAAACTTCTTCATAAGTTGTATCTACGCTCGCACCACCAGCGTAACCAACTTCAGTCTCTATTATTCCTGGCTTATTTTTAAAGTTTTCCTCAGGTTTCCAAAAACAGCCAAGAGCAAGTGTACATTTCTGCATAAGTTATTTATGATAAAGAAATTGAGGATATAAAATTGTTAACACAAAATCAAATAGGCGTATTGTACATGGTTGGGAGCGTAACATGCTTTTCCATTATGGATATATGTGTCAAATGGTTAGATTATTATCCAATCGGACAAGTTTTATTTTTAAGATTTTTTATTGGTTTTATTCCCATCTTTTTTATCATACCAAAAGATAAACTATTTTCTTTTTATAAAACCTCGCGTCCAGGGCTTCATGCATTTAGGGCTATAAGTGGTGCTTTAGCAATTATCGCTTTATTTTTTGGTCTAAGAGAATTACCTTTAGCTGATGTTGTGTCCCTTACTTTTGGTGGACCAATATTCGTAACGATAGCATCAATAATTTTTTTGTCTGAAAGAGTTGGGATAAGAAGATGGTCAGCAGTTTTTTTAGGATTTTTAGGAATGCTGTTAATTATTCAACCTGCCTTTACAGATTTAAATTATTATTACATTACCCCAGTAATATTTTGCA
>VMHT01162908.1_pt1 | contig 10446 bp, 7 predicted proteins | sample 4693611 | NCBI WGS metagenome assembly VMHT01 (sample SAMN12280063, study PRJNA550983) | marine metagenome | isolation source: seawater sampled from same location over 5 years 0.02-0.2 micron viral filtrate | place: USA: collected off the coast of southern California halfway between the port... ...
CCCGCCTCGGCCCGCAAAATGGTCTATGACCGGGTACGCAAATCCACCCCGCAACTGGTCGACAACCTGGTTGAAGACATCTCCGACAATATTGAAGACCTGCTCGACATCAAAGGCATGGTCATCGAGCGCCTGGCCCGGGATAAAAAGCTGCTCAACCGGATATTTCTGGAGTGCGGTGACGTGGAGTTCCGCTTCATCATCAATTCCGGCCTCTACTTCGGCTTTCTGTTCGGCATTATCCAGATGGGCGTGTGGTACCTGTACCCGGCCATCTGGGTACTACCCCTGTTTGGCCTCTTGGTGGGCTGGGCCACCAACTGGATTGCGCTGAATGTGATCTTCCGGCCCCTGCATGAACACAAGGTCGGCCCTCTGCGCATCCAGGGCCTGTTCCTCAAGCGCCAGCCAGAAGTGGCGGAATCCTTCTGTCACATCGTGACCCACGAGATACTGACCGTGGGCAACATCATCAACGCCATCCTCGAAGGACCCAAAGGTGACCGCGCCCGCAACATGGTGAAAAAACACATCAAACCACTGGTGGATGAAACCGCAGGCATGGGCAAGGCCCTGACCCAGATGGCATTCGGCCCCACGGGTTTTGCCACCCTGAAAAATCAGGTGGGTGAAAAAGCCATCGCGATATCCCAGCGTTCCTTCAACAACCCCGTGTTCGAGCGAGACCGGGCCCGGGCGGTGGAATCCATCATGGTGGAGCGGATGAATGCCCTGTCCTCGGAAGAATTCCAGGATCTGCTGCGCCCGTGCTTCCAGGAAGACGAGATCAAACTGATCCTGGTGGGCGCCTTCCTGGGTCTGGTGGCCGGTGTGTGCCAACTGGTCTTTGTCTTTGGCGAGTCCTTTTTCTGATCGTTGTCAGGGCTGTGCAGGGTTGCATTACGCTACTATACTGGCCAGATAACCAGTCCATTCTTTATACACGCTATGCGGAGGCAAGGGATGCCCGGCTTTTTTTCCTGGATATCAGGCCTGTTCAACAGCACTCAATCCGTCCCACAGGCTGCCTCCGAAACCCGGCTTCTTAATCCTTCCAGCACCAGCCAGCCTGGCAATAGCAACGATGAAGGCGACATTGTTGGCCAACTGGAAGACCACCTGTTTAGTTGGTTGCTGGATGTGGAACCCGCGCGACTTCGTGCCGGCACTGATAGTGGCGAAAAGGAACTGGCCGAGCTCGAGCGGCGCCTGCAAATGAACGAAATGGAAGAACTGCCCAGGAAGCCTGGCAGCTTACCCATGCTGATGCGAGCACTGTCCAATGAAGCCACCGAACGCAAAGAGCTTACCCGGATCATTCTGAGTGACCCGTCACTGACCGACCAGTTGCTGCAGGTGGCCAACAGCCCCTACTTCCGCCAGAGTGAACACGTCATAGAATCCGTTGACCAGGCGGTGTTCGTGCTGGGTGTGGACGGCATCCGGAACGTGATTGCTGCGGCGGTTATGCGGCCTATGATGGCGGCCCGAAACAGCCGCGAGGCACTTTTCGCCCAACGATCCTGGCGCTGGGGCCTGACCTGCGCCCGAGCGGCGGAATTGATTGCCAAGATTCACCGGGACGACACCAGCGCCCACTTCATGGTCGGCCTGCTACCAGCATTGGCGTACATCACCATTCGCCGGGAACTGGGGCGCATCTGCCGTACCAAAGGCTCCGGCAATGAACCGGAACCGGCCTTACTGAGACAGGCTCTGGCCCGTTATCAGTGGGCCACCAGCCAGTTACTGGCCAATGTCTGGAATCTGCCACCCAAATACCATGCCTGGCTGTTATCGGCGGAACGGCCGGCGCCGCGGCAGGCCCACTCCGCACTGACCGACGGCCTGCTTCTGGGCACCCGGGAAGTGCTGCGCCATGCCCGCCAGAGGAACCTGTCGGAAGAAAATCTGATTCGTATTGTGCACCTTTCCCCGGAGCAACTGGGTAGGGTACGTACGGTATTGCTCAGAATGCTCCAGGAAGGCAAAAGCTCACAGGTTCGGACCTGACTCCGGTGCTTTGACAATGTCCGCACCGGGCGGTGTACCGGCATTCAGCAGGCTGGCAAAGCTGACATCGTCACTGGTGGGCGCAAGATCGATCAGTTCCCTCGGCATGGCCCCGGCAGGCAGGCGATCCACCACCCGGTCTTCGTCCTTGCGCACAGCCCGCAGCACACTGCTGACCGTAATCAGATCCAGTGTTCGCCCTGGAACCAGCTGATCGCCATCTCGCCCCGCCAGATTCAGCAATCCGGCGCGGATCAGCTTGTCGCTGATCTTGCGGGTGACTTCGCCGGGAATCCGCAACTGCTGCTCCAGAGACTCCTGCTGAGGCGCCGGTTCACCGCGGCTGAACGGCTTGGCCACCATCCACATCAGGGCAAGCCCTACCCGCTCCTGCAATTCCGGCGCCAGCTGGACATTCCGGCGCTTGGCTACGGCCCCCGGGTTTTGCAGATAGAAAGCCAGACTGGCGCCAAGCAGCAGGATCATCCAGTTCAGATAGGTCCAGATCAGCAGAATGATACCGACCGCAAAACCGGAGTAGATGGCCGCATACTTGGCCGAGCCGGCCACGAACGAGGCAAACAGCATGCCGCCAGCCTGCCAGGAAACGCCGGCCACCAGCCCGGCGATAAACGCGTAGCGCAGCTTCACCCGGGTGTTAGGGATAAAGATATAAACAAAGGTGAACGCGCCCACCACCAGGAAAAACGGTGTAAATCGACTGGCAAGGACAATCAGCGAACCAAACGGCTCGATGGCCATAAGATTCTGCGCGATTTCTGAAGAGAATATGGTGGCGGTTACCCCGATAGCCGAAACCATCAACAAAGGGCCGACCATGATGACGCTCAGATAGTTACTGAAACGCTGTGCCATGGAGCGCATTTCCGGCACCCGCCAGATCATGTTGAACGAGCGCTCGATTTTCTGAACCAGGGAAATGACGGTGTACACCAACAAGGCCAGACCCACCGAGCCCAACACACCGACTTTCATATTATCGACAAAGCCCAGGATTCGCTCAGCCACCTCCACACCCTGTGGGCCCATCGGCTGGAAGAACTGGTACAGGAATGGCTCCATGCGCTGGTGCACACCCAGCGCTTTCAGCACGGAAAAGCTCAGGGCGAGCAACGGCACAATGCTGAGCAACGTGGTGTAAACCAGGCTCATGGCGTGCAGTGTCAGCTGACCACTGATCACATCGCGGATCAGGGCATAAGCCGAGCGCCCGGATTTATACAGCCAGGTCCAGGGCCAGGTCTGCGGTGGGTTGGAATTGGACAGTATCCAGTCTTCAGCAGCCTGCAGCCGCTCTTTCATCTGGGTGGAAGCCACGTAACATCCTGCTTGTCAGTGTTTCTTCAAGCTTATCAGGCAGCTGTCAGTAAACAACCCGGAAACCGGGTATTTGTTGCACACCCGGACAAGTCCTCCTGACGGCGGGCTTCCTTCACCCGACTTCATGTAACCGACGCCAGATTACGCGCCGTAATCTCCACAATTCGCTGCCGCGCCTCCTGGCTCGCCCAGGCCGAGTGCGGGGTTAAAATCAGGTTGGGAACATTGTCTGCCAGCAGCGGGTTACCATTGCGGGGAGGTTCTTCGGTCAACACATCAAAGCCTGCACCGGCAATGTCGCCATTCCGCAAGGCGTCAGCCAAAGCCGATTCATCAACCAAGCCGCCCCTACTGGTGTTGATCAGCAGTGCCGAAGACTTCATCAAACCCAGTTCCCGGGCGCCAATCATGTTGCGGGTTTCTTCTGTCAGCAGGCAGTGCAGTGATAGCACATCAGCCTGCACCAACAGGTCATCCAGCGGAATTCGCGGGTAGCCATCCACCTCGCCAGGCTCTTGGCCGGGCCGGCAGCCGAGGACGATGTTCATGCCAAACGCCTTTGCCCGTTCCGCCACACCCTGGCCAAGATCGCCGTAGCCGACAATGCCCAGAGTTTTGCCTTCCAGCTCCATAATCGGGTAGTCCATCAGGCAGAACATATCGCTTTTGGCCCACTGTCCGTTGCGGGCACCCCGGTTGTAATCCAGCAGCCGGGTGGCCAGCGCCAGGATGAGAGACATGGTGTGCTGGGCCACGGTGGAACGGCCATAATTGGTAACGTTCATTACCTTGATGTCGTGGGCCTTGGCCGCCTCCAGATCGATGTTATTAAGACCGGTTGCCACCACCGCGATGGTTTTCAGTTCCGGGCAGGCTTCAAAATGTTCACGGCCCAGCACAACCTTGTTAACCAGCACCGTATCAAAGCCCTGAATCCTTTGAATCACCTGCTCGGGGTTGGTGCGCGGGTGGCAGGTCAGTCCACCGGTCATGTTTTCAATGGGGCTCAGATCCACATCCTCGCCCAGCGTTGCGGCATCCAGAAAAACGGCTTTCATACTTTTCTCCTGACTCATCGACCCCACAGATTAAGGTAGACTGAGGAAAACGATCAATCTCCGGGAGGCTACCCATGGAACACGAATTCTGGCACGAACGCTGGGCAAAAGACCAAATCGGCTTCCACGAAGGCACGGTTAATCAGTACCTGCATGACCACTGGCCCGAACTGGCAGGCAACGGCACCGACGCCGTGTTCGTTCCCCTGTGCGGCAAAGCCCATGACATGTGGTGGCTGCACGATCGCGGGCATCCGATTATCGGTGTGGAGTTAAGCGAGGTTGCCTGCAAGGACTTTTTCGAGGAAGCGCAGGAGAAAGCCAGCGTTCACCCGGGCGAACCCTTTACCACCTTCCGCCATGACGATCTTCAAATCTGGTGTGGGGATTATTTCCAGCTGGTGCCGGACGACCTCAAACACATTCGCCTGGTGTACGACCGGGCTGCCCTGATCGCCCTGCCCCCGGAAATGCGCAAGAGCTATGTCAATCATCTCACCGCTATTATTCCGGACGACACCAGAATCCTGCTGATCACGCTGGATTACGACAGTTCGGAAATGCAGGGCCCTCCGTTCAACGTTACCGACGACGAAGTGTTCAGGCTCTACGGTGAGGATTATGAGATCAATCAGGTGCTGAAACGGGACATGGCCCGTGACAACCCGTTTGCCAAACGCCGGGGCCTGAGAAACGGCGCCACAGAGAGTGTTTTTACCCTCGTCAAGAAATAACCTTAGATCATGGGCGGTAAGTCCCTGGTGTCCCGTCTGGCTTACCGCCCGAAACATAATTTAATGAACCTAATTTGACTGCTCACTGTCCAACCCCCGAACTCTGAACTAAGCTCAGATTAAGCAGGCCGGAAACCTCCGGATAACGTATACCTGCTTAACACCATCCCATTCATTCCTTAACCAGACACACCGCCGGGACAGGCGGCGAAACAGCAACGGGGACATTGCGTGAATTTATAACAGGCAAGAGTAAGCGAGGGGCCATCTATGAGCATTCTGCAGCACTTCAAAGACCGGTATGAACAGACTCAGGAGGAGGAATACTCCCTTGAGGAATACCTGGAGATCTGCAAAAAGGACCCAACGGCATACGCCACCGCCGCGGAGCGGATGTTGATTGCCATCGGCGAACCAGAACTGATCGATACCTCCCGTGACCCCCGCCTGTCACGCATCTTCTCGAACAAAGTCATCAAGCGTTACCCCGAATTTGACGAGTTTTACGGCATGGAAGATGCCGTCGAAAACATCGTTTCGTTCTTCCGCCACGCAGCCCAGGGTCTGGAGGAGAAGAAGCAGATTCTCTACCTGCTCGGCCCCGTTGGCGGCGGTAAGTCTTCCCTGGCCGAGAAACTCAAGGCCTTGATGCAGAAGGTCCCCTTCTACGCCATCAAAGGCTCTCCGGTAAACGAAAGCCCGCTAGGCCTGTTCGACCCGGCCGAGGATGGCCCGATTCTGGAAGAGGAATACGGCATTCCCGGCCGCTACCTGAAAAACATCATGTCACCCTGGGCAGTCAAACGCCTGCATGAGTTTGGCGGCGACATCAGCCAGTTCCGGGTGGTTAAACGTTACCCCTCGGTGCTGGACCAGATCGGTGTATCCAAGACCGAGCCGGGCGACGACAACAACCAGGACATCTCGGCCCTGGTGGGCAAGGTCAACATCCGCATGCTGGAAGACTATTCCCAGGATGATCCGGATGCCTACAGCTTCAGCGGCGGCCTGTGCAAAGCCAACCAGGGGCTGATGGAGTTTGTGGAAATGTTCAAGGCACCGATCAAGGTGCTGCATCCGCTACTGACGGCCACCCAGGAAGGCAACTACAACACCACCGAGGGCATGGGCTCGGTGCCCTTCGACGGCGTGATCCTGGCCCACTCCAATGAATCCGAGTGGCAGACGTTCCGCAACAACAAGCACAACGAAGCCTTCCTGGACCGGGTGTACATCGTCAAGGTGCCCTACTGTGTGCGGGTCACTGAGGAGATTGAAATCTATCGCAAGCTGCTGAAGCACAGCTCACTGTCCGGAGCGCCCTGCGCACCCGACACTCTTGATATGCTGGCCCAGTTCTCGGTGCTGTCGCGGATCAAGGAGCCGGAAAATTCCAGCATCTTCTCCAAAATGAAGGTATACGACGGCCAGAGCATCAAGGACACCGACCTCAAGGCCAAGTCCATCCAGGAGTACCGGGATGCTGCCGGGGTGATGGAAGGCATGGACGGTCTGTCTACCCGCTTTGCCTTCAAGATCCTGTCAAAGGTATTCAATTTCGACACCACCGAGATTGCCGCCAACCCTGTGCACCTGCTCTATGTGCTGGAAAAGCAGATCGAACAGGAACAGTTCCAGCCGGAGTTGCAGGAAAAATACCTGCGCTTCATAAAGGAATACCTGGCGCCCCACTACGTCCAGTTTATTGGCAAGGAAATCCAGACGGCTTATCTGGAAAGCTACAGCGAGTACGGCCAGAACCTGTTCGACCGCTATGTCACCTATGCCGATTTCTGGATTCAGGATCAAGAGTTCCGGGACCCGGAAACCGGCGAGATTCTGGACCGTTCCTCCATCAACGATGAGCTGGAGAAAATCGAAAAACCGGCGGGCATATCCAACCCGAAGGACTTCCGCAACGAAGTGGTCAACTTTGTGCTGCGGGCCCGGGCCAACAACGGCGGCAAGAATCCGTCCTGGCTCAGCTACGAGAAGCTGCGCAGCGTGATCGAGAAGAAGATGTTCTCGAACACCGAAGACCTGTTGCCGGTGATTTCCTTCAATCCGAAGGCCAGCCAGGAAGACCAGAAGAAGCACAAGCAGTTTGTGGAACGCATGGTTGACCGTGGGTACACCGAGAAACAGGTTCGCTTGCTCGCCGAGTGGTACCTGCGCGTCCGGAAATCCCATTAACGGCCAGCGGGAGCAGTACCATGGGTATGACCCACATTGTTGACCGGCGCCTGAACGGCAAGAACAAGAGCGCAGTGAACCGGGAACGGTTCCTGCGCCGTTACCGCCACCACATCAAGAAGGCGGTGTCGGATGCCGTGCAGAAGCGCTCCATCACCGATATCGAACGGGGCGAGAAAGTAAGCATCCCCGCCCGGGATATTGACGAGCCCATATTCCACCACGGCCACGGTGGCCGGCGCGAGGTGGTGCACCCCGGCAATCAGGAATGGGTGGCCGGGGACACCATCCCCAAACCCGAGAGCGGCGGTTGCCAGGGCCAGGGGCAAGGCCAGGCCAGCCCGGACGGAGAAGGCATGGATGAGTTCGCCTTCCAGATTACCCAGGAAGAGTTTCTCGACTTCCTGTTCGACGATCTGGAGCTGCCCAATCTGGCCCGGAAAAAACTCAAGGACACCGAAGCCTTCAGTTATGTACGCTCGGGCTTCACCACCCAGGGCGTGCCCGCCAAGCTGGATGTGGTGCGTTCCCTTCGGGGCGCCCACGCCCGGCGTCTGGGCCTGGGCGGCGCGCGCAAGAAAAAGATCCGGGACCTGGAAAAACAGCTCGAGGCGCTGAAAAGCGCACCGAATGATCTCGATCCGGCCTTCAGCCATGAAGACCAGATCAAGGTGCTGGAAGAGGAAATCGCGCGGCTGAAAGCCAACGTCAAACGCATTCCTTTCATTGACGAGATCGACCTGCGCTACAGGCAACACCTGAAGCAGCCCAAACCCGCCACCAGTGCGGTGATGTTCTGCCTGATGGATGTATCCGGTTCCATGACCCAGATGCACAAGGACATCGCCAAACGCTTCTTTATCCTGCTGTATCTGTTCCTGAAGAAGAACTACAAGAAAATCGAGGTGGTGTTTATCCGCCACCACACCAGCGCCAAGGAAGTGGACGAAGAAGAGTTCTTCTACAGCCGGGAAACCGGGGGCACCATTGTCTCCAGTGCTCTGAAACTGATGCACCGGATTGTCGAAGCCCGATACTCGCCGGCGGAATGGAATATCTATGCCGCCCAGGCGTCCGACGGCGACAACTGGAACGATGACTCCCCCATCTGCGGCAAGCTGCTGTCTGAGCGGATTCTGCCGCTGGTGCAGTACTACTCCTACATCGAAATCACGCCCCAGGATCACCAGATGCTCTGGTACGAATACGAGAAAATCATGGAGCAGTTTCCCCAGAGCTTCGCCATGCAGCAGATTGCCGATCCTGGCGACATTTACCCGGTCTTCCGACAGTTGTTCGAGAGGAAAGCGGCATGAGCAGCCTGATTGATCGCCCGAACGCACCGGAGAGCGAACAACCCAAGGCAGGTAAGCCCATTTCCACCAGTTCGGAATGGACCTTCGAACTGATCCAGAAATACGATGAGGAAATTGCCAAATGCGCCGCCGAGTTCGGACTGGACACTTACCCGAACCAGATTGAAGTGATTACCGCCGAGCAGATGATGGATGCCTACAGCTCCGTCGGCATGCCAGTGGGCTATCATCACTGGTCCTTCGGCAAGCAGTTCCTGCAAACCTCCAAGGGCTATCAGCGGGGCCAGATGGGGCTGGCCTATGAGATTGTGATCAATTCCAATCCCTGTATCGCCTACCTGATGGAAGAGAACACCCTGCCCATGCAGGCCCTGGTGATTGCCCACGCCAGCTATGGCCACAACTCGTTCTTCAAGGGCAATTATCTGTTCCGCACCTGGACAGACGCCAGTGCCATCATCGATTACCTGGTGTTTGCCCGGCATTATGTGTCGGAGTGCGAGGAGCGACACGGCGTGGATGCCGTGGAAGAAATTCTCGACTCCTGCCACGCACTGATGAACTACGGCGTTGACCGCTACAAGCGCCCTGCCCCGATTTCAGCCGCCGAGGAGGCCCGCCGGCAGAAGGAACGGGAAGAATACGAACAACGCCGCATCAACGATCTGTGGCGAACCATTCCCAAAGCAGAGGACGACGGGGACCCGATTCGCCGCAGGCCCCGATATCCGGAGGAGCCTCAGGAAAACCTGTTGTACTTCATCGAGAAAAACGCGCCTTTGCTGGAAACCTGGCAGCGGGAACTGGTGCGCATCGTGCGCAAGCTGGCCCAGTATTTCTATCCACAACGCCAGACCCAGGTAATGAACGAAGGCTGGGCCACGTTCTGGCACTACACGCTGTTGCACCGGTTGTACGACAAGGGGCTGGTGAACGATGGCTTCATGCTGGAATTTCTGCAAAGCCACTCCGCCGTGGTATACCAGCCACCCTTCAACAGCCCATGGTATTCCGGCCTGAACCCCTACACCCTGGGTTTCTCCATCTTCACCGATCTTCGACGCATCTGTGAAAACCCTACCAATGAGGACCGGGAATGGTTCCCGGACATCGCCGGTACAGACTGGCTGGAAACCCTGCATTTCGCCATGCACAACTTCAAGGACGAGAGCTTTATCCAGCAGTTTCTCTCACCGAAGGTGATGCGTGACCTGAAGCTGTTCGCCATCGAAAGCGACGATCGGGAAGACCACTACACCGTCACCGCCATTCACGATGAGCCCGGTTATCGCGCGCTGCGGGAAAAGCTGGCCCGCCAATACAACCTCAGTTACCGGGAGCCGAACATTCAGGTATGGAGTGTGGATATTCGCGGTGATCGTTCGTTAACCCTGCGACACATCCCGGTAGACCGGGTGCCGCTGGGCAACGAAACGGATGAAGTGCTGCGGCACGTACACCGGCTCTGGGGCTTTGATGTGCACCTGGAAAGCGTGGATGAAGGTACGCTGGTGGAGGAGCATCACTGCCCGCCGCGGGCCTTGGACGATGAGTGAGATGGAAAGCGCACGCTGGCCTGTAACCCTCCGAGGGGAGATCGGGCCAGGGTCAGCGTGCCGCCATACAGTTCAGCCAGCTCTTTGACGATCGCCAGGCCCAGACCGGAACCGGACCGGGTTTCATCCAGCCGGGTGCCCCGTGTCAGAGCCTGCTCAATATCGGCGTCAGACAGGCCCGGGCCGTCATCTTCCACCATCAGCGCCAGACCATCCGGCAAGCCTTCTACCCGAA
>VMHT01222973.1_pt1 | contig 10446 bp, 3 predicted proteins | sample 4693611 | NCBI WGS metagenome assembly VMHT01 (sample SAMN12280063, study PRJNA550983) | marine metagenome | isolation source: seawater sampled from same location over 5 years 0.02-0.2 micron viral filtrate | place: USA: collected off the coast of southern California halfway between the port... ...
GGCAGATGAGTTATTTGATAAAGATTATGAGCATCATAAGGCAGCTGCCATGAAGATTCCTGGGTATGATAAGGCGGATGGAATGCAGAAAGCAGCCTTAATTGACCTTACATTTAACATGGGTCCTGCCTGGGCAAGTGGATTCCCGGCATTTAAGAAAGCATTTGCTGCTGGAAACTATGAGCAAGCAGGAAATGAGTTAGTTGATAGTGCGTGGTATGGTCAAGTTGGTCGAAGAGCACCAGCGATTGTTAATTTAATCAAAGGTAAAGGTGCCGATAACGTAGCATATCTGAAAGACGTACCTAAACCCGCACCAGGGTCTAGTCAACCACAGATTGCTTCATCTGGATCATCCTCTCCACCACCAGTAACACCATCATCCCCCTCAGGATCCAAAGGATCAATGGCAGGTCTTTCTGGTAAAAGTAGCACGCCTCAAATGGTGGCATCAAAACCAAAACCAGTGGTAGGGCAACCAGTAAAGAGAGGTGGAACATCAACAGAAGCACTTGCTAATGCAGAAAAAGCAAAGCAATCAGCAGCACAAGCATCTCCTACTTCTGGTGGCGGAGGAGACATTCCTGATTTTAGTGCTGTTGCTTTCCGTTCGATTCATAAAATCAAAACTCTGGGAATAACAGCATAATATGGCAATAGCATCCAAGTTCCTACCACGAGTTAAGAAGAAAGTTATCACAGTTGAGAAACTGTTGGATGGATCGGTTGCTGCTGAAAAGAAAAAGATTGATGACGCAAAGAGAGAGGCATCGGAAGAAAGAAAAGCAAAGAGCGAAGAGCAGTTAGAGAAGAAACAGGAGAAGGGAGACAAACTTCCATTCAAAAAACAGAGACAAAAGGTAGGTGATTTCTTATCCAACTTCATAACCAACATGGTTCTTGGTGCTGCTGTCTTGAAGTTGATGGAGATCGTCAATAGCACAGACTTCCAAGGTTTTATTGATGGTGTAAAAGCAGTCACTGAATGGGTTAAAAATATTGGAGGATTCCTTATAAATGGATTGATAACATTTGTTGATTGGGCGTATGGTCTATACGACGGTCTTCGTGGATTTGTATTTGACAACTTTGGTGAGGAGGGTCTGAAGAAGTTTGACACCTTCATGACAAACTTTGGCACGTTCCTCAATGCTGCCTTGATTGGCATCATGGCATTGTTGAAGTTCAAGTTCCTTAGAACTGGACTTAAGAACCTTGGTAAGTTCTTTGGTAAGATCTTTAGAAGAGGAATAGCCAAGGCATTTAAACGATTTAGTTTGAAGTTTCTTGGGAAAGGTATAACAAAATTTCTAGGTAAGGGACTTAGTGCTGCGAAAGGTTTACTCAGCAAAGGTGTGGGTGCTATTGGAAGTAAACTAGCAGCGACAAAGGTTGGTGGACTTGCAGCAAAGATATTTGGTAAGTCAGCAGGTATCATAGCACCAGCACTTAAAGGTGCGATGGGAGCAGTCAAGGGATTCTTTAGTAGGATTCCAATCATTGGTCCTTTGGTCGTAGCGATTGTATCTTTACTATCTGGTGAACCACCAGCACAGGCAATCTTTAAGGCTCTTGGTGCTGCTCTTGGTGGAGCACTTGGAACATTTATTCCTATTCCTGTTCTTGGAACTCTACTTGGAGAAACAATCGGTGCCTTTGTTGGTGACCTTCTCTACTATGGAATCATAGAGGGTAATTGGAAGAAGGCAGGAAAGGTCTTTGGACAAACACTGAAAGCAATTCTGAGTGCTGGTGGCAAAGTACTTGAGTACATAGGTGGTGTTGGTAAGAGATTTATTGGTGACTTCCCAATGGTGGATGTTCCTGACTTTAAGTTGGGATCTCTGGTTGGAGACATGCTGGTAAAAGCAAACCCAATGCTTGATAAGATTGTTAATTTTGAATTTAAAATTCCTGAGGGTGGTGGTCGTCACATGCTGGTTGATCGGCTTCCAATTCCTGATGAATGGAAGACCGCAATGAAGGAGGGTTTTTCAATCAAAGGAATACTTGATAGTCTCCCTGGATTGAGAGAGGTTCTGGGAGCATTTGCTCAATTTATTCCTGGTCTTAAGGATAATGTTCAGAATGGGGCACTGATGAAGATTCCTAATCTTCTACTTCTGACACCAATGGGAGCACCGTTCCTCATACCTCATGTTGGAAAGTCATTGTTCCCTGGATTGTTTGATGGTAAACCAAGTGAAACACGCACTGATGTTCCACCACCTCCAGATTCTGGAGGCGGATTGATGGGATTCTTGACTGGTGGCACTAGCACTGGTGGAGAGCAGCAGCAATCAGGATATTCAGGACCTGGATTAGGATCTGGTGGTGCTCAAGGTGGTGCTAGAATGGGTGAGTTTAATGTTGGGGCAAGTAATGATATTGTTAAAGTTGGTAAGGATTTGATCTCTCAAGGTTTCTCTGTCGCAGAACATCCAGACTTTACTAAAACACCATCACCAACTGGTGGATCATACACCCCCGGTGAAGGCACAGTATCTAATGTTCACAGTGGAAGAGGTCACTATGAAAATAGAGCAATTGATGTCACTGATTGGAGAGGATCACTTGAAGATTCCAAGGCAAGATATCGTAGTGTCCTAGATTCCATTTACAATAATGGAGACATGGCAAAAGATATGCTACTCATTCATGACAGTTGGGGAGCTGCTGATAAGAGTGGTAAAAATGGTCCAGGATCTCATGCTCACCCAACTCACATGCACATTGAGGTTAAAGACAAGGGTGGATTAGTAGGCAAGGGTCTGTTTGCTAACCTAGGAAAACCTGAATTTGTGATTGACTCTGATAGTCTTATTCCAGAGACAATCGATATGTTCCGTGCCATTACTCATGCGAAAGATAGGAAAGGAGTTCTTGCTGCGATCAGAGACTATGCCCCATATGATTCAATAGAACCTGAACAGGTTCTTGTTCCTGTTAGTGGTCCATCTGGATCATCTACACCTGCTGGTGAGTCGCAAGGGAGTATCAAGAGGCAACAACCCAGTGGCGGTGATGATCCATTTGAAAGACTCTACATGGGTGGTTAAATAGAACTACGAGGTAATCATAAATGGCAGCAAAAGAATCATCACCAGCCAATATTACACAAGCAGATATTGTCTCTAATGAAGATAAGGGAAAGACTGTAAGTATTGTTAATGGTATTGTAGAATTAAAATACTATGAAAGTATTCTTCAAGATAGTGTTCGTGCGTCTATAGTTTTTACAGATTCTTCTGGACCAGAGGCAGTTGATGGTAAGACTGCTTTGGATGGTCTTCCTATTGTTGGCACAGAAAATGTGAGTTTAAAGTTTGAGGATCTCAAAGAAAACAAATTAGAATTCAGCACGTCAAAGAAGAATAGTTTATATGTAAATAAAGTTACTCCAATTAGTGATGATACTACCAAGTCAATGGTTGCTCTGGATTTAGCATCAAAAGAATATTTGATGAATGAGAAAGTTCGATTGAATACTAGATATGATGGGAAACTTTCTGATCACATTAAAAAGATATTAGAAGATCAAAATCTACTTGCCACAGAAAAAACTATTGATATTGAACCAACATCAAATAATTATAACTTCATTGGTAATAACAAGAAACCATTTTACACAATTAACTGGTTGTCGATGAGATCGGTTTCAGCAGAAAATCAGAAACCAGGGAAGACTGCTGGTTACTTCTTTTACGAAACATCAGAGGGGTATTTCTTTAAGTCAATTGATGGATTACTATCACAAGATAAGAAGAAGTCTTACATGTATAATCAATCCCCTGATGGTGAGCGTGGTGTTCCTGAAGGATATGATGATAAGGCACTGAACTATACTAAGGACAATAAGGTTGATGCTCAAAGAAAGTTGATGCAGGGTGCTTACTCCAGCAGGATTGTTGTCTTTGATCCATTTACATGCTACTATGAAGTTCTAACACCCCCGGCATCAGAGGAGGCAAAGACAGCAGGAAAGAAGTTACCAAAATTAAATCCAGAACTTGATAAGGAGGGGAAGAATAAAGAGTATACTAGAACAACTTACATGTTGTTAGATAAGGGAACTCTTCCCACAGGTAAGACAGAGCAACAACTTGAAAAGTCAGAGGAAGAAAACTTTAAACCCAAAGATACACTCAACCAAGCAATTATGCGCTATAATCAATTGTTCGCAAGTGGAGTTGAGATGACAATAGCAGGAGATTTTTCTCTCCATGCTGGGGATGTTTTATTTGTTGACGCACCAGAACTACAGACAGACACAAAGAACGATGAACCAAACAAGCAATCTGGTGGTCTATATATTATAGCGGACTTATGTCATTATATTTCTACTAAGGGAACATACACCAAATTAAATCTCGTCAGAGACTCCTTTGGCAGAAAAGGCAATCATTCTAAGTAAGCACTATGGAAAGTATCGAACAGCACATCAAGAAAGATCAACAGATCCTTCAAGATCCCACAACAAATCCACAAATGCGTCGTCACATTGAAGGCGAACTGCATGAACTAGAAGAATACGCAGAGCACCACAAGAAAGACATCGAATCTGGAGATCATCATGATCCCAGTTACCTGGAACTTTTCTGTGATCAGAATCCATCTGAACCAGAATGCTTAATTTATGACGATTGATGGAAGGAAACGGACTATTTAATCCTGGTTTTTTAGGTGCTAACTTTCTATGGTGGGTTGGTCAGATTGCTGACGACTCCACCTGGAGAGATAATATTTCCTCAGGAAAATTTACGAGTGGTCAATCCATCTCAGGTTGGGGAAGAAGATACAAAGTCAGGATTGTTGGTCTACATGACAAAGAAGAGGAAGCAGTAAAGTCCGATCAACTTCCTTGGGCACAAGTCATGTACCCCGTCACTGCTGGTGGCGGTAATGCGAACTCAGGGCAAACACCTAATCTCCGCCAAGGGATGTTTGTCTTTGGTTTCTTTATGGATGGACCTGATCAACAGGTTCCAGTCATTATGGGTGTGCTCGGACATAATGAGCAGACCCCACTTAAAACTAAAACAGGAGAAAACGATTCTAACTTTGCTGCCACCAGTGGTTTTGCTGAAGGAAAGCGACCCAAGTCTCAGGCAACGAAAGAAACAGTGCCCGATGAGGGTAAGGTTACTGAGAAACCAAGGAGTGCTGAACTAGCAAAAGAGTCTGCGCCATTACCCAAGAAAGCAAAGCGAAATAAGTATGGTGTTAAGGAGGGAACAAACCTCTCAGCAGCACAGCAAGCAGATGCGAATGCAGAGCGAGCAAGAATTAATGAAGAGATTGCTCGTGGTGGTGCCCTAGCACTTACTCCTGAACCAGAAAGATCAGCAACGATCAAAATTCTAATTCAGGATGCGATCGCTACAGGGACAGCAAATAGAAAGAGAGAAGCAGATGCTCCTACCTCTCCTAATGTTCCTGGAGCAACAAGAGAAGGCACTGCTAATGTTCACCAACAAAGTGCTGCTGATCTGGTAAGAGATGATAAGATGGAGGAGAAGATTCCTCTGTCGAAACCAGAGACAAAAGTTCAGTCAGCAGTAAAGAATATTCAAACTGTCATCGAAACTCTCACTACAAAGTTAGACAAGTATCTGAACGCAATCACAAGTTATGCTGATGCTGTTTCTAGTCGTGTCCCAAGTTTAGATGGTATTATTGACAAAGCGACTAGAGAAATTCAAAAATACATGAAAGTTATTTTTGATAAGGTATTGGACTACACGATGAAGACTTTGAACGAAGGTCTTACTAGAGTTGTATCTGCTCTACCTATTTCTATGAGAGCAAACTTCTCTGATATGAAAGAGGAGATGACTAAGAACATCATCGGATCTTTTGAGGGAATCACAAATGGTCTTGGTGGTTTAATCAAAGGACTTCTGAATAAGGCATTGAATCCAGCCGCTCTTGAGACAGCAGCAAGAGAAGCAGCGGGAAATGCAAGTCCAGATCCTTATGATAAGAATGCCGGAATCTCCACAGATGGTGGTCCACCAAAACCAGTCAAGAACAAGAAGATAAAAGTTCCCATTTGTTATGCTGAGGACCTTGTTGGTGATGCTCTGGCTGCCAGTGCTGATCAAATTAATGATGTTAATGATAAGGCATTGGAAGGTGTGAATCTTTATGTGGATGATATGAAAAACCAAATTGCCTCATTGTCAGGGACTCTTGGTTCTTCTAGCACTTCTCCTAGTCAGGGAAAATCACCAAAAGATGATATTGGTGACACTATTCTGACGCAACTGACTGGTGGATTATCTGAGATTGGTAATATTACAGGTAGTCTGACATCTGCTCTTAACTTTATGAATGTCACAACTAAACTGTTTGACTTTGAGTTGCCAGCAAATCAGGCAGTATCTGATTACTATACTCTTGCTACCGGTGGTGCTGGAACTCCTGACTCTGCTCTGCCCACTGCGAAAGGTATTGCTGATTCTGCTGCGAATGCCATCACTGATCCTGAGAGACCTGGTGTTGTTCCTGATTCAGATCCACCATTCGCTCAACCCACCAAGGATCTTAACAAGCAACCAACTCAAGAGAGAGATGCTATTGCTTCCGATGCTGATCTTGATCGGGAACTGGCAGCAGCAAAGGCAGGAGACAGATCCGGTCTTGATGGTGCTCTAGACCTCTCATAAATATCATCATGAACCCTACCAGGGAAGAGAATTAAGATAGTATGGCGACGTTTAATGTATTCGGGGCTACTACCAAAAAAGACATCAGAGTTGGATACATTGATTCCAAAAAAGGATTGGTGGAAGGTGTCACTATTTGTGATGCGAACTCTTATGCCAAACTAAATCCTGGTACGCAGTTTATCTTTAGAAATAGACAGGAAATTCAATATCTAAACATCAATGAAGTAAATGCTTTAGAACCAGAGGACTTGGGTCTGGAGACACCAAAGAAGTCATGTCAAGGGTATGAACAGGATCCTGGACCAAGACTTACACCACAAGAATGTGGAAAAGCGAAAGCATACTTCTATGGTGGCGCTGGAATCGGTGTAAAAGGGACACCAATCGTCGGTCAAGATGGTGGACTGATGGCAGTTGTCTTGACAAGTGGTGGTTTTGGATATCAATATCCACCAATCACAGAGGTGAAGGATGATTGTGGCACAGCAGGTGCTGCTGTTGTTCGGTCTGTTATTGGTGAGCAGGTCTCTACCGTTGAGGTTTATGATAATGAGGAGGACTTTGAAGAATATGATTCAAACCACGAGACGTGCCCTCCTGCTCCTCCAAAAGTAATTAACAGAAACGCGGCAGGTAAAGTAACAGGAGAATTCAATCCTAGGGATTATACAAATCCAGAAGAAGTTGATGATCCAATCCGTAGAGAGATCTTACAATATCAGGAAAGACTTCGTGCGGTAAAGAAACCATTCTGGAGCACTAGAATGAATCCACCTCTAAATGTTGTTGGTGGAGGTAGAAATGATAGAACAAAATATGATGTTCGACATTATGCCTGGGGTGGAAGTAAAGTAACAACATCACCACCTGCAAATTCAAAAGAATTTGTTGATGTAAAAATGAATGTGTTAACTGAAGGTGGACATGGTAGAGGAATGTTGTTTAACTTTACCTCTGAAGATGGAACTCATAAGTTTACAATTAAGGCAGATAATTTTAAAGAAGAAAGAAAAATTTCAATCACACAAAAAGTAAAAAGAAATACATTATACAAAGTTGTTGCCGAGGGACAATATGGAGGAGCAGGTGTAGAGCAAGGTCTTATTGGAGGTCTTGGAAGAGACGCAAAAGAAATAAAAGCAAAAGGTGGTGGTAAAAAAGCAACTGGTAATACAATTTTTTGTGACTTCGCAAAATCTAATAATGACAATGATGATCTACAAGTAGAAGTAACTCGGGGAAAATTTACCGCCAAGAATAGAGATGAGATAAAAGGTCATGACACATATGAATTGGAGTATATTTTTGGAGACAATAGTGCCTTCAAACCAGAAACAAAAGAGGTTATTGAAGATACGTTTATGAATCGCTATGCGATTTCACCAGTGCCACCATCTAATGTTCCTGGTAGTGATTTTTCGGGACAACTATACACATTTGAGTGGGAAGAAAGTTTTCCATACAGTGGTGAGTATACCTTTAGAGCAATGGGTGATAATACATGTGATGTGTATCTCGATAACCGAAAGGTTATGAGTGTGAATAGATTTAAAGGTGGTCCTGATAAACTAAAAAAAGTTGTTGGTGCGGGAGTACATAAAATCAGAGTTGATTTATTTAATATCCCACAAGACATTAAAGAAACAGTTGTAACCCAACCACCACTTGAAATAGATGCTGCTGATAATGAACATGAGATTGTTTATATCGATCTTCATCCTAAAAATAAAAAACTTAAGGTAAGTAATAATCGTAGAGAAATTAAATTTGTGGATGGTGATGGCAGTGACACTAACTCAAGACTTAAAATTCTTGAGGGAGATGTAGTTTTTTCTCGGGATGGTAAGAAACTTATTGGTGGCGGAACAGTCAAAATAAGATTTGAGTGGGATGATGATCCTAATGATGCGGGTATTGCCGTAAGACAAGTGAGGATTAGAGGAGGCAAATTACTCGGATCGAATAGAGGTAGTAAAGATGAAAAAGGACAAGATACTGATACCTTCACTCTACCTAGACCTGACAGATCAACAAGATTAGCATCAAATAGTGATAAGGGAGTTCGAGAGAGAACTGTCTTCACCACTCGCGATTTTATTGATAAGGCAGATAGACCACTGTGGAAGACTAATTACACAGCAGCACCTGAAGGTGATTTTGTAAATTACTACGGCATATCTCCGTTTGATATACAATCTAATGAGGCTAGAAGTGATGACTTTGCGGGGTCACACACGATTCGTTGGAATGATTTGAATTTTCCGGTTGACGGAAACTATGGAATTGAGGTTGCTGTAGATGATAACGTCACTCTAAGATTTATTGATCGGACTGGAAATGAAACCATTATTGAAAAGAAAGGATTTACTGGTCCAACCGAAAGGGGTGGAAAGGGAACTGGAGTATCCACAACCATTCAGAACTTCAAAGCAGGAAAGTATAGACTTGTAGCAGATTTGTATCAGAGATCTGGAAAGTCTCTTGCTGGTGGAAACCCTATGGTTCTTGCCGTTAAAATCAAAACTTTCTTTGTTAAGAAAACAAAAAAAGTAAAACTGTCTTGGCAGCAAAATCCAATGGGCGCTGCAGTTACTATTGTTGCTCCTCCAGTTCCAAGTCCAGAACTTCCAATTCCTAAAGCACCTGGAAGATGTCCAAACAATCCATTCTGGACATCTAGATTCCCAGGAGCATCTAACTACTGGTATCCAGTGATAGTGCCCAAAAGATGGGGCAAATTCATGAACCGCTATGCTATCTCACCATTACCTCCTCTTGCGAAGAGAAGCACCGACGGTGGTGGTGTCGTCTATCAGACAACTTGGGATCTTGACGTTCCTTATAGTGGATTCTTTGGATTAAAAGCAACGGCTGATAATGGTGGACGCATCCTTATTGATGGTCAAGAAGTCATGAGAGGCGGTCTTGGATATGGTAGTGGCGGCATACGTGGTGGTAGTCGTGGCGTCCGGCATTTTAAAGATGATCCCAGTACACCCAAAAAAGTTTTTATATCACAAGGAAAGCACAAAATTACTGTAGAAGTTCGTAATGAGGATACAGAGGAGAGACAGGCGTATAAGCAGAAAATTTTTCATACTGCTGACTGGGCAGTCAGTCAAAGTGTCACAGAAGTTCGTGGGAAGGGTGAGCATAAGATTATTTACATTGGATTAAGTCCAGTAAATAAAAAACTAGATGTTAGTAAAGATGGTTCACAAATAAAGTTTTATGATAGAGATGGAGATGATCAGAACGCTCGTCTTGAAATTCTAGAGGGTGATTTTGTTTTTTCTAGGGATGGTAAGAAACTTATTGGTAATGGGACAATTAAAATAAAATTTACATGGGATGATGATCCTAAAAGTGATGGTCTTGCTGTAGAAAAAATTAGAATTACATCTGCTGATGGTAAAGAAAGTAGGTTGCTAGGATCAAATAGAGATATCAAAAAGGATAAACCCGGACAAGATACTGACACAGTAAATCTGGGTAGAGCAGTATCTGAAACCGTCGTAAAAGGTGGAACAGCATTAACCACGGGCACAGCAAAAGATGGTGTTACTTATGAAGGTCCATCTCTTGCTTCATATCGAAAAGGATCTCTCGGACCATCTATAACCCCTGCATATACTAGCGACGAACAATATCTTGCTGAATTCCAGGGAACCACATGGAACATGGTGTGGAAGGGTGTCAATTTCCCTCAACAAGGGAGATATACCATTCAAGTTCAAGCAGACGACATTGCTAAACTTAGAATTGATGGGCGAGA
>VMHT01061548.1_pt1 | contig 10445 bp, 10 predicted proteins | sample 4693611 | NCBI WGS metagenome assembly VMHT01 (sample SAMN12280063, study PRJNA550983) | marine metagenome | isolation source: seawater sampled from same location over 5 years 0.02-0.2 micron viral filtrate | place: USA: collected off the coast of southern California halfway between the port... ...
GAGCATCCCAATATTAAAAGCAGGTCCAGAACAAAGACAATCCCAACCACAAGTATCCATGGATCTTAGTTCTATATATTTTTTTAACCTATTTTCGGTAAATATTGTGCTAAGGTGTGTATTTAGATCATCTTGAGTTGGATAGCGGTTTTCAATTTCACTTATTTTGCCGTCCATAAAATCTTTAAAAATATATTTTTTTCCAGAAATATAGTTCTCTTGATTTTGAATGAACAAAATTGGAAAATTTATTACGAATTCAGCATATTTTTCAAAATCTAAATTTTCAAAAAATAATTTTGGCAATCCTCCTCTAGAGGTATTTTGCCAAACTTTTGATCGATAAGATAAATATTTACTTTTCTTTTTTTCAACTATTGATGAATTGGCAAACAATGCAATAGAGATTGGAACAATTGAATTTACAACCTTAAATTTCTTAATAAAATCTTCTTCAGAATTATAATCAACATTAAGTTGAGTACCACATGTTCGATACATCATATCCAAACTTAACTCTCCACCTGATGGCATTTCTTTAGTCATAAGTTCATATCTTTTTTTTGGATTATTTGGAATTTCGTCTAATTTTGATATTGGATCAAACCCCGCACTAACAATATTGATACCAAGTTTTTGAGTAACTTGCCTTAATTCAAATAAGTAATCTTGAGACTCAGCACAAGCTTCATGTATATGGTTTAATTTATCTCCTGATAGCTCTATTTGATTTCCAGGTTCAAGGGTAATGTTTTTACCGCCCTTATTTAATCCTACTATATTATTTTTCTCTAGTATTGGGTTCCAACCAAATTCTAATAAAGCACCGAACATTTCTTTTACTTTTAAATAGTCAATTCTTTTATTGTCACTACTATTAAAAAGAAACTTTTCGTGCTCTATACCGATTTTGAAATTTTTAGACTTTTTAATTCCAGATTTGAAATGTTCGATAATCTTTTCTTTTGTATTAATCATTTTTGAGATTATATCTTATTAGTTATTGGATGCTGTATTTAATAAAGATAATTGTGTGATTTTATTATCTCCTAATTCATCAATAGGTTTTACAGGATATTCACCTGTAAAATAATGATCAGTTAACTGAGGATAATTTTCATTTCGTTTATCAAAACCAATTGCTTTATACATCCCATCAATTGACAAAAATTTTAAAGATTTTGCTCCAATATATTTACAAATTTCCTCGTTTGTTTTGTTGGCTGCTAATAATTCTTTTTTAGTAGGTGTATCAACGCCATAAAAGTCTGGATATTTGATCTCAGGACAAGCAATTTTTACATGAACTTCTTTTGCACCAGCATCATAAAGCATTTTCACTATTTTATGTGATGTTGTTCCTCTAACTAAAGAGTCATCAATTAATACTATTTTTTTATCTTTAATTGTTGTTTGATTTGCATTTAGTTTCAGTTTAACACCCAAACTTCTGATCTGTTGACTAGGTTCAATAAAAGTTCTGCCAACATAATGATTTCTAATTAGACCATGTTCAAAATTTTTACCTGAATGTTGCGCAAATCCTAATGCAGCTGCATTTCCACTATCTGGAACAGGAACTATTATATCTGCTTCAATATTATTTTCTTTAGCAAGTTCTTTACCAAGATTCTTTCTATGTTCGTAAGCAGTTTTGTTATTCAAGATACTGTCAGGTCTTGCAAAATAAATATACTCAAAAACACAAGGCCTAACTTTTTTAGGAGAAAAGGGTTTAATACTCTCTAATTTATCATTTTCAATTAAAACTATTTCTCCATTCTCAACCTCTCTTAAAAATTTTGCTCCAATTATATCTAATGCACATGTTTCAGATGCAAGCACATAACTATTTTTTAATTTTCCAATAACCAACGGCCTAATTCCATAAGGGTCTCTAACTCCTATTAAAGTTTTCTGAGTTAACATTACTAGGGCATACCCACCTTGTATTTGGAAAATAGCATCAACTATTTTATCAATTGTTTTTGCCCTTTTCGATTTTGCAATTAACTGAACAATAGTCTCAGTATCTGAAGTTGTGTAAAAAATTGCACCATCTTCTACAAGTTTATTTCTTAAATAAATTGAGTTTGTTAAATTTCCATTATGAGCAACACCTATTCCACCCGCATTAGTGTCCGCAAAAAAAGGCTGAATATTTCTTAACGTGTTACTTCCAGTAGTGCTATATCTGTTATGACCGATAGCATAATTTCCCTTTAATTTTTTTAAAACTTTTTCTTTATTAAAATTATCACCAACCAAGCCAAATCTTTTTTCAGAATAATATTGCTTCCCATCAAAAGTAACAATTCCACAACCTTCTTGTCCTCTGTGCTGTAGAGCATGCAAACCTAAAGCAGTTAAAGCAGAGGCATCTTCTATATTACTGACGCCAAATACACCACATTCCTCTTTAATTTTTGGATTATAGTTCTTTAATTTTTTCTTTAGAGTCTTGGTATGTTTTTTCATCTGGGAATTCTTTTAACAAATAATTACTACCTTTCTCTAAGTATGGAAAGACATAAGATTTATCAACATTTATTGGCCATTTATCATAATTATACACAATATGAATACCTGAAAATATACATACAGAAATTATATAAGCCCTTAAAAAACCAAAAAAGAATCCAAATACAGTGTCTAAGTTTCCGATACCGGTGTAATTCACAGCTTTACTTATACCTTTGTTAATCATTAGTACTAAAAAAATAACTACAACAAATATTGCAACACCAAGACCTATATCTAGAACATATTCATTATCTATAACATCTTCTAAGTAAGGTTTAATTCTAGGAAAAATAATGAGAGTAATTACATATGCTAGCAACCATTTTGCCATAGATAAAATACTTAGAACAAAACCTTTTCTATAACATTTAATTAAAGATAAAATTGTTATTATTAAAAATATTAAATCAATTATTGAAGTTGTATCGTAAAAATTTACAAAAGCTTCAAACATTGATTATTTTTCAAAAGGTTTAAAAACTAATAACAAAGATGGAAGTAGAGTTAAAACTGAGATCATCGCAAGTAACATTGCAAGACCTGTAAAAATCCCAAAATAAATTGTAGGAATAAAATTTGATAAAACTAAAATTGAAAATCCAAATACAATTGTTATTGAAGTATTCAATATTGCAACTCCAACAGTTGAATGACATGTGGTTAAAGTTTTTTTATAATCTTTAATCTTATTAAACTCTTCTTTAAATCTATAGATATAATGAATGCTGTTATCAACTGCTATACCAATAGTGATTGCAGCAATTGTTATAGTCATCATATCTAATGGAATGCCCAGATGACCAATAATCCCTAGTATAAAAAAGGCTGCAATAAAATTTGGAACAACACCTATTAAGGATAATTTGATGTTTCTGAATAATAGTAGGAACATTGAAAATATTCCAATCATTACTAACCCTAAAGTTAAAATTTGAGATTTAAATAAACTTTGTAAAAGATTATTAAATAAAATTAATACACCTGCTAATTTATATTGGTTTTTTTCTATTCCAAGCTGATTTTGAAAATCATAGTTTATTTTATTAATCAAATCATTTCTTCGTAAATTTTCTTGAGAATCTATAATTCTTAAACTTATACGAGCCTCGTTATTTTCAATTGATATATATGGTGCAATTATTTCTGTTTTTATACTTTCTGGAATTTTTGAATATAATACTCCCATTTCTAATGTCCCAAGAGGTTTGTTGTTATTCAATTGTGTTGCAACATCAATAATTGATGAAAAAGACAGAACCTTACCTATTTGAGGCAAGTCATCTAGGTAATTATGAACTTTTGAGATGGTATCTATTTTATCTTTTGTGAACCAATATTTTTCATCATCTTTTTCACCTTCATCTCCCCAATCTTCAAAATCATCATCTTCTTTAGCTTCTTCCTCTTTAGTCTCAGGGAATTTTAAAATAACTTCAAGAGGAGTTGTTCCTCCAAGTTTTTCATCAATTAATTTCATACCCTTGTAAATTTCAGTATTTTTACTGAAATAATTTATAAAGCTGTTTTCAACTTCTAATTTTGAAATTCCAAAAATACTTAAGCCGATAACAATAATAGTCACTATAAAAATAGGTGTTTGAAAATCTAAAGACAAATTCCCAAAAAGTTTTGTAATTTTTGATCCTTTATCTTCTTTAACACTAATATTTTCAGAAGGTGTAAAACTTAGTAAAGTAGGAAGTAAGGTAAAGGTAATAATGAATGAAGTGATTAAGCCTAATGTCATCATCCAGCCAAAATCAATAATAGGTTTAATCTCACTAAAAATTAAAGATAAAAAAGCAATTACAGTCGTAAGAACTGTATAAAGTATAGGCCAAAACATCTTACCAGTTGTAAGGGTCAAAATTTGTAAATTAGATTTTGAAGAATTTGATTTTTTGAGTTGTAAAAACCTCGTACTCATGTGAATGTTCATTGCCATTGTTAAGATCAACATTAGTGCAATAAAATTTGAAGAAATAACTGTTACCTTCCAACCAAGTAAGCCAAGAAGACCCATCATGATAATTACTGAAAAAAAACAACTACTTATTGGAACTATGATCCAAATTAATTTTTTAAATACAAACCATAGTGTAATAATTATAAATAATAAAACTCCCAAACCAAATACTATAATGTCACTTTTAATAAATGACATCATGTCATCAGCAATCATTGGAATTCCACCTAGATAAATTTTGCCAATATCCTCGTAGCTTTTTATAACATCTCTAATTTCTAAAATATTTTTGTGATTCTGTTTTTTTATTTGATCACGGTAATTTTCGATCTCCTTCTGTGATCTATTCTTAATATTTTCTAGTGGCAGATTTTGTTTTATATTAACTATTATTCCACTTGTTTTTCCGTCTTCACTAATTACAAAATTTCTAAAAACTGGACTATCTAAAATTTCTTTAAACCCTCTTTCTTTGTCAACATTTTCATCTTTTAAAGTTTTAAAATCTTCTAAACGTTCTTGAAGAGGAGCATCTGAATTATTTAATAAAGGTACATCTAAAAGAGTTATTACACTATGAACCCAATCTAGACTTTGAATTTTATATTTTAAGCTAAGTAAATTATTAATTGATGTATCTGTAACCATTCCCTCATTTGGTGTATAAGTGAGTACCAAAAAATCTTTCGATCCATATCGATTAGTTATTTCTTTCAAATATTTAAGATCAGGGTCACCTTCAATTAGCAATGTTTCAGAGGAAGCATCTAACCTGAAGTCTTTAGAATAGTATCCAAAACTTAATAATGTAATTAATAATAATACGAAAATTAACTTAGGATTTTTCAAAATTGTATTTTCATACAAACTACCAAACATATATGTTTTATATTTGAAATTAATTAATTTGAGTATCCTTAAATTTTGTGAATCTTTCCTCAAATTCAAGAGTTACTTTACCAATTGGACCGTGACGTTGTTTTCCAATGATAATTTCAGCCAAATGGGCAACCTCATTCATCTTAGCCTGCCATTCAGCGTGCTCTACAGTTGCTTCTCTTGGCTCTTTTCTTTGTAAATAGTAACCCTCTCTATAAACAAACATCACAACATCAGCATCTTGCTCAATTGATCCAGACTCTCTTAAATCAGCCAACTGAGGCTTATGATCATCCCTTTGTTCAACTTGTCTAGAAAGTTGAGAAAGAGCCACAACTGGAACTCCAAGCTCTTTAGCAATCGCTTTAAGTCCTTGGGTAATTTGTGAGATTTCCTGAACTCTCCCATCTTTATTATAAGTTGTTCCTCTCATTAATTGTATATAATCAACTACAATCATATCCAAACCATGTAATCTTTTAATTCTTCTAGCTCTATTACTCATAGCTGCAATACTAATTGCTGGTGTTTCATCAATAAACAATGGAAGTTCAGCAATATTTTTTGAAGTTTCTAAAAATTGATCAAACTGGTCATCAGAAATTCTTCCTCTTCTAATATCATTTGATCCTATACGAGCTTGTTCAGATAAAATTCTTGTAGATAGTTGTTCCGATGACATTTCCAAAGAAAAGAATGCAATTGATGATTTTTTTCCATTATCTTGAATATGTTTTGCGGCATTAAAGGCAATATTAGTAGCTAGAGATGTTTTACCCATCGAAGGTCTACCAGCAATAATGATTAAATCTGATTGATGTAAACCACCAAGTTTATCATCTAAGTCTCTTAAACCAGTTGGAACTCCAACAATGCCACCTTCGTTTTTATAAGCAGCTGAAGCCATTTCAATTGTTTGCTTCATGGCATCATCAAATTTTACTAGTGATGAGTTAAAAGATCCTTTTTCAGCCAGATCAAATAATAGTCGTTCAGAGTTTTCAATTATATTTTGACCATTAGTATCTAAATCATTTATTTTTGCACTATCAATAGTTTGTTCAGAAATTTTGATTAATTCTCTACGAACAAACATATCATAAATTATTTTTGAATATTCAATAGCCTGTCTTACAGACGTAGAAAATTTTGTAATCTTAACTAGATATTCTGGAACATTTAAATCATCTTTTTCATCTTCAAAATAATTTTTTAAAGTTATTGGATTTGCTAACATTCCTTTATAGATTAAACTTTCAATAGCATTGTATATTTTTTGATGCATGGGATCATAAAAATTTATGTTTGAAATAATGGTACTGATTTCATCAAAAATTTCATTGGTAACTAATATTGAACCAATAACCGACTGTTCTGCTTCTATATTATTTGGAAGTTCTATAAATTTATCTTTAACAATACTTAGATTATTTTCCATAAAATTAATCTATATTAAAATAGATTATTAAGAATTTAAAAATATTACTGTGGATGAAATTGTATAATTACTGGATCGTTTCAGCGGACTGAACATCAATTATAATTTCTGCATCAACTGCAGAGTGTAATGAGATTTTTACTTTAAACTTTCCAAGAGATTTAATTTCTTGAACTGGTTGTATCATTGAAGGTTTAATATCAATGTTATTGGTTTCTTGAATTAATTTTGCAATTTCAGTTGGCTTAACTGAACCATATAATTCATTATTTTCAGTACAAAGTTTTTTCACTTGATACACTTTGTTATCAATTTTTTCAGACATCTTTTGAGCTTCAGTTTTTTTATCATTATCTTTTTTAGCTAAATCAGATTTAATTTTTTCAACTTCTTTGATATTTTCTTTTGAAGCATATAAAGCTTTTTTATTTGCAATTAAAAAGTTTCTAGCAAAGCCTCTTTTTACATCAATCACTTCTCCAATTGATCCAATTCTTTTTACATTTTCTAATAAGATAACTTTCATTTTTATAATAGCGCTAAATTTCTAGCTCTTTTTATTGATAAAGATAGTTCTCTTTGTTTCTTTTGACTAACGTTGGTAATCCTTGAGGGTAAAATTTTACCATTTTCTGACACATACTTTTTAAGTAATTTTATATTTTTATAATCAACTTTTGGAGCACCTTTTACAGATAAAGGACAACTTTTTTTAAATTTATATTTGTTGGGTTGAAAAATACTTAATTTTGCAAAATTACTTTGTTTACTTTTTTTATTTCCACTTTGTCTTTTTGGCATTTTTAATTAGCTATTCTTTCTTTCTTTTCGAATTTTTCACCATCTTCTCTTTTTGTGAAGTAGTTTGTGTCTAAGTCAAATTTTTTTACTTTTACGGTTAAGTATCTTAATAATTTCTTATCGATTGCTTCATTTTTCTCTAATTCCTGAACAACTTTACCTTTACCTTTTATTTTAAAATGAATGTAGCTTCCTTTTTTATTTTTTCTTATTAGGTAAGAAAGGTTTAAAAGACCCCAATTCTCAGTTTTAACAATTTCACCCTCATTTTTTTCTACAATTTTTGAGTATTTTTCAGTAAGCTGTTTAAGCTCACTTGGTGAAGCATCTTGTCTAGCAATAATCGTATGTTCGTATAAATTCATTTAAAATCTTTAATAAAAAGTGAGGATATACTATTATAAATCTTCAATTACAATAGTAAAAAGGCTAAAAAAAATAGAATTTAATATGTTTTCAGTAATTTTTCCAGGTCAAGGATCTCAATCTGTAGGAATGGGAAAAGAGTTATATGAAAAATATGACATCGTAAAAGCGCTATTTAAAGAAGCTGACGAGGCATTAGATACTCACTTATCAAAAATAATTTTAGAAGGCCCTAAAGAAGAATTAGATTCAACAGCTAATACACAACCTGCAATTTTCTTGATAAGTTATTCTATTTTTCAGGTAATAAAAAAAGAATTCAATATAGATTTAAATAAAGCAAAATTTTTTGCTGGTCATTCACTTGGAGAATATTCAGCAATCGCTTGTGCTGGTTATTTAGATTTTAAAGATACTATTAAAATTTTAAAGATAAGAGGAAATGCTATGCAAAACTCTGTACCCAAAGGGGTGGGAGGGATGACTGCAATTTTAGGTACTACTATCGAAGTTGTTGAAAATTTAATAAGTGAAAATCAAAATAATTTTAAAGTTGAAATCGCTAATGATAATTCAGAAGGTCAAATAGTTTTAAGTGGAAAAATTCATGATTTAGAAAAATTGAGTACTTTTTTAAAAGAAAAAAAAATTAAGAATATTAGGCTTCCAGTTAGTGCACCATTTCATTGCAGTTTAATGAATGTTGCGACTGAAATAATGAAAGAAGAATTGTCTAAGTTAAATTTTAAAAAAGGAGATAATCCTTTAATTTCAAATATTACAGCAGACGAAATTTTTAATGCTGATGAATTAAAAGAATTGCTAATTAAACAAATAGAAAATAGAGTTCGTTGGAGAGAAAGTACTGTCAATATGATAAACAAAGGTGTTAAACAGTTTATAGAAATTGGTCCTGGAAAAGTTCTATCAGGTTTAGTAAAAAGGATTAATAAAGAAGTTGAAGTAAATTCAATTAATAGTGAAGATGAAATTAAAAATATTAAAATATGAAAGATTTAAAAGATAAAAGAATCATAATAACAGGAGCTACAGGAGGAATTGGAAATTCAATTGTTGATAAATTATATGAGCATGGTGCAAATATTTTAGCATCTGGGACTAGAATTGAAAAACTTGAACAATTAAAAAATAAATTTGAAAAAATTAAGATATTAAAATTTGATATTTCTCAAAGTGAGAAAATTGAGGAATTTATAGATAACGCATCAAATGAATTAGGTGGACTTGACTGTATTGTAAATAATGCGGGAATTACTCAGGATAACTTAGCAATAAGAATGAATATTGATGAGTGGAAAAAAGTAATTGATATAAACTTAACTTCTACTTTTTTAATGTCTAAATTTGCTATTAAAAAAATGCTTAAAAATAAAAAAGGAAAAATAGTAAATATTACCTCTGTAGTAGGTCATACTGGTAATCTTGGACAATCTAATTACACAGCTTCAAAAGCGGGAATAGTGGCTATGTCTAAAAGTCTAGCAATAGAATATGCTAAAAAGAATATTAATATAAATTGTATTTCTCCAGGTTTTATCAAAACTGCAATGACTGAAAAAATAGATGATAAGTTTAAAGAGATGATAATCTCCAAGATTCCTTCAGCCCGATTGGGAGAACCAGAAGATATTGCAAATGCAGTACTTTTTTTAATTTCAGCAAATTCAGACTATGTTAATGGCGAAACTTTACATGTTAATGGAGGTATGTATATGGCTTGACAAACCAAGTATTTAAACTATTAACGATTTTATAACAAAAAGGATCAAAATGTCAGAAGATGTTTCAAGTAAAGTAAAAAAAATAGTAGCAGACCATTTAGGTATTGATGAAGCCAAAGTTACTGAGGAGTCAAGTTTTATAGATGACTTAGGAGCAGACAGTTTAGACACAGTGGAATTAGTTATGGCTTTTGAGGAAGAATTTGGTTCTGAAATTTCAGACAGTGAAGCAGAAAAAATATTAACTGTAGGTGATGCTGTTAAGTTTATTGAAGGTAAAGCAAACTAATTTAATTTCATAATGCCCACTACAAATGATGGGATAATGGTGATTTTATCCTCTCCCTCTGGAGCAGGAAAAACAACACTAGTCAATTTACTATCCAAAGAAAATAATTTTGAGATTTCCATATCTCATACTACTAGACAGCCTCGCTCAAATGAATCTTCTGGGAAAGATTATTATTTTGTGTCCGATAACGAATTCAAAAGATTAATTAAAAATGAGGAATTTTTAGAGTATGCAAAAGTATTTAATAATTACTATGGAACAACCAGAACACCAGTAATTGATAAACTCACTAAAGGAAAAAATGTATTATTTGATATAGATTGGCAGGGAGCTGATCAAATTAAAAATAAAAACTTAGACTATAAATTGATTACTTTTTTTATTTTGCCACCTAGTAAGAAAATTTTATTTGAAAGATTGTCAAACAGAGATATGAAA
>VMHT01139566.1_pt1 | contig 10442 bp, 7 predicted proteins | sample 4693611 | NCBI WGS metagenome assembly VMHT01 (sample SAMN12280063, study PRJNA550983) | marine metagenome | isolation source: seawater sampled from same location over 5 years 0.02-0.2 micron viral filtrate | place: USA: collected off the coast of southern California halfway between the port... ...
CCCAGAGTTTTGGCCCGATACATGGCCGTATCCGCATGGCGTACCAGCTCTTTTTCATTACAGGCGTCATCGGGGAACACACTGATCCCAATGCTCACACTCAGCTTGTACTCTTCATCGTTGATCGTCACCGGAGCACTGCTTAAACTTAAAACCTGGCTGGCGACCATATCGATATGGTTCGCAGTACTAATATCGGAGGACATCAGCACAAACTCATCACCGCCAATGCGAGACAATGAAGTATGGGCATCGCATAGTTCTTCCAGGCGCTGTGATAACTGAAAAATTACCTTATCGCCGGTCTGGTGACCCAATGTATCATTCAGATACTTAAAGTTATCGATATCGATGAGTAACACTGCCAGCTTAGTGCCGTCTCTGGTATTTCTTGGTAGCGCCTGCAACAGCCGGTCATGCAACAGCAAGCGATTGGGTAAACCGGTCAACTGATCATGATTTGTCATATGGCTCATTTGCGTCGCCATCGCCACAGATTCGGTCACATCCTGAAAAACCAATACGGCACCGATGATGCTACCGGCCACATCCCGGATGGGGGCTGCGCTGTCTTCTACCCGATATTCGCGGCCCTGCTGGCTGACAATTTTTGCATTCAGCGCCATAGCCACGGTGCGATTTTCACTCAACGCCACCGCTACCGGATTAATCAAAGGAGTATTGGAAGTAGCATCTCGCAGTGTCATTACGTTAGAAATACACTGACCAATAGCGGAGTTACCACTCCAGCCGGTCAGGCGTTGTGCTACCGGATTTAAAAAAGTCACCCGCTGATTGCTATCGGTGGCTATAACACCATCGCCGATTGACTGAAGCGTTATGTGTAGATGCTCTTTTTCTTTTTGCAGCGCTTGGTAGGCTTCATTCAGTTGCCGGTCCTGGGCGCGTAAACGAAGGTGGTTTTTGATCCTGATTCGACAAACATTGAGGTTAATAGGACGGCCAATAAAGTCAATCGCACCTAATGCCAGCGCTTTGGATTCATTTTCAAAGTCGTGGTGGCTGGTGATAAAGATAATGGTACAGGTACGGGTCAGAGCATGGGATTTCAGCATTTTGCATAGCTCGAAACCATTGAGCTCCGGCATCTCGATATCAAGCAAAATGATATCGGGATCACAGGCCATCGCAATCTCCATTGCCTGGGTTGATTGATGACAGGTGATAACTTCGCCGATATCCCTAAGACCGGCTTCAAGTAATACTAAGTTCTCAGGCTGATCATCTACGATCAGAATTTTTTGCTTATTTGTTGCAACATTAGAACTTCGCATAACATTTTTCTGCATCAACGGCTCCGGCATGCAACATTCTAGAAGTTTCACTGTTTTATTAACTTAGACTTTAGTTTACTTCTTAGAAAAATGCCTATTATCTACAAAATAAGAACTATTCTTATCGTTAGCCTGATGCACTCGGTTGCCTTAACGTGATAGGTCAGCGCGTGTTTTTTATCAAAGTACAGGCAAAACTGACTCGAAAGTAATTACTAATTTGATGCTTTAATTAAAAACGGCGCGAGCAGTACATCTGGCTCAATAGAAGTCGATGGTAACAAGGCTTAATAGTTGTGGTTCGTTGTAGCAAGGGATAGGGCTTCACTGACGAAGCTTCGTTTCTGGCAGTAGTTGGAAATACAAGGATTTTACGTGAAATCAGTGCCCCCGGGAAATGCGTCTGTTAATTTGGTCCTCATCGTAGTGTGCCTATGCGTCTTGCTGGTGATTATAATTGCATTTGGTGAACATCAGCTACGCAAAAACGCTTATGAGCTGGCCGCGGCCGAACAAAGCATCAATCTGGATGAAGTTCACATCAGCCTGCAGGAGCGCATTGGCGGTTATCTTAACGATATGCAGTTTGTATACGAGACGCCGCCTATTCAGGGGATGGAGCGCGCCACGGGGAGTGCTGGCCAGGGCGAAATTGAAGAGGTCAGTTATACACACTGGCGTATGCGGCTCCAAACAATCTTTGAAGCTTTTATGCGTAACAAGCCATCCTATCGTGAGCTTAAATTTATTCGCGCCGATGGCGAAGAGCAAATCAGAACACGCCGAACCAATGTGGGCGTAAATAGTTTGGCTGAACGGCAGTTACGGCAACTCAGTGACAGTGCATTTTTTAACGATATTGTGCAGCTGGAAGAAAATCAGATACGCATCACCCCCATTCGTCCAGCGCAGTTGAACGACGTTATTGTATATCCGGTGATTCCGGTGCTTGATATTACCCTGCCTATTTATCAGGACAATGGCATTTTATTTGGGTACCTGAGCAGTACCATAGAAATGACCGATTTATTAAATTCCTTGCAATATATGGTGCGTGATTATCATAAAATTGTGTTAGCCAATGCCGACGATAAAATATTTTATATCAGCTCCCAGCCTAACTTTTCGGATACCGAAGATGTTTTCAACATTACTTTCGCCCAGCAGTACACCGACCTTGGTGAAATAGAAAAAGGATTGGGATTAAACCAATATGAAAATTTAGCTTCACAAATTTTTATAGGCTCGACCCGCTCGGTGAAATTAGGGTTCGGTCGTACTGAATATAAATTGCTAAGCTGGGTGCTGATTGATGAAAAACACTTTATGGCGCAGCTTAATCATCAGCGAATGACGCTTTATAGCGCGCTGGCTATTGTTTGCCTGGTTCTGGTGACTCTGGTGATATTGTTACTGCGCACCGCGCGGGGGCGCCATACACTTGCTGAAACTCAGGCAGAAGCACAGGTACTGTTCGACAATTCACAAGACGGCATCGTTATTGTTAAAAAGGGCGATATCATCACCAACTGCAATCAGCAGTTTATTGAGCAGTGCCAGCTTCCGCAAAGCAAGGTTATTGGCAGTCATTTGCAAAATATCCTTCAGGGGCGAATGCAGCAATCCAGGTTAACTGAATTGCTACAATTTGAGCAAAATGTGCTCAAAGATAACTTTCTTATTCAATGGCAGCAAAAAGAAAACTTGGCACTAACCTATCGATGCCATACCAGTTTTATTGAAGTTAACGGGGTAGTGAATGCCGTGGCGCTTATTTTTCAGGATATTACCGAAGAGTTGCGGGTACGCCACGAGATCGAAAAAGCCAATAATCAACTTGAAGAAAAAATAGCGGAACGCACCCAGCAACTAGGACTAGCCCATAAAGAGGCGGTTCGGGCCAGCGAAATCAAAAGTAAATTTATCTCCAATATCAGCCACGAGATGCGCACCCCGCTAAACGGGGTAGTAGGGTCATTAAGTCTGATAAGCCGTCTGATAAAAGATGAAGAAGCGCTGCGCTTTTTAGCCATGGCCCAAACCAGCGCCCAAAACCTGAATGCCTTAATTAATGATGTGCTCGATTTATCCAAGATTGAAGCCGGAAAGCTGGAAATTGAGGAAAAGGCGTTTAGTCCGCTGAGCCTGATTGAAGGGTTGGTCACCTCCATGTCGGTCAAGGCCCAGGAAAAAGGGCTTCAGTTGTTTCTGGATACCAGTGCACTGCACTTTGTATCATTTACGCAAGACCCCCATCGGCTCACGCAAATTATCAATAATCTGCTTAGCAACGCCATTAAATTTACCAATGAAGGCGCAGTGACAATTCGTGTGGCCGGGGAAACAGATAAAGGCGTGAAGGGCCGCCTGAAAATAGAGATCTCGGACACCGGAGTGGGCATTAATCAGCAGGATCAGCCGAAGTTATTCAATTCGTTCAGCCAGGCAGATAAAACCATTGCCGCGAAATATGGCGGTACGGGGCTGGGGTTATCTATTTGCAAACAACTGTGTGAGCTGATGGACGGCGAGATTTCATTACAGTCGGAGTACGCCAAAGGCACCACCGTAAGTTTCTATATTTCCTCGACTACCTGGCAAAGCGAGCCGGCTGAATCCACCCAACGCTTGCAGGGCAAACGCGTTGCGGTTTTTACCAACAACCAGCAGGAACATGCGATGCTGGTTAACATGGTAACAGGCTATGGCGGGCAGCTTTTAGAGTACGCGGATGTGGCTGAAATCCCCCTGGAGGGCCCCGAGATACCCGACATCATAATTATTGACGCCCACGAGCTGGAGTTCAGAGAACTGTTGTTACATCTGCAAAATTGCCCAGCTGGCGGGGTTACCCAGAAAACAAAAGTTGTCCTGTTACAGCAAGCTACCCGGCCTGTGGCTAAGCACAACTTGTCGAATACCCGCCGCTTAACCCGGCCGTTGCTTCGATCTGAATTTTTTGCTCAGGTATGCGACCAGCGCGCCCGGGGGAAATCATTTACCACCGAACGGCGTCGCGAAACAGACCAATTCGGATTAAGCGAGTCTCAGGCTAGAAATAAATTATCGGGACAGCGACTGGTTATTGTGGATGATAACGAAATTAACCTTGAGGTGGCCGCCAGCATGCTACGGGCATTTTACATGGTGGTAGAAAAGGCGCGCGATGGCAAAGAAGCGCTGGAGGTACTTAAGCGCTTAAATGATCAGTACAAACCGGTATCAGCAGTATTGATGGACTGCAATATGCCCGGGCTGGACGGCTACGAAGCAACGACGGCGATTCGGGCCGGGCATGCCGGTAAACGCGTTCAGGACACGCCGGTAATCGCCATGACAGCTAATGCTATGCGCGGAGAAAAAGAAAAGTGTTTGCAGGCGGGTATGAATGACTATATTAGCAAACCGCTGGCCATGGCAACGCTGATGGAAAAACTGGTGCAGTGGTGTGAACCAGAAACCACGACCGCCTCGGTCGCCTTTGGCTCCACGGCGGTGAAGCCAGAGGTCATTGATGCCCCCGAAAGCGGCCCGCAAGTGGTGTGTTTTGATAAGCCAGGAGCTTTATCGAGACTGATGAACAATGAAACGTTGCTAAAAAAACTGGTGGGTATTTTTATTGATGGTTCATCGCAAAAGCTGGAACAACTTAGTGAGGCGGTAAATGCACAGGATTATGAAAGCGTGCGTCAGGCAAGTCATGCATTAAAAGGGCAGGCCGGGGATATAGGCGCTATCGATTTACACCGTAAGCTATACGAGTTAGAAAATATCGCCAAACAAGGCGATAAGCCTATTTTCACTGACCATGTTGAAGTTATTGAGCATGCCTACAAAGAGCTTATCACCGAACTGCATAACTACCTGGCCGCATAATCGTCTGCGGTTTTAAACTCAGATATAATCTTGAAGCCAAATAACGCAGTACAAACCTGTTATCAAACCTTTATATTGTAAATCGATACAGGCAGTTTATGGCTTCTAAACGTAGTGTTAATGCCCATTCTATTATCGATATGCCGATGCACAGCTGGTGGCATATTATCAAGCGAATCTCTGTTAAAATGCAGCAACATAACCTGCCTCTTATTGCTGCAGGCGTTGCTTTTTACTTGTTGCTGGCTATTTTTCCCTTACTCGGGGCACTTATTTCGCTTTATGGTTTGATGGTTTCGCCTGCTGAGCTGCAGGACCATATGCAGTTACTGATTGATGTGGTGCCGTCTCAAAGCCGCTATATTATTGAAGAGCAGCTGGAAAACCTAACCCAGAAATCCAGCTCCACCCTCAGCTGGGGCTTCTTGTTATCTTTGATATTATCTTTATGGAGTAGCAGCAAAGGCGCCAATGCGCTTATTACCGCCTGTAATATAACCTACAGCGAATCCCACGGACGTGGCTTTCTGCGCGGGTTGCTGGCACGTTTTACCTGCACCATCAGTATTATTCTCACTATCATTGTGGCATTGGCATTTATCACCGTGGTGCCGAAATGGATAAGCTGGGCTACCGGTGACTTACTCAGTGCCAGACAGGCCGGCTGGATCACCTGGCCAATCATGCTGTTATTGTTCAACGCCAGCTTATCAGCCTTATACCGGTATGGCCCGCATCGGGAACCGGCGCAGTGGCGGTGGGTAACCCCGGGCTCTGTGTTCGCCACCGTGCTATGGATAGCAGCCTCCTATGGGTTTTCTCTGTACCTGAGCGAGTTTGCCACCTACAACAAAACTTACGGTTCAGTAGGCGGCATTATCATTTTGTTGATGTGGTTGTACCTGAGTGCCTACATTATCTTATTAGGGGCTGAAACAAATTCGGCCATAGAATTACAAACCAGTAAAGACAGCACCGTAGGTGACGACAAGCCTAAAGGAGAGCGAGGCGCGTTTGTGGCCGATCACACCCCTGACGATGATCGGGATACTGAACCAAAACAACCTTTAGGGGGTAAGTAAGCGCCAGCAAGGATAAACATCTGTTGCTGAGGTATCAGGCTAGCGTAGGGGTTTTTACGGTAATCTTTGCAAAAATGAAGAAATTGTAAAAAAAGTGCCTGCTATTATGGCCTGGCTATTGCTGTAGGCCTGGAATTTGATAGAGTGCAATTTTACGCATAGCAAATATTTTTCACAGCTGGCTTTAAGCTGGCCGAAGGTCCAGGGAATACGAATGGCAGAGCAGTGCTTTCGGATGAAAGGTACAACACTTACCAGTATTGTGCTTGATGTATTACAGTTTGAACCCAACGAATTTGACCAACAGCTGGCGACCAAGGTAGCCAGTGCACCACAGTTTTTTACACGTTCTTCGTTAATTATACAATTAAACACAGCAATGAGTGCTACTGAGTTTGAATTACTGGTAGCCTTATGTAAAAAGCATCAGCTGCAACCTATGGCTGTGAAAGGACAGGTGGGCGACTTAAAAACCACGATCAATGATCTTGGGTTGTCTGATATCAGCCAGAGTAAATCGACTGATTCTGAAATTTCACCTACGGAAACTCCGGCAGCGACTGACAGCAAAAACGAATCAGGCGCCGTGCAGGGCGCGCCAAAAATTATCGACCGTCCGGTTCGCTCCGGACAGCAGGTTTATGCGCAGGGCGGCGATTTAATTATTGTTGCACCGGTCAGTGAAGGCGCAGAAATTCTGGCTGATGGCAATATTCATGTTTACGGCACCATGCGTGGCAGGGCCCTTGCAGGGGTTCAGGGCAATACGCAGGCAAGAATATTCTGTCAGCAGGTAGAAGCAGAATTGCTTTCTATCGCCGGACGCTTTGTGATGCAAGACACAATACAATCACAGTGCTGGAAACAACCAGCACAGGCATATTTGGAAGACGACACCCTGGTAGTATCAGCATTAGTCTGATGCCATCGGTGTTTGTTGAGGAAAGGTAAATGGCTAAGATCATCGTTGTAACCTCAGGTAAAGGGGGTGTAGGCAAAACTACATCCAGCGCAGCAATAGCAACCGGACTTGCTTTGCAGGGACACAAAACAGTCGTGGTCGACTTTGATGTGGGTCTGCGAAATCTTGATCTCATCATGGGGTGTGAGCGTCGGGTTGTGTACGATTTTGTAAACGTGATCAATAAAGAAGCCACACTGAATCAGGCACTTATAAAAGACAAGCGCACCAAAGACTTGTTCATTTTGCCGGCCTCACAAACCCGGGATAAAGATGCGCTGACCATGGAAGGCGTGCAGACGGTACTGAATGATTTGAGCAAAGAGTTTGAATTTATCATTTGTGACTCCCCTGCCGGGATTGAGCAGGGCGCACAGATGGCATTGTACTTTGCTGACGAAGCTATTGTAGTAACCAACCCGGAAGTATCGTCGGTTAGAGACTCTGATCGTATTTTGGGGATTTTACAAAGCAAGTCGATGCGAGCCGAGCAGGGTAAGAATGTTAAAGAACATTTGTTGCTTACTCGCTACAACCCTCATCGTGTTGAAACCGCAGAGATGCTGAGTGTGGCCGATGTAGAAGAGATACTGGCGGTACCGCTGCTGGGTGTGATCCCTGAATCGGAAGCGGTACTTAAAGCATCAAACCAGGGAGCCCCGGTGATTCTGGACCAGGAGTCAAATGCTGGTCAGGCCTACGGCGATGCGGTACGTAGATTGCTTGGGGAGAAAGTAGAACATCGCTTCTTAGAAGCACAGAAAAAAGGGTTCTTTAAGCGCCTGCTCGGAGGAAAATAATGGGCATATTTGATTACCTGCTGAAAAAGGGCAAGCCCAATTCAGCTGCTGTAGCCAAAGAGCGGCTACAAATAATTGTTGCGCATGAGCGGCGTAAACGGACCGAACCCGATTACCTGCCGATGATGCAGCAGGAAATCCTGGAAGTAATCAGAAAGTATGTACAGATTGCTGATGATCAGGTTTCGGTACAACTTGAAGACAGCGATGACTGCAGTGTGCTGGAGCTGAATATCACCCTGCCTGAATAGGTTGTGATAGCCGGCATTCCGGCGCACATATAAAGCCCCTGAGCCATTTTCGGCCGGGGGCTTTTTACTATCAGCAGCCATTACCAGCGTGCAGGGCTGCCGATAAACATCACCTAAAGCGCAATGCCGCAGTCCGCTACCGGTTTATTTACCACTGCGTTCGTATTTGGCCGGTTGATCTTCTGCCGGCAGGGTCGACAGAATAAACTCCCGTACATCGTCATTAGCCGTTTTTAAATCGTCTTTACGCAGGTACATCATATGACCGCTGTGGTAGCCTTTAAAGCTAAGGCGATCGCGCATTTTGCCACTGGGATCCAACTGCCACATCGTGTACTTGGCATCAAAATAATTGGTGGCGCCGTCAAAATACCCTGACTGCACCATGACATGCAAAAACGGATTTGCCGCCATCGCCAGCCGTAAATTTTCGCCGGTATTATTATTGGTGCGATCCCAGGGGTGGACAGGCCCGAACATGTTGTATTTGATGTCAGTTTTAAAATTTAGCTCATTGGTAAGGTAAGTGTTGATAGCCGGCGTAAACGCGTGTAACCAGGAGCTAAGTTCCGCGTTGTAATCGGGCCGGCTGCCTACATCCTGTTTATCGATACCCAGATAACGGCTGTCGAGCCGGCCTAGGGTTTTTCCTTCATCGCGCAGCAGGCTCTTCCAAAAGTAGCGAGTGCTCACATCCAGATTACTACGGGTGATATCTTCTTCCGACAAGCCAGAATAGGCCGCCATCTGTGTTACCAGCTGCTGCTGTCGCTCCGGTTCAATAAAGCCACCGCGGGCCAGCGCGGGTATCAGCTTATCCAGGGTGAAGGTTTCTACTTCGGCCAGAAACTCTTCTAACTTCATCTGCTGATACTTTTTTTTAAGTTTATTGTGATACCAGGCGGTGGCGGCAAAATAAGGCAGTCGGTTGGCTGCTTCTACCGCACCTTCGCGGGGAATGCCCAGCTCGGTAGGTGAGACCAGAATAACGCCGTTCAGATACATCCACTGGGCGTTTTGTAATGCCAGAGCCAGCCCTGAAACCCGGGTAGTCCCATAGCTCTCCCCAATCAGATATTTAGGCGAACGCCACTTGTCGTGTCGGGTTACAAATGTGTTTATCCATTCGGCCAGGTATTCCACATCGGCGTTTACGCCAAAAAATTGTTTTTGCTGTTCCTCTTTAGAAGGCAATTCCCCCTCTGCATTTTCCAGTACCCGGGAAAACCCGGTGTTTACCGGGTTTACATACACAATATCGGCCACATCCAGTACAGAATGAGGGTTGGTTTTCGTGCCATAAGGCTGCAAAGGGTAGCCTTCATCATCCACATTCAGTACTTTGGGTCCGGTATAAGCAAGATGCATCCATACCGAGGCAGAGCCCGGACCACCATTAAAGCTTATCAGCAAAGGGCGGGTCGCCTGGTTTTTAATGTCAGTACGTTGGTAAAATGTGTATTGCAGACTGGCGATGGCATCGCCTTTATCATTCCAGACAGGCTGCATGCCGGCAGTCGCGGTATAATTGACCCGGTTACCGCCAATTTCAGTTTTGTGTTCTGTCGTAATGGCCTGTTCAGCTTTTATCTTACGTGCATGGTCTGATGACGGTGTCTCGGCCCAGACCAGGGGGCTGCTGGTTAGTGCAGCTGCCAGTAAATATCCTTTCCAGCTCATATTGCCTCTTTATTTTTTCTTATGGTCACACCAAAAGGCGCCATAATGGCGCCGGTTAACAATAGGTTAACACTGTTCCGGACCAACAGCATAACCACTGGTCGGGTTTACTCAGGAGTCGGTCGATGGCAGGCCGTGGTGATGCAGACGGTACATTAATAACGCGGCGCGCTTGGTTTGCGATTTAAGCGTGTTCAGGTCGCCTTCTTCGTTCACGGTGTGCCCGGCGGTTCCTCCCATCCCTAAACCGTCCAGCGCCATCTGCACGTGCGCAGCAGTAAAGGCCACATCGGCGGCACCGGCATTACGGGGATCTATGGCAGTGACCTTACCCAGCTTAAGCGTTTCACTAACCTGCGAATACATTTCCAGGAGCCGGGCATTGCCGATATGAAGGGCGGCAATATTATTATCTTACAGGCGTTAAGAGCCCTGGAGGCGGCTGGCGAACTGCAGGATATGAATATTCAGGTGGTAATGACAGGCGATGAAGAGTC
>VMHT01014939.1_pt1 | contig 10441 bp, 9 predicted proteins | sample 4693611 | NCBI WGS metagenome assembly VMHT01 (sample SAMN12280063, study PRJNA550983) | marine metagenome | isolation source: seawater sampled from same location over 5 years 0.02-0.2 micron viral filtrate | place: USA: collected off the coast of southern California halfway between the port... ...
ACCATTAATATTTGGTGTAAATGAAACAGAAGTAGCGCGTGTTACGTCTACAGGTATAGGCGTAGGTACTTCCGCACCGACTGCTAAGATGCATTTATTTACAGATGGTATTGACCAATCAGTATTCTCAGCACAGACAGATTTAGGTGTACAAAATAGAATACTTACATTGAAGTCACCTATTTCTGATAGTGGAAGTGCGCCGTATAGATGGCAAACAAGTAATTCTATACAATGGGAACTGGACGGTAGTGAAACTAAATCAATGATACTTAATTCTGGGGGTAATTTGGGAATTGGAACTTTCAATCCAAGTCACAAGCTTCATGTAGACGGTGATATTCGCACGTCAGGTAGTATTTACCTTGATAGTGGTGATATAGATATGTCCGATAATGCCCAGATAAAACTAGGTACAGGCGATGACTTATTGATGTATCAAGATGGTACAGCATCTGTAATTAAACATAATACTACAGGTCAGTTATTCTTTATGGGTGATGACATAAGGTTTGTGAATCAGGCAAACAATAATGCCATTATGTATTTAACTGGTGACGTTATTCAGTTTCATGGTAACTCTAAACGAGTAGACAATACACACTCCTATTTTGGAACAGGTAATGATTTAGACATTTATCATGATGGTACTAACTCTTATATCTCAGATACTGGTACAGGTGACCTTATAATTAAAGGTAATCTTGTGCGGCTACAATCTGCTCTAGGCTTTAATTTGCTAACGTCAGACAGTGTTAATGCAGTTTCACTACATTATGGCGGTGCAACTAAACTTACTACTCAGGTAGCTGGTGTAGGAATAACTGGTGATTTAGATGTAAGTAATGCATTAAACGTTGGTGGTGCTAGTGCAGCAGGTAGTGGCTTTATAGAATCTACTGTTGTAGGTCCTTCGCGTGCTTTACAAACTGTAGGTAATGTTAACACTACTCAGACCCATATAGGATTCGAGAATCTTTCTGGTGAAGTAGGTAGAATAGATGTTGACGTTTTCTCAGTAAGTTATGTAACAAGTTCAGACTATAGGCTTAAGACTGCTATAGTTCCTATTACAGGAAGTATAGATAGACTTAAACAGCTTAACCCTTGTAACTTCCAGTGGATAGGAACTGATACTAGAGTAGATGGCTTTATAGCTCATGAAGCTCAAGAGGTTGTTCCTGAGGCTGTTAGTGGTACTAAGGATGCTACTAAGGTAGATAAAGATGGTACAGAAGTACCTGACTATCAAGGTATTGACCAGGCTAAGCTTGTACCGTTACTGACTGCTGCTCTGCAGGAGGCTGTTGCTAGAATTGAGTCTTTAGAAGCTCAAATGTTAACATTACAATTACCACAATAAAATAGGAGGCTATCGTGCCTGAAAATAATCAAGAAGATGAAAACAAACTCTATATGCTTCTTGGTTCAATGAGTGCAGATATATCTACCATTCTTAATAAGTTTGGTGCTATACAGAATCGTTTAGATTCTCATTCTGCACGCATTAGAACATTAGAGAAAGCTAGTTATGGTAGGACTGTATTATATACAGCTACCATGACGATAACTCCTATTATATTTACTTTAATAGGTTGGTTATTAACTAAATAAGGAGAACAATATGGCTAAAGGTGCTGCTACAGAAAAAGTTCTGGGTACTCTTCATTCAACACTTACAGATATATTTACTAAGGTGTTAGAGAACGAGTTAGAACAAGACGTAATAGAAACAAGCCCTGCTATGTTATCTGCTATATCTAAATTCCTAAAGGATAATGATATAAGTTATGATAGCGAGCAGATAGATGCTCTTGGTGAGTTAGAAGCGAAGCTAAAAGAGAAGAAGGCTAATAGACCTTCTTTCTCTAACGTTACAGAGTTACCTTTAACAGGTACTAAGTAATGGCTCGTGATGTAAGGGATATGAATAAGTCAGAACGAATTAAAGAGGTTCTACTTATTCAGGAGGCTTACCCTAACTTCCAGGAGTTCTTATACGACGTTATAGTTGGTCTTATGGGATTCAACTGTACTGAGAACCAATTAGATATGGCTAAGTACTTGCAGTACGGTCCATTGTATAGAATGATTCAGGCTCAGCGTGGGCAAGCTAAGACTACGGTCACAGCAGCTTACGCAGTTTGGAGATTAATACATAACCCTGCTGCTAGAGTACTTATCATATCTGCTGGTGATACAATGGCTAAGGAAATTAGTAATTGGATTATTCAGATACTAAATGGTATGGATGAGTTATCATGTATGTTACCAGACAAGTCTAAGGGCGATAGAGCCTCAGTGACTGCTTATGATATACATTATGCTCTTAAAGGCCCTGAGAAGTCACCTAGTGTGGCTTGTGTGGGTATTACATCTAACCTACAAGGTAAACGTGCTGACGTATTAATCGCAGACGATATCGAGAGTGCTAAGAATGCTTTGACTGCAGATGCTAGAGAAAAGTTAACTAACTTAACTAGAGACTTTACATCTATATGCTCTAAGGGCGATATTATATATCTAGGTACACCACAGAGTGTAGATAGTATTTATAATGCTTTGCCTGGACGTGGATTCGGAATAAGAATCTGGCCTGGGCGATATCCTACAGATAAAGAAATAGATAACTATGGAGACCACCTTGCTCCTATGATTAGAGAAGCTATGAAGGCTGACCCGTCATTAATTACAGGTGGTGGACTACTAGGTAACAGAGGTAAACCAACTGACAGTGTTATACTTGGTGAAGACATTCTTATTAAGAAAGAGATTGACCAAGGTGCTGCTTATTTCCAACTACAACATATGTTGGATACTAGGTTAGCTGATGCTGCAAGGTATCCTCTTAAACTAAATAAACTTATATTTATGAATATAAATCGGGACAGAAGTCCTATACTACTTAATCACCAACCGTCTATACACAATCGTGTTGTGACTGCTAGTGATTATCCTATTAAAGACCCTATGTATACTTGCTCAGACTTTGGTTCTGAGTATGGTGAATTCACTGGTACTCATATGTATGTTGACCCCGCTGGTGGTGGTCAGAATGGTGACGAGACAGCTTATGCTGTTACTAGGTTCTTAGGTAACAAGGTATACCTTGTAGCCGTAGGAGGAGTACCAGGAGGTTTAGAAGCTAGTGATTTAGCTGAACTGACCGCAGTTGCCGTTAAATGGAAACCTAATAAGATTTCTATAGAACGTAACTTCGGTAATGGTGCTTTACAAAAGGTATGGGAACCTACACTATTCAAAGCTTTGCAAGAAGTAGGTGCTGGAGTAGAGATAGACGACCCCTGGGAAAGTGGGCAGAAGGAACTACGTATAATTGATAAGCTAGAACCTGTTATAGGTTCAGGTCGATTAGTAGTTGAGTTAGACTTAATACAGTCTGACTGGGCATCTGTTCAGAAGTATCCCGCAGCGTCTAGAGCTTCTTATAGCTTCTTTCACCAACTAGCCAAGGTAACTAGAGACCGTGGCAGCCTATCACATGATGATAGACTTGATGCCGTTGCTGGTTCTGTTGGAAACTGGATTGACTTACTGGCTGTAGATGACCTACAGGCACAAGTTGCTGCAGAACAACAGAGATATAGAGCAATGATGTCAGACCCATTAGGTAATGGGCAAGCCGTAGCAAAAGGCTACAACTCAATGTTTGGACTTAATAATAATGTTACTCCAAATGCAATCAATAGACTTAAACAAAGATATTAACAGGGAGACCCCAATGTCTACTAAAAACGATAAACCGACCCCAACAGCTACTGTAAAAGTAGGGACTAACTCAAACAAGCTTCCTTGGCCTCAGGACAAATCTGGTGCTACTCAGGAACTTCGTAGAGGCGCAGTACGTGCTATAGGTCGTATCATGGGTTCAGAAGAGAACCTTAAAAGAGTACTAGAGACTCTAGAAGTAGCTAAGCTATATGCTGTAGAGCGTATGGAAGAGCAACGTAACGAAATGGCTTTAGTTAAGGCTCGTGCTGAATCACGTAAAGAAGAAGCTGCTAAGCTTGTTACTGATTCATTAGTACAACGTGTTAAAGCTAAGAAAGCTGAAGTTAAGAAGGTTGAAGCTGAACTTAAGAATCTACTTAAGTAATGAATTTATCAGCATTCTTTGATGCTGTAAGACCATTTATGAAGGATAGTCGTTTATCTGCTGCTCAAGTTAAAGCAATGGAAGCGATTATCCTTACAGGTGTAGATAATAACCTAACTAGTTCTCACATAGCTTATGTGTTAGCTACAGCGTATCATGAGACTGGTGGTCTTATGGAGCCTGTAAGAGAAGGGTTTTGTAAAACAGATGCTGGCAGTCGTAAGGCTGTAGCTCGACTTTACACTAAAGGAATAATACGCGAAGATTACGCATTACCACAGAGTAATGGTAAGAGCTATTATGGACGTGGTTTAGTACAGCTTACTCACTTGTATAACTATGCTAAGACTGGACATGCTCTAGGATTAGATTTAGTTACTTATCCAGACCTTATGTTAGACTTAGACGTATCAGTACGTGCTATGGTTTGGGGTATGGTTACAGGGAGTTATAGAAAGAAGAAGTTAATTGATATACTACCTGAGAATCCTTCATTTACTCAATGGAAGAATGCTAGGGGTATTATAAACGGTGACGTAGGTAAGAATGGTCCTATGATTGCTGGTTATGCTGTTAATTTCTATAATGCATTAACTAAATAAGGAGATTATTATGGGATTATTTAATACTGGTATCATAGGCGATGTAGTCGGTGGTGTATTTGGTATAATAGATGACCTACACACTTCTGATGAAGAAAAAGCAGCAATGAAGTTCCGTATAACTAAGTTAGCTAGAGAAGCAGACTTAGCGCAACTTGCTGTGAATAAAGAAGAAGCTAAGAGTGGCAGATTATTTGTATCTGGCTGGAGACCTTTCGTAGGATGGGTTTGTGGCTTTGCTTTAGCCTGGACATTTGTCTTGGATAGAGTAATACAATCTATTGCATTCTACTTAGCAGAATTTATGGAGATAGATTTAGATTTAACTGGTTTACCTGTATTTGACTTAGGCACATTGATGCCTGTCTTACTTGGAATGCTCGGATTAGGTACTTTACGTACATATGAGAAAGTTCAAGGGGTTACTAGGAATGATATGGGGTCTACAGACCTCTCAGACGCCCGTACAGAGCGTTCTGACTAAAATAGGTAGGTATACAAGGGAAGTGCTTTGTATACCTCTCTATGGGGCTTAGAATCGATTATAGGTTCTAAGTATAATAACAACTATAACTAATAAAGGAACTAATAAATGGCAAACACTAAATCGGGACAGCATTCTGTCTCAGACTCTGCTTATACAGAGATTTCAGCTGAAGGTGTACTAGATAATACTCTTATATTGTACTCTGATTCAGCATTATTGTTGTCAGTTGGACATGATGTTCCTTCTGATAGTACTTCTTTTATAATGCCAGCAAATAGCTCATTAGATTTACGTCCTACCCCAATAGGATTAGTATCTGTTAAAGCTGTTTCAGGTTCAGCTACCGTATATAAGTTAGTATCCTAATGGGATTAACTTTATTAGGAGGTTCCAGTACAGGTGTAGGCGATGGCAGCACTCAGGCTGGTTATGAATTTACTGGTGGCTTTGTAGATAGAACTACAGGGATTGCAGGAGCCAATAGCTTAGGCTCTAATGTGCAATATACTAATACTGAAGCTACAAATAACTCATGGCGACGTTTTGGATTCTCTACAGCTAGACAATTAGCTAACGATGTAGAGTATTGGGGTGAAACTAATCCAAATTTTAACCAAAGTAAAGGTTTATTCGGAGGGCTATACATGCCCGAAGGCATAACAGACCTTATTAACTACAGTGATACGTCCTTAAGTGGCGCAGTTACCTCTGGAGACTTACAATACAGTGCTGCTGAAGGCAGCTATGACATGACACAGTGTCAGGTAGGTGATAGAATCCAGGTAAGATTCTCTTTCAATGTTGTTCCACAGATTGCTAACTCTACTCTTGAAGTAGGATTAATATGGGCTACTAGAGACAGTAATGACAATGTAACATTTACATTCCCTCTTACTACTCAACCGATATTTTACGGCACGGGTTCACAAGGAGTAGCTTATTTAAATCGTGTTGAAATGTCAGCGTACATAGCTTCAGAAGAAGATGTTAACGCTAGGGCATTACCAGCTATACGATGTAATAATGAGATACTTATACAACCATTAACAACATTAATCACAGTAATAAGGTAAGAATATGTCTATAAGAATAACTCGAAACGAATCAGGGAACTGTATTACGTTCGTTGGTTCATCTAATCCAGCATATTGGAACGCTTGTTTAAGTGCTCAAATAAATGCTGATGACTCTAACAGAGTTGATATAATAAATGACATCCGTTCAGCTAATGACCCTGAAACACAGTATGAATTCTATGCTGTTGACTTCAATGACTTTGCGGATAAGGATGGTAATGTTTTTGCAGATGCTCAGGCATGTGTAGATTATATAAATAGTAATGCTAATGTAATTGGTGTAAGTAGCTCAGGTGCAAATCTTAACGGAACAGCCGTTAATTTTAGATTAGACGATACTTCTACATCTATAATAATGGACAACGGTTCATCTTTTGGTGTTAATACTATTAAAGCCGTTGCTGATGTAGATGGTACTATACATATACATGCTATTGGTGCAGGTTCTCCTAATGAATCTGATGCAGCTAATACATTAAAACACTTTGAACAACTAGTACATACAGATGTATCTGTAAATGGTACTTCTGTATCAGGTGGTCTACAAGACGTTGTAAATACATTGAATGAATTGTTTACAGTAGGACCATTTGAGTCTGTTGTTATATCTGACCCGTACAGCACTATGATTGCTGACGTATCAGGTGTTGCAGCTAACGGTTCATTAGTAGGTAATGCTGTTAATCCATCTAACTCAGATGTAGGTGCTGGTTCAGCTGCACATTATAACCAATCGGGTTGGATGTCTTCTGACACTATTGACCAAGCTGGTGAATACTATACTTTTGATATACGTGTTGAAGGTATAATAGGTATGGGCCTTGTTGTTGATGACGTTGCAGATGTAAATGGTAACGTTTCTTATGGCGACCCAGCTAACTTCTGTCAGAATGGTAATAACTCAGGTCACTGGGGATATCAATTCGGACACTTCTTCCACCCTAGCCCTAATGGTCCTTGGACTAACTACGGTGCTAACACTGGATATGTTCAAGGTGTCGGTTGGTCTAATGCTACACATAAGTTCTCAAGCTCTCCTGAAGGTGCTGCTTGGTTAGCAGGTACTCCTGTTAAGATGCGTGTAGGTTTAAATGAAAATGGTTTCATTACTATAGACTATTATGATGTTAGTGAAAGTGTATGGATTACATGTGCTAGAACTAATTATCCTACAATATCAGGTGTTAAGTACAGACTAGGTATTAAATTATGTGATTCTAATGCTAGATTAGCTAGTTTACCTAAGATTCATTTGTTAGAGCCAACTGCTCCTACTATGAACTTTAGATATATAGAATCTCCAGATGGTGAATTCCATTATCCATTATTTGCTACAGCTGAAGAAGCCGAGTATTATGATGAGATATATAACAGCTTAACTGCTGGTACAGGTTCATCACATACACATACATATGCAGACGATGCTACAGGAACTACATGGTATATGCCTGAAGCTACGCATGATGCTAGTAGTTATACGTTTAACTCAGCTCCAGGTGCTACTACGTTTAGTGGTAATAATGTTAATTGGACAGAGATTACTTCTTTGACTAATGCTGATTTAACTCCTTCTGCTTTCTCATCTCTTGATTATAGTTATCAAGAAGGTACTGCAGTTAACTTCCAACTATTACCTGCTGGTGCAACTTGGACTCAGACTGTATCTATAAGCCCTAGTGGTTCAGGTATGGTATATAACACTGGTACAGGTCACTTACAGGGTACTTTAGCAGACGTTAGTTCTGATACTACTTATACAGTAACAGTAACTAGAGCTAACTCTTATGGTTCTAGTGTTGGTACATTTGAAGTCGTTGCTACTAATGTAGCTCCAGTACAAACAAATGACACTCCTTGGACTAAGGCTTTAGACTTTAGCGGTTCTAACGAATATGCTAAACAAGTTACTCCAAGTACTTTTTACAATCCTATAAATATGGGTAGTCGAGCTAACACAGTAGTTAACAATACTGATAGTGGTAAGACATCTAACAGCACCAATGCACGTCCTTGGGCTATGGCAATGGTGTTTAAAGCTGATGGCGTAAGTTCTAATCAGCACATATGGAACTCAGGAGAAGGTGCTAGTAACGGGAATGATAACATATACTTAAGAATGGATTCTAATCGTCAGCTTTACTTTGGAATAGGTAGAGAAGGTGTTGGATATAACGAATGTGCTATTGGTAGTATTAACACTAGCAACTGGAACGGTATCTATATTGCAAGTAAGGGTGGTAGGTTTAGCTCTAATAATGCAACTGCTGTTAACTTAGCTGATGCGTACGATATCAGACTGACTAATGACCAGTACGGATGGGCGACTCCTTCTTATCAGTACTCTACTACAGCAAATTGGAATGCAGGTAACACTGGTATAAGAACTGACCGTGAAGTATACGGAAACCTAACTATCGGTGGTAGAAGTTCTAATAGAAGTTTCCATGGGAAAGTTGCAAGTGTAGTTGTTACAACTTTAAAAATCAATCAAACTATGCCTACAGATAATGAGATTGAAAAGATGATAACAGACCCAGTTAAGTGGGTAAGTAACTTCAAGGTCGGTAAAGACTTTAGAGGTTCTTATAACACTTATAACACTACAAACTTCGCTCTGAATAATGCTAGTGCAAATCAGGCTACACAAGTGTGGTTGATGGGCGATGGTGCTAGTGACTCTTATGCTAATGGTATGAGAAGTTACGTATTCCCTGCTGACCAGAACTACACCAAGTTACAACTTAACAGCATGGTGTCTAATGATATAGAAACGGTTAGTATACCAGGACTTACATAAAACACTATAAAATACTATAAAACACAGAATGCTCCAGAGAGCTATCTAAGCCCCGTACAGAAGGTTTAGTAGTTCTCTGGTGTCATCTATCACAGAAAGTACAAAACGCTCTCCAGGAGGCTTAGAAACGATTCTAGGGCCTATCTAATACAGCGAACCAGGTACACACTGAGTATAAAACCTAATCAATAAAAAATGATATAAAATTGTGAGGGGGTATATACAAACAAAGCCCATCGATTTCCCCCATAGGCCACTGTCCAGTATGGATTAATATATATGTATGGGGGCGGGTGGGCACTACCTTTTTTCCAATACTGAGCTACTGGCCAAGCTATTGAATATAAACACAATTCCTTAGTGCTTCACTATAGAGGGGAAATAAATACATATATAGATAAATACCTAATATAAATATACATACCCCCTAATATATATACCTAATATATATCCTATAATAAATACCTATAATATATATAACTATAATATATAACCTAATACATATACCTATAATACATATAACTAATATATATATATATATAATATATAACTAATATATAACCTATAATAGATATCTATAAGTATATATACCTGTAGTACTATCCAGAGGGGTATTCTAATCCTATTAAAAGCTTATAGATGGTATTTAATATAAGTTACTAGTTTAAGTAAGGTTTATTATTTATAGCTATGTGCATGTATCCTAGTGGTAGTTGATAATAGTACATCATATAACTAGCATTCTAAGTCTGGATTATTATTTATTATTGGTAGTTGTTACTCAATCTAAACATAGCCTTTAAATAGGGTTATTAGGGTTGATACCTACCTCATTTTCTAGGGTCTAATTTAGGTTAATTATACTAGTATTATGATAATATGTGTTTTTATTTAAAATTAATTACATTCGGAATAGTCCATAAAACTGAAGGTTTTGAAAATAATATGAAATTAAATGCATTTTTATTGATTTTAGCTGTTGACGTATTTAAATCACTTGCCTATATAGGGTTCATAAGTTATTCAATGAATAGCGATTTACGGGTCAGCCAAAACTTGAGACGCTCAACACGTTATCAAGGATTTAGACCAAGAGCATAAAATTAGGGCCGCACTTATCGAAGGGTTTTAAGTGTTTGAATTCTGGGAGCTGGCTGTGGTGGTCACGTTCTAGGGTTTGTGGGTCGTTTCAGCTCTTAGCGCTGTCAAAAACGATATTTCTTCGGGGGTATCGCCTCAACCACAAGCGTTCCAAACAGGGTTTGACAATCACCACGGGGTTACGGGTAGCACCTGCTGACCTCACCGCACTGACCAAATCGCTATTTCTTGAATAACTTAATTAATTCAACTTAACATAAG
>VMHT01034119.1_pt1 | contig 10441 bp, 12 predicted proteins | sample 4693611 | NCBI WGS metagenome assembly VMHT01 (sample SAMN12280063, study PRJNA550983) | marine metagenome | isolation source: seawater sampled from same location over 5 years 0.02-0.2 micron viral filtrate | place: USA: collected off the coast of southern California halfway between the port... ...
AAGGAGCCTGACTAGCTGCCTAACATCAGTTTTTCCTCTTAAATCAATTGCCCCTTTGATCGGGGGGTGGTGGTGATTATCAGAACCTACTTGCACGAATAGGATCTCTCCCTTTAGAGAATCAACCACTTGTTGATACTTTTTGTGGTCCCACCACTTACAAGTAAAATCATACTTACCCCCCGAAACTATAATCCAAAAAGGAACCTCATATTTAGTGATATTCTGCACTTGATTTGTCCACCCCTTCTCTTCATCGGACAAATAGATATCTCCCTTGAACTCGGTTACTGGGATTTTGAGGTGTAGTTTTTCCTCCAAGAACTCATGGTAAGCTCCTATGAAGTGCAAGGGACGTTGATTGCTTTTGTTTATGGCGGGATATTTCAATACTATTGTTTCAACTCCCGCGTTGTCTTTAAAATTATTTATGTAAGGATTATTATCAAATAACGCTGATGCGGTCCCCGCATACCCCGTTTTAAACTCTTTCGGGTAGGCTCGATTAAGATCTCGGATCGCTGCGGTGCATACCACGACATCTCCTAAACTAAGTTTGTTTTGGAATATTATGTTTCTCATTTTAATTAAAGCCCAACTGATATCTATTTAAAGATTAGATTATATCAAGAAAAATCAAAATTTAGTCTAAAACTACTCAGTTACCTTACATAAATTAGATTTAACCCCCGTTCGGGTTCGGCTTCTGACTTGAATAAAGAGGGTTTTGACATTAGAATACCTTATGGCAGTGACCGTAGCTACCTTAAAAAACACCCTCTCAAGTTATCTTGAGTCTGATTCGCAGTTTTTACCTTATTTGAATCAAGTCCTCCCTAGGCTATATGGTTTGGGATACTGGAGGGATTTGGTGTTTGAAAGGACCATCGTGACAGACCACGAATACTTCTCCTTGCCGGAAAACGCAGAGTCCGTTCTTTCTGCCGTAGTTGACGGACTTCCTAGTGAAATGAGATCTAGGTGGCAAGATTACAAGACTTCTGGTATTTATACAGGAGGTCCAGGTCCAGTTTACGGGATCGTAGATGACGGGCTACATCCCACTATTATTGACTTAAACGAGGCTTCTCTTTATCAGATAAAGGTTGTCCCTATCACGCCTCGGACTTTACTGCCTTCGGTTGGGTCTGTTTTTGTGACTTATGGGAGGGCGGACGGATCTAAGAAGGTTCATGAGTTTGGGCTAGACGGAAGCGCGAGCATGATAACCACAGAACCTCACGCTACGAAAGCAGTTTCTGTATTGGAAATACGTTTCAAAGGGTTTTATGAAAAAGTAGAAGTCCAAGCAGTGGAAGACGCTGAGTCGAGTTCCTCAAGTTCAAGCTCATCAAGCTCATCAAGCTCATCAAGCTCATCAAGCTCATCAAGCTCATCAAGCCCATCAAGCTCATCTAGCCCATCAAGCTCATCAAGCCCATCAAGCTCATCTAGCCAGCCTAGTTCATCAAGCTCTTCAAGTTCATCTCCGTAGTAAAATTATAATCATATTAATATGGCAACTCTCACACTAGCAAGAGGTCGCGGAAACGAGGTAGCTCGATACCGTAGATTTAGGCTTTCAAACCCCTCTGAGGCAGATAGAACGGCGTTTGTTCTCTTGAAGAGAAGATTTGAAACTCTTTTTAACGACGATGATATCGTATATCTTTCTAACGTAAATGCTATTAAGCATGGAATTTTAGCTACAGTTGCGGAAGATAACGCTGACATACAACGCGCTGACTACCACTGGAATGTCTGCAACGCATTGCTTGATCAAGAGAAAAGTGCTTATCGAGGCATGGCAAAGCCAGAAATGAATATAGACCCCTTTGGAGGGTCTGCTTCTAGGGTAGTAAATGTCATGTGATTTATTTTATGTTTTGAGTAAATTCAAAACACCAAACCCAAGAACACAAAAAAAACACCATGAATAAAGAATCCATTCTTTCAGTTGTACGCCACATCCTCACTTTTGGAGGAGGTTTGTTGGTGAGTAAAGGCATTGGCCTTGATGAACAGATGATGCTTGAAGCGGTTGGTAGTATTATCACGCTCATTGGTATCGTTTGGGGTATTCGCCAGAAGTCCTCCTCAAAATAATGAGGGCAGTTCTAGCTGCGCTCGCTTCAGCACTATCGGCACTAGCCTCATATTATCAGACTGTATTTCCGATAAAGGAGATGCGCTCAATACAGAAGGAAATCTACGACTATGAAGATGAGATACATCGCCTTGGTGATCGCGGGAATCCTGCTGACAAGCTGCGCATCGAAGTCATCTCTAAAAGAAAGCGAGACGCAGCAGAACAACTCCGCACTCTACGATCCTCCTACGGTGACGCTGATTAAAGGTGAAACTTATAAGTTTAAAGAAGGCGTTATCAAGGGCAGGGGTCAGAAGTTTCACTCTCACTACAGCTACGTAATGGCTTTACTAACTGGAAAGCCTTATGAACAAAAATAAAAAGATCGGATTTACATGAGTGATTCTTTTATATCTGCGGTTGAAGGTGCGATTAAGGACACCCCAGAAGACAAACCTTGGTTCAAAACCAAAGAAGGGTGGGCTCAATATTATGATGAGCTAGGTAGATCAATCCCAGAAGACGCAGGAGACATTTTAAATATATTATCTGACCCGGAGGGGGTAGTTAGAGATGTAGCTTCTTTTTCAAAAAATGAATTAAAAAGTCTTTCAGACTTAGGAGCAAAAGGCTACGCGCAAAGGGTGGCTAAATCAGGGTCTGATTTTGTTAGTGAAGCTAAAGAAGACCCAGAAACAGCAGCAGATATAACATCTCAAGCTCTTCTTGCCTTGGCTTTAAAAGGCGGAAGAATGGTGAAGCAGAAACGCACCAAAAAAGAGTTACAGAAAAAATTCGACGAGGGTGACCAGAATTTTGTGGAAGTTGAGGATGGCTGGCTTGAACCGACCGTTTTAGAAAACGTAGTTGATACCACAAAGCGGTTAGGGGGTTCAGGTTCTAGGGCGGGGTTGACATTTAATGACGTAGGGCAAAGAGAGGAGCCGCGACTTATTGATATGATTGAAAGAAATATAGCGGAATCTCAGATTGATGCTGTAGGAAAAGATAGAACCCTAGCTCCGGCATCCAGATTTTTTAAGGGAGTGGATGCGGCTATTCAAAAAAACGTAGGCGAACCAATTTTAAAAGGTTTGTCTAACTCACCTCTTAGAAAAGGTTTTCAAAGATCGTATGAAGAGGCGGCAGACTCAAGAATTTCTAATGAGATCCTCTCCAGACTAAATACAGAAAAGGAGAAGGCGGGAGATCGAGATAAGCTAAGAGCTTACCAGCAAAAGTATTTCCCAAGCGCAAAGCTCCGCAACCTTTAGTTAGGTGATGAACAAAAATGATCTATACACGCTCCGGTGGCACCTTAAAAACTGGACAAGTGATAGTCACGCCAAGGCACTGAGAGTGGTTGATCGTTTGCTGGGGGAAGCATCAGCAGTTGATCGGGAACACTCTTCCTCCTCAAATAATAATTCTGGTAAAAGATCTAACCAGCGGTCTTTGTGGTATCCTCAAGCGGAGACAAATTTCGCACCTTCTAAGACAAGGGGGAGCTACCCTAGCGGTGGGCCGGAGGGAGCAATAGTTCATTGGACGGCAGGAAGGGAGAACCAAACCCTGAGATCCGCTCTGTCCTATCAAGCTAGGCAGGGCTTCACCTATTTCGTCATTGATGAGAATGGTAACGTAGGCCAAAACTTCCCGCTCAATAAGTGGGGGTATCATGCAGGGAAAAGCTATTATGATGGGTTAGGGTCTTACGTTTCCAATAGAGTGGTTGGTATAGAGGTTATATGTCCAGGCCATTTAGACAATCGAAGGACTGCTTGGTTTGATCGAACTGAACCCTATCCCGAAGATAATTGCCGCTTAGAGAAGCGGAAGAATAAGAACATTGCCCCAGGCTACTATTACAAGTTCACCGAAGAGCAGGAGAACAGTTTAACAAAGTTGCTGCTCTGGCTATGGGATCAGTATGACTGCTTCCAAGTTCCTTATGTCCTCGGTCACGATGAAGTTTCCCCTGGCAGGAAGGTAGACCCAGGTGGCTCCCTATCAATGACTATGCCTGAGTATAGGTCTAGTGTTCTATCGTTAACTAATGTAACATGAATAACCCTCAATAATGCCCCGTTCTATGTCTAAAAAAAGTTGGGAAGAAAAAAAAGAGGAGGAAAGAAAAAAACAACACGCAAAATATATGCGGGAGTGGAATAGAACCTTGGAGGTTAAAGCTAGAAAATATAAAATAAAGTTTGGGGATTTTATAGCTCTAGTATCAAAGTCCGCTGGAAAATGCGACATATGTGGAGAGCCTCTAAGCCAAAAAAATTATTCTGTTGATCACAATCATAAAACAAATAAGGTAAGAGGAATCCTTTGTAGGAATTGTAATACCTCTTTGGGTCTTCTGAAAGATAGCCCTTCAATAATAGCGGAGGCTTTAAAATACTTAAAAGAGCGTAGCTACTCAGGAAGCGCGAGAAAAGTTAGAAAGAAACGCCCCTTCGGTAAGAAAAGAACCCAAGAGTTTAGAGAATATTTAGAGGAATGGAACGAGACGAATTTGGAGATTCCCTTTTTGGAAAAGATCAAAAAGCAATAGATGACATGATCTGTAAATCAATTCGATACTTAATTGATGAAGGATACAAAAAGACAGACATACTTCTATGCCTGTCTTGGATCATTGCGGAAATCGCTTCGGAAATCCAATTTGATTCTCCCGAATCTTAGAAGGGATCACCTAATTTTATTTCAGAGTCATCGAAGGACAAGTAATTGTCGATGTCATATTTTGGACTGAGGTCTATTGTCCATTTCTTTCCGCCTCCATGTCCCGAAGATTGTATCGGTCGTAACCTGGGGTTTGCCTTATGAGCTTCCTCCATAGCGCAAAAACCTCTTCGGACAAACTCCAAGTTCTGAGACATACCGACTGATCGTCCATTATTAAATTCATGGACTAGCACCTGGAAGTTGGTCAACGTCCCTCTCCAGGATTCGTTGTCTAAGTTTTCTGCGCCCCGGTATTTCTCGACAAAGAACTCTACAAGCTCCGCGATAGCACTCCTGCTTGAGTTGTCATAAGCGGCGGAGACGATTGATTCGTCAATGAAGGAGTCAACTCCGAACCTGCTGAAATCATTTAGGTCTTGGGGTATCTGCCAATCAAGCAGGAACTTTGCAAAGTGTGGGAGTTCCATTTCTATAGTTTGCTCAAGGTCATGGCTGGGAGGGAAATCACTCGTAGCAAAATCAGAAATACGAATAGCCATGATCTTATCCCTGTTCGATGAGTCGAGTGCTGGGATAACCGTGAGACTATTCGCATCCATGTTAAGAGACATAATTACCCTACCCGTCCACGGTACAGACAACGTGTCAGCATACTTAGCCTGATACTCAATTCTTGGGTTAGCTACCGCCCTCTTGATAAGCTCAGTGGCTTTACGTTGATCTTCAAAGGAAGCGGCACTAACCGTGTCATCAATTACCCAAGCTGCTGACCTACCCAGATCTTTATTGAATTTTGTGTGTCCGCTCAAATAGTCGCTTGCGTCTGCAAACCCTCCAACTAAATCACCGATAACTCTGTTAGAGAGCAAGGACTTTCCTTTGTTAGTCATGCCAACTAAGAGTAGGGCTTGGCCCTGCTGAAACTTGTAATTTAAGGCAGCATCATAGAAACGCTTCATCCAAGAATAAAAGTAATCCGTAGCAGGTCTATCCCCCGCTGGGCTAAACAGTTGAGACAGCCACCCATGTAGGAAGGGCCAATCTTTCGGGTCGCCAGATTCCGCTGGCTGGGTTGGTTTGTTGGATGCGTTGTTTAGGATTCGGTGACCGTTGTAGGTAACTAACCTTTCGTTTGAGAACACAACAGGAGCAATTTCGTCTACACGATTTTGATTACTTACCATCAAGACAGCCGAATCCACTTCAGAGATGGACTGACCTTTTTTGGTTTTTGTGGAGAAGCCTTTTTGTCTAAGCTCAAGGATTAACTGGTCTTTCGGGATCGTAACGGCGCACCCGTGAAGTAGCTTATAAAAAGACCTGCCATTAAACCAGTAGTCATCGAGAACCACAGCTATTTTCTTTTCCTCGTATTTCTCAATAAATGAAGAGCCGAAGATCTCTCGCCACGATACGAACCCTTTCCCTGCTCGGTCGCTGTAGCATACCATTCCATCTTCTCCCACTTGGCAACCCTCGCGGTTAATCCCGTCCCCTATCCAGAATAGCGGACCTCTAGCCCCGATTTCAAAATCGCCCAGCCAACGTCCTGGGAAAATCTCTTCTACTTTTTCAGCAATAACATCGAGCGGGACTGTGATGTCTGACGCTATGATAGGCTTCTTCTGGATCGCTCTGTTTAGAGCCGCATGAATTACGGAAGAGGGCAGGGTCTTGCCTATTTCTTTCCAATCTTCTCCAGCCTCAAAATACTGATTAGGCTTGAAAGCGCAATCGTCGAAGCCAGCAAGTATTCGTTGTGCTTTAGTAGCTTTTCCTATCTCTCTTACAAAGGTGTCGTAAAGGCTTTTATCAATAGGCAGAGGTTCTTCAAACTCCCAAATCGCTCTAGCATATCCGCTGAAAGTTTTGCAAATCCACTTAGGTGCGTAGGGGGTAGCATCGTTGATTTGAATCTCAACAACATCCCAATCAACGGGGGCATCATAGTCCGCTATGAAACCTAATACTCTATTAACGTGATTGCTGTTTGAAACTCTCTCCCCAGGAGCATCGCCCTCGCACATACTGATAAAAGCATGGTCAGTATCAGAGGAGGAACTCCAATCTCTAAACTCTGCTTTATTTGAAAAGTTAGGTTTATTCTTTGGGAGTTTGCTTGGTTCAATGTTTCGGGCTTCCTTATCTCTCAGGTTTTTTATATATCTCATTTTTCGTATCTTTGCAGTATTTTGCCTTCGGCTTCAAGTGGAATCTTTGAAATCCACTCAGGTGAGGTAGATAAAATTCTAGTAACATCCTCTAGAGCCTTATCAGCTTTGTCTTCGTCTACCTCTACGACCACTTCATCGTGGACATGGAAAAGTATCCAATACCCTTCTTTTCTGATCCGCAGCATGGCATCAGTGAAAATATCTCTAGCCAGAGCGGACGCAGCGTTCTCCGCTAAAATACCTCCCCAAAGTTTCATGGGGACTTTGTTTGATCCTTTTACAATTTTAGCTACTAACTCTAGTCCTCTGGATGTTTTATTGGAAAACAAATTACCATAACTAAGTTTTCTACCAGAAGGCAGAGATATTTCAAAAGGACATTCCGCGTCATACGCAGCATTCAAAGAGTCATTCAATTCCCTCCAATACCTAGTGACTTTAGGGAGACTACTTCTGTATAGGGCCACAGACTTAGCAGCTTCTTTTTCTGTCGTGCCGCTAAACTCACTGAACCTTTTTGCGCAAACCCCGTATCCACACCCAAGGGCCATAGTCTTTACCATATGCCTAAGATTAGGGTCTTCTTTTTTTAAAGAACCTTTAGCCTCATCCCACAGACCGAACTGAATAGCAAACGCCTCATATATGTCATCTGATTTCTCTATTCGTTCAAGCATTCCTGAGTCATCGGACAACCAAGATAATGTCCTGACCTCTATCTGAGACAAGTCCACCACTACCAGTTTCTTACCTTCTGGAGCGCAGATTACTTTTCTCATGTCTACTCCAAACATTTCTCCCCTTGGCATATTCTGAAGGTTGAGGTTGCCTCCGCTGCCGCTGAACCGTCCTGTGTGCGCCCCCCAATACATCAGTCCACCATAGTATCTACCATTCTGCATGGTCGCGTTTCGGAAGGAAAGCATCTTTTTCTTTAGCGAATTTATTCGCCTCCAGTTTCTGGTCGCTTCAATCCAGAGAAACTTTTTACTGTTGGCGCGGAACCATTGTTCGGTTTCCTCGTTATCTTTCGCCAGTGACGCAGGTGGGACAAGACCATTCTTCCTGCACTCATCATTAAAGGCTTCCCTAGACAGGAGTTTCTTCTCGCCAATCCAAGGGATGTTTTGTTCCGCCAAAAAAAGTTCTTTATTGAGTGTGGATATACACTCTTCAATGTAGTCGGGGTCTACTGGTATTCCCCCTTGTACTGCTTTCCGATTCATTACGCTGATCTCTTTTTCTCGATCCGGCCATAAATGTTCAAGTTTCTGCCAAAGGGCCAAGCAGTATTCAGAGTCCTTAGTTGCATATTCAAGAACCTCATCCTTGAATAAAGAGTCCATGCCTTCCCACTTCTGGCCTTTCATGGTGTCGCGGGTTTCTTTACTAAGCTCTATGCCCAAGACCGCTTTTGAAGCTCCCTTCAAGTTACGTGGATACCCGCAATACGCCGCCATGTCAGCAGTGCAGTGCCACTCGGCATAGTTAACTTCACCCCACCAGTTCATCCCTATGCCGAAGAGGTAAAGGGTTTCATCGAAAGCAGCGTTATGTGAGATTACTCTATTCCCTTCTAGAATACTCCAATCAAAATCTTTGGGGTGTCCCACATAAACATATCCATCGTCTCCTACAACACTCACCATGTAAGCATCGAAGTCTGGATGAGAGAAATACCCCAGCGGCCCCAGAACAGATATGGAGCATTCTTTGTCATAGTAGGACTCGTAATCAAGTGCGTATGTTTTCATTTTTTCTCTCCGCAACAAAGGACTCCGTTCTGATCCTGCCAGTATTCCAAGGGAATGCTTTCTCCCTCTAGAAACTCAATCATCCTTTCTGTTTGCTCGCGGCTAAGGTCTAGGGCTTCTACCAGAGAGTGAAAGAATTCAATCATTTCTCCAGCCTCAACGTCTTCGATATTTGTCATGAGTAAAAAAAAGGCTCCGCCCATAATGAGCGGAGCCTCTATTATTTTTATTTTTATGCTTCCGGCAACGAATCGGAAAGCACTTTATGGGCCGCGCCTAATCTCTTTATTTCAGATTCCAAGTGTTCTGTTGCGGCTTGTAATTCATCGAGTTTTTGTTCTAGTTCGGAACGCACGGCCTCGATGTTTGCTACGTGTTCCTTGACGAGTTCAGTGTTTTCGTTACTCATTACTGAAACATTTTTAAGAACTGAATCACTCCCTCAGAAGCGACCTCTGGAGAGTTTTCTAAGCTAGGGCAATACCAGCTATACTTGCCCTTTGTGAGCAAGATAGACTTCATGTTCCACACCTTAGACGAAAGGTCTGCTCCGTTGTTAACCGCAGCGAACGTGGCGAGCCGCTTGTAGGTATTACGGTAAGCATCCTTCTGCACGTTGATTCGGCCCAGAGCAAACTGATTATCTCCAATCGGCACGTTATATACCGTTTGGTCAGCATCCTCACCTCCGTGGAAGAGGATGCGAATGTCTGCAAACTCTAGGATTTTATATCCTGAGTCAGCTTCCAGTGCGTCACGATCATCATGGTTCCATGCGATGCGAGGCATCTCATCCTCGTCGAACGGGATGTCTTCCCGCCAACCCTTACGGGCGGACACGATTGAAACGCCCACTGGGACATCAGCTTCTGCGATGCAGTGCTTTTGGTCCAGCATGATTGACCCAAGGGGTCCGTCGATCTGGCTCATCTTCTGAACCAAGTTTACTTTGGGGATGTCGATGTCCTCTGGGTCGATGATGAATCCAGGAGTCGCGGATGACAGTTCTTTCTTATCTTCTACTACTATTTCCGATTTTGCCATTTTAATGGTTTGGTTTTTTTTGTTATTTAGAGAGCGTGAATCGCTCTTCAGACTTTGACATAATGCTCTTTTCTTCAAGCGCGTCAAGAAATTCCGTTTTTATTTGTGCTTTTTCTTTTGTTTTTGCCGTGTCGGTAACGGCTTTAGTAAGTTTACCAATTGGGAACGAAGCTAGATTCAAAAGGTTCTCTTCGGTAATTCCGAAGTCTTTCGCGGTTCTTACAAGACCTGTCACATTTTCTATTTTAGATGTTGCACCCATTGATTTTAATTTAAGTTCTGGGAATACCATACCCTCCTTCGCCAGTTGGACAGCATTTCTTTTGTATGACATAGCCCATTTCTCTACCACCTTGGCTAGTTCATAAAGAGTTTCAACTTGTTCGGGATCATCCGTATCATCAAACTCAACCCCCTCAAAATGGTGACCTACTTTTTTAGCTACTTCCGAAACCAGACCCACCAGAGCAGGACAAGACTCTTCATGTCGGCAGAACCTACAATTTTGAGTTGGGTTTAGGTTTTGAGTCGGGGGTGTCCCGTCTTGCCAGTAGTGCCTAGTCCCAGTGGCTAAGGCGACCACCGTAGATAATTCCTTTCGTAAAGCAGGGACATCTTCTCTGTTAAACGTGTGGTGTGGGGAGTCATCATAAAGGGGAATGTAGAAAACAAAAGTGACCTCTTCT
>VMHT01215042.1_pt1 | contig 10441 bp, 17 predicted proteins | sample 4693611 | NCBI WGS metagenome assembly VMHT01 (sample SAMN12280063, study PRJNA550983) | marine metagenome | isolation source: seawater sampled from same location over 5 years 0.02-0.2 micron viral filtrate | place: USA: collected off the coast of southern California halfway between the port... ...
ATCATCATAAAATTCTTCTAAGCTTGTACATTGAATGTTTTTATAGTACTTAGATGCAAACATCATCCAGTTATCATCATTCAATTCTTCAAATATTTTCATTCTCAGTCTTCCAGAGTTAATAGATTAATATAGATCTATTTACCCCAGTTAAATTATGAGATAATATTTTTCATTTTTTCTACAAGAGTAGATTTCTTCTCACGACGGTCTAGTTCTACACCATGCTCACGACCTAGATCTTCAAGCTCACGCTTTGACATGCTTAATAATTCTTCCATATCATTTGGTGCTTCAGTTAGCATCTCTACTTTACCCAAGTCTTGAGCATCTTCAGTAGACATTGCAGTCATTGGCTCTGGAGTTTCCATTGGTGCAGGAGCTGCAGCTTCTGGCATAGGAGGCATTTCAGGTGCATCACTATTCCAGTCTTCTACTTGTTGTGGAGCTAACATAACACCTTTTAATTTTTCACCGTCAACAGTGTAATATCCATCAGGGTGAGCTATAGAATCGGCTAACCAGCCAGGTTTATTTACCATAATTATTTCCTCATTTGTTTAAATGTTTTAATTGCTTTTTCTCCGACCTTAGAATCACCAGGACGGATTGGAGCGACTTTAACTGCATTAGTACCATCTTGCCTGTCTTCGTCACGACGTTTTTCAGCAGCTTTCTTATCTTTATGCAATGCCATGAATTCTTTATCACGAACTGAAGCACGTTTTGCGGGCGGGCTATCACCAGCTGGAGAAGTATCAACACTTTCCTTTTGCTCAGTAGCAGCATCTGCATCACCCTTATCGCCATCTTTAGCTTTAGATACTTTAGGGTCTGTTTTCTTTTTCTTCTTAGGATCTTCTTTTTTCTTATCCATTTCAGGTGAAGCATCTGACTTATCATCTACTTCGATTTCAACAGCTTCTTTTTTAGCTAAAGCATCTTCACAATTGTATTTCTTACCAGCAAATACAAAAGTTTCTTCACCAGCATCTTTAGCTTTTTTAGCAGCTAATATAAACCCTTGCTTACTTTCATCTTTGCTTGCAATTGCTTTACGCCTTTTATGAAGATATTCATCTGAGCCGTCGGTATCACCGTCGTTATCTATATCTTTATCTTTACGATCTTTGAATTTTTTCTTAGCGGCTTTTGGATCTACTTTATCCATACCGTCTCCATCATCGGATTTATCGTTAGATGCATCCTCTGTTTTAGCTTTTTCATGCATGCTCAGATAAGCCTGAGCCACATTCATAAGTTTTTCGTCTAATGACATTTGGCTTCTCCTAGTTTAACATCCATATGTTTGCTGTTATAGCACCCGCAATAGATACTATACACACCCAGAACAGTTTGTGGATGAAGTCCACTGTCCTAGAATTCTCGTCTACCTTGCTTCCAATTTCATCAAGCTTAGTTGAAAGTCTGTTAATTCTTTCGTACATTTTATCGTGATCATCTTGCAACCCTGATATTTTCTCCTCTGCTCGAGCTAACGATATCATAGCCTCAGCCAGCTTATCAATCTTTTCTTCAATACGATCCAAGCGTTGAGTATTTAACTGTGATGTCGTCATTTTAATTTCCTGTGTTAACTCGGGTTTCATTAGTTATCAACTTTAGCTCCAGCTCTCCACTGATAACATGACCAGTATTTAGCTTTCCATTTGGGTCCAGGATTATCACATCCGTGTCTTGCTCTAAAGCTTGCTCTTCGTTTTGGATCATCTCTTTTGATTTCCATATTTGGATCACCAAAACCTAACTTAATTACATTCCCTTTGTCGTTTTTAACATAGACATAAAATTTCTTTTTACCGTCAGATGATCTACTTGGATCATTTAACTTAACTTTACGACCTTTATATTCAGAAGCTTCGACAATGATTTCATCATAGATACTACAATCTTCGCAAATCTCATCTATTTTTTGCTCTGTATATGTTTTAAATTTATCCACCGAACTCATGTCCTGCTACCCTTTTCATTTGTGTGTTATATTGAGCCTGTGAAGGCTTTTCTTTATATAGTTTTATAGAAATATTAGGTCTTTCTTTACCTTTAATTCTCCACTTATATCCGTCTTTCTTATGCTCAGGGTCTGTAGTTTTTACAACTCTACGTTTGTATCCTTGTTCCCACGTTTCACCCTTATGTTTACCTTCGCCTTCTTTAACACTCTGACCTGGTGTATGCTTTTTAGTATACTTAGTGTAAGCATCCGTTCCAATTTCATAGTATTCAACAAAGGATTTCATTAGATTTTAGCTTTCATAGCCTTTGTCATTTGAGCAATAACGCGTTTCATATCATCCATTGGAACTTGAATGTATTTACCCTTGCCAACACCTTTACCATAGTTAATTTGAAAACCGACACCTTTACCTTTACCCATTGCAAATCGATCAATTTGAAAACCTACACGGTCATCAGTATACATATTAGTAGCTTCATTCATAGATTCCATTTGAACAGTAACAGTATGTGGTTTACCTTTTACATGAACAATGGCATTACCTTCTTTATCTACGTTTCCATCCCAGTCACCTTTTGCATGGGATTTCTGAGCAGCTTTTACCTTTGGATCTCTAGCAATTGCTGGGTCTAATTTAGCTGGCTTTGAATATACTTTTTCATCAATTTGAGTCTCTTCAGTCTGAGCTCTCATAGATTTAACTCTTTTCTTAGTACCAAATTTACTAGTATCAGATTTGCCAAGCATACCTTTTTGACCAGTACCAAAATCGTCTTTGCCATGCCAACCAGCAGCTTTTCCTGGTGGAAGTTTAGTAACCTTACCACCACGCTTTTTAAAGTCTGCCAAAGCTTTTGCATGTGCAGCTTTTTCTTTTGGACTCATAGCTTCTTCAATATCTTCGTTTTGGCGTTTAAGAACTGCCATAACTTGTTTATGACCTGATAGACCAGTACGAATCTTTTCAATAGCTTTTGTAGCACCAGTCATATTACCACCTTTATAACGAGGATCAGATGCTATACCAATAGCCATCTTAATTTCCTTAGGTGAAAAGTCTTCTTTTACTTCTGGTTTTTCATGAGTGTAACCCATTTTTTTCATACGTAAATGATCGGCTTCTGTGTCGGCATCATGTGCTTCACCAGTTTTTGGATCATACATCTTATGTGGTTTAAACTCATCTTTTGCTTCATTGAGTTCTTTTGATAGTTCAAAAAACGATTTCATTAGCTTCCCCTTACCTTTGCGGCCAGATCTTTATCTGCCTTACCCCATGTTCCAGAGGATTTTGTTACGAATGAATTTACTCGGGCCATTCCCCACTGTTGTGGTGTTGTCCCAGGCCGGTGACCTGTTTTCCAAGCAGCCATTCCTCTATTATAAACTTTGCGTAATATACCAAGTGGCATACCCGATTTTTCGGCTTTTTTCTTTAACCCAGCATTTTCTGAGATATATGTTTTAAGACTTTGCATTTGATTTCCTGTTCTTAGCTAATGTGTCACGAATACGTGCACGATCTAACATGCGGTCATGTTTATCAGCATCACGCTTTTTTTCACGGTCTATTTTAGTTTTTGCACGGTCAACTTGAGCTTTTTCACCATACATTTGTTTAAATTTCTTAGTATGCTTAGATGGTTTTGTTTTTGCTTCTTTATCGCCTGGTGCAGGTTTATATGCAGAGGGATCATCATCATCCATCTTAGCTTGTTTTTTAAACTGAGCATCTCTTTTTTGTTTAGTAGATTTCTTTAGACCCTTATGATATATTGCAGGTTGTGAACCTTTCTTATCACCAATGTCTGGATCTTCTTTACCTTCTACTTGCATAGCATCAGGAAGACGTTCAATATCACTAATCCATTTGCGATATTTACCGCCATTCATTTCTACTAATACATAGTTAGAGCCGCAAAAAAGGACAGTACCAATTTGATCATTTTCTTTTACTACAACCAAATCACCTTCTTTATAGAGTTCTCCATTTACGTACTCTTCTCTTTTCTCGGATACTGGCTCTAGCTGAATGTGTGAACGATAGTCATATGACTCTTTAAGGCCCATGCCTTTGCGAACATCATTAAATAATTTTTGAGCATCTTTAAATCCTTTTGGCATTCCATTTGAAAATGATTGAAAGTCATTATCTGCTGCAGCTGCTCTAAGTTTAGAGGCTGACATGCCAGAAGCACCTTCTCCATCTGGATCTCTTTGACCTGCTGATACTACATTAATACCACCTTCAAAGTTATAAAAACCATGACGGCCTTTTCTATTATTATACTTATTTGCAAGTACTTCGTATTCTTTAACACGGTCTGAACCTGCTACAATTGTAAGTCTTGTAAACCCTTCGTCATAACATGTTTGCAATAGATCAAATAGTGTACGTACTTTAGGTGCATACATAATTGAACGAGCATATCTTGGAAACATTTTACGGAGATACTTTACCTTAGTCTTATAATCTAAGGGATCTGTCTTTGGTTTATTTGTTTGTGAGGCATATATGCGGAAACTATTACCTGAAGCTACTTTATTTACAGATTGAAATAGCTTTTCATGACCAATTGTTGGTGGGTTATACCTACCCCAAGCAACAGTTAAGTCTTTAGTTTCTTCAGTAACATATTGAGTAAATGATTTGAATTGCACTTTACTTCCCCTTATTGCGAAGCTTTGTGCGATCCTTTTGTCTTACTTTTGGAAGAAGTTTTTTGGCAATACGTAGAATAGCGCCTTTACGCTTTGCTACTTGTTTTTCCAAATTAACTCTTGAACCGTAAGATAGATCAGCTTTGTTTTTATTCTTCAAAATCTTTTTAATGATTATATTCTTAGCTTGCTTATGAGCACGACCCTTAAGAACTTCAGCAGATGCCATCTTACGCATAGAACGTTGGCGGCCTAATTTAATCTTAGCCTTATTTCTACGCATGGTTTGTTTCATTTTCATTCGTTGTTGTACAGTCAAAGCCTCTTCTATGGCTTCTTCGTATATTTCAACAAAACTTTTAAACGATATCATTTCCGCTCTTTCCATTAGGATCAGGACGCCTTGTCCCAGCCTTTAATCACATCTGGTGAAAAGTTATTAGTAGAGAATTCCATACGGTCTACTAGTTTAACTGCTCCACCTTTTAGTTTATCAATAGCTACATAACCTTCAACACCAGTGGTATGAAACCCATTTCGCTTTTTAATAAACGTATTAATTTTATTCAGTCTATTAAGTTTATTTATAATTTTTAATTTCCCATCTACGATAGAATTTTGTAAATCAAAGATTAATTTTAAGTTAGCTTTATTAGCAGGTGAGAAAAACTTAAGAAACTCGTTCTTTTTTGCTACTTGAGCTGCTTTACCTTTTTCACTACTTCTTTTATCAGCTTCTTTATCGTATTTATCACTGATGTATTTAATAAGAGAATTAACATGCTTAGTAGTATTCACAACTTTCTGTCCTTTACGAACATAAGAATTGTTGTGGGTCTCTATAACTTTTGCAATTTCTTGATTCTGTTCAATTTGTTTTAATGTTGTAGATGCAATTTTTCTAAAGATCTTACCAGCATTACTAAGTGCTTGTGTAACTTCTTCAGTGTCTTTTTTAGTAAGTGTGGCTGTACCAGATACATCACGTAAAGTAGCATCTTGAGCCCATATTGATTTTGCACCATTTAACTGTTTCATATCTACAGAAAAACTAGCTTTCATGTCTTCAAAGGTTTTACCTTTATAGGTTGTGTGGAAGACGATTCCAACTTTCGCTTTGCTAATTTCTTTTGCAGCTGGTGTTCCCGCAGGCACAGCATAAACAATCGTATTCGGGTGGAAGGTGATATATTCTTGTCCATCAATCTTTTCCTTCTTTAGATCGTCTTTGACAAACATAATATCGCCTTGAATAACATCTTTGATGTTGGCTGATTTCAGTGCGTCAAAGGCGGCTTTTAATTTTAATGATAAGTCACCTTTAGTATCTGCATCAATATCAGCATGTGACTTATAAACTTTTGGTGTTGCATTAAAAACACCTTTTTTAGCTACAAAGAATTGGCCATCACTTGGATCTTTACCAGCAAATACAGCCGGTGCACCATCCCACTTTACAGTTACATCAACTGACTTAGAAGCGTTACCGGCTAACATATCTCTTAAAGAACGAAGAGCAAGGATTGCATCCCTTGCGCCTTTTACTCCACCATATATAACTCTATCTTCTAAGTGAGTCATATGTGTATTTTTATCTTCAGTAAGTGTATGAGCTTGAAAACCTTTTAGCATTATATTACCTTAGTATTTCTGTTTTTAGTAGCTGTTAATTTTGCAACAATAAAGAATCTTGCAGCTTTAATACCAAATTGGTTTTTAGCTTGCTCTGGTCTTACATAGTAATATGGCTCGTAATCTCCCTTTGGTACTTCACCATGAAGTTGTGTATGATTAGATGTTATGGTATAAACAGGGATACCATCTTTCATTCCTGCACGTTTAAAGTTCATTGGCCCTTGATATAACACATCAATGTTTTGTCTACTATCTGGTGTTCTTCCAAATTTTTTACCAAATAGAGTCATGCTAATAATTTTTTTATCCATAACTTTACGAGCAAAAGCTGTTTTAGGAGGAAGAATTGGTAGTGATCCACCAGTTAAAATTTTCAATTCTTTCTTCACATCATCTACAAACTTAAGCATATCTTTAGAGTTAGTAAACTTTAGCTCAGGCATACCACCATATTGTTGAAAGTCATTTGCTTTACTGCCAAGCTTATGAGAGATCCAAAAGACTTCGTTTTTTTGTGGGTCTAACATATGAAAGTCAGACTTTGGAACACCTGGTGTAGTCTCAATGCCACCAACTTTCCTAACCTTTTTACCAATTTTGATATAAAGAAAAGGTACAGTTTCTTTTTCTAAAATTTTTGTAAACTTATCTTTAAGATCAGCTAAAGCAGCATCTTCGCCTTTTGTTCCAGAGCCAGATCCTTTACCACCAAACTCTGGTGATTTAGCCAAATCTTGTAATGTATATTCTTTTCCGTCTGAAGCTGGAAAGGCTATGGCATTCATAGCTTTTTTATCACCAGCATCTAAAGCTTTTTTATAGTTATTTAATGATGCGCCCTTTTGAAGAGTCACAGTTTTTGCATTATCTTTGTATAAGAGAAATGGATCTCCATCTTGTATTTTTTTAATAAGTGTTGTAGCTCTACCTTCACGGCCAGGCTTCAATAATTGATCTGCCGAGAGTTTGACATAGTCTTCCATTAGAAACCCCATAAAAGTAAGCATTGTGGTTTATTCCCATAACTGTTTATACACTATATTTATAATAAATCAGACTCCCAGATTTCGTTTGCATATCGTTTTTGTAATCTATATGCTTCTTTTTCCCAAGGATAGTTCCAATAGTCAGTGTCTTTAGAAATGTTTCTGCCTTTCCAACATAGGTCAACACCATTTATTTCATTACGAGCATACTGTTTAACATGTATCATTTCATGACACAATGTAGTTACAAAATCATTTAATTTAATTTTTTTATCAATTTCTAATTCAAACGTACGGTTATCATCACACATCATAGCAAATCCAACTGCATCTGATTTGATATTGCAAATCTCAACATTAATGTCTAAAGTTCTCATACGTGGCATTAGCTTTTTAATCATAAAAGCTACTGTCTTATGAGCAATTTCTCTTTGAAACTTATTACCGCCTGAAACTTCTACAAAATTAGCCATCAATTTTTTTCCCTTGGTTTTTAAGTCTTTCAAGAACTAAAGACCAGTATTCTATAGCCCACTCTTGATTTTCGGGCTTTTTATCGCTTTTTAATCTACTAAGCAAGTCAATTACTGAACTTATCCTAGTTTGCCACATATAGTCTACCATTATGCAGCCTCCTGTTTTAACCAACGTTGAAGCGTAGGAACATCAATCCCAAGAGTTGAAGCTAACTTAGCCTCTTCTTCTTGAGCTTGTTTCTCCTGCTCTTCATACCACTTACGCTCATGCTCCATGTGTTCACAAGCTTCTTTGATATCCAAATCAAGCTCTTCATCGGTCATTTTAGAATAATCTATGGACCGTGCAAATGATTTGCTATATGCATCAGCATTGCAATAGTAAGCGTCTTCTTCAAGTTGAATACGCTTGAACTCTTTAAGAGTACCAGTAGGAACTCTTTCGTTCCAGTACTTAGTATCACTAGGATGTACCATAGATCCCATCCAGCATCCAGGCTGTTTAGAGAATTCTTCAGCCTCTTTACGTTGAGCTATGATATAGTCTTTAAGAGCTTTTTCCATTATTCTACCTCCGCATATCCAAAGTCTGTGTCTAGTTTATCGAACCCAGCTGGGGCTACGATATACGTATCAGCGTTATCTGTAACTAAAATATCACCAACTGATACTGAATGCATTTTGTTGTGACGTGTAATAAGATCTTGTGGACCTATATTACCAATTGTGAAAGCTGTTTCTAGCTCGTCTCCACAATCTATATCTGCAACATATACATACTTATCAAAGTGATCTTTAGGTTGAAAGCTATTCATACCGTATCCAAATGATACGTCTGGATAGATTGCCTTTTGGTCTTTGATTTGATATATTTTGATCATAAAATTTCCTTCCTTTTATCATTTTATAAGTATATTATATCATACTTTTCAAGGATTGTAAAGGAAAAAGTGACAGAAATCCTGTTGTGATTTCAATCACTTGTAAAATAATTTGATTTTTTTTTCTAGACCTTGAAGTCAGAGTAGTCTTTTCGTTCACCTTTAATGGATCTGCCTGACTCAGAGTTATCAAATACTGGTACATCATCAACCAAAGTTTGAGCAGATTCTTCTACATCATATAATCTCATCTTAGCTCTATCTACACCGACTACAAACCTTTTCTTAAAAGTAGGATCATTGTAACGATTCTTTAGCTGCTTGACCATAATCTGACCAAGTTTGTCAAGTTCTTCAGTAGATACTAAAGCAAACATTAGATCAGCAGTAGCTGGCAAACCAAATGATTCAGAAGTATCTTCTAATCCAACATCAGTATTAGAGAAACCAGAACGAGTAGTTTGAGTGGCAGTCATAATAGGTACATTGAACTCAACAGCCAAGCCACGCATTTCTTCTGCAATAGATTTGACATATGAATACGTATTGATAGAACCACCAAGACCTTTCATACGAGATGAAGAACAAATATTAAGATAATCAATAAAGATAATATCTGGTACAAAGTCTTTCTTTAGCTTAAGTTCGTTTAATAAAGCACGGAAGTGACCCACATGCGCGGCACCGGTTGGATACTCTTTTACAATCAATTTCCCAATATTCTTTTGAGCAATCTTTGCAATTTTATTATCAAACATAGTTTTTGATAAAGAGACCAACTGATCAATGGGCAAATTGAACAGGTTAGCATCAATACGTTCAGCAATACGTTCTTCAGACATTTCCATAGTAATATAGAGAACATTCTTGCCTTGTGTTAGAGCACCAGCTCCTACATGACACATGAACAATGATTTACCAACACCGGTACCGGCAAGGGCAACATTCAGAGTTTTGTTTGGGAGACCGCCTTTTGTGATAGCATTAAAATTCTCCAAGTCAAACGGTAGACGATCTTCTTTTGTATGATAGAAGTCAAAACGCTCATCTGAATTATCAATATAGTCATGGCCAACATTGGTATCGAAGCATACGCCCAATGCGGTAGACAATACTTCAGGTAAAGCATTTTTCGTCAGACTCTGATGTTTACCATCAATAATGTTGATGGATTCCATAATGGCTAGATAGATTGCCCGATCTTGACACCACTTTTCAGTATTATCAAGTAGCCATTCGTCGTTTATCTTTTCTGGTGTAAAAACCATATCAATAAGTTCTTTGGCAGTATCATATGTGCCATTAGTAGTCATATCAATAGTAATAGCTTCTTTAGTTGGAAGCTTATTATACTTATTGACAAAGGCTACAATCTCATTAAAGACGTTTTTATGTTCACCTTCAAAGTATTCTTTTTTAAGGAATGGTACGACTTTTCTTAGATATTCCTCATTGGAGAGGAGATTCCGTATTATTGTTTGTTGTAGATTTGCTTCGATCATTTAGTTTCATTTTCCCATTATCAGCGGCATCTTCAATGATATGTTGCATAACATTTCCAATGCGATTTCTAAAATCATCCGACTGCTCTAACTCATCAGCGTCAAAGTCAGCAGAGTCTAATATTTTATACTTAAAGTCAATAGAGGCTGTCCCGTCAGGATGCTCTTTAACTTGAACTTTACCATACATGTACGTAACACCTGGATACTCAGTAAGTAGACGAACAGCCCAATGATCGTCTACTTGTGATTCAGCAAATGTATAGTCATCAACAGTTATCATGCAGGAACTTCCTCTACATCAAGTTCAGTGTCATCCATA
>VMHT01084101.1_pt1 | contig 10439 bp, 10 predicted proteins | sample 4693611 | NCBI WGS metagenome assembly VMHT01 (sample SAMN12280063, study PRJNA550983) | marine metagenome | isolation source: seawater sampled from same location over 5 years 0.02-0.2 micron viral filtrate | place: USA: collected off the coast of southern California halfway between the port... ...
AAGTTATCTGAGCAATTCCTCCATCTATTAACTCATATCCACCAAGACGCGAGAATGTACTTCCATCTAAAAAGGTTTGAAACACTCCTCCTTGAGATAAATCAAAACCAAGGTTATTTTGTACAGAGTTATATAATTCATGAAGAGGGTTCCTTGCCATATCTAGAATATCATTTAGTCCTGTATTTAAAAGTGCATCAGAACCTTGGGTTGCAATAGTTTCCATAAATTGACTAACATTCAAGTTTCCGTCTGTTCCTATAGCAGCAACTGCTTCCTGAAAACCAGCATCTCCCACATTTAAATTGATAGCGTTTGTAGATGTTAACCCTGTTGCATCTGTTGTAGTTACCGAAACGTTAATAGTTCTAATATTTCCATCAGCATCTCTTACTATCAGAGAATCAATGTCATCCGCAGGATTTTTTAAATTAGGAAATAAGTATTCAACCCCTTCTTCTATAGCATCACCTAGTGGTCCAAGTGCTTCACCACCAGCGCGTATTATGTTATCAAGTTTTTTACCGAACTCAGCATAAAATGCTTTTGTTTTTTTAACCCAACCACCAAAGGTTTCTCTTGCTGCGGCAATTAATGTTTCTCCAAATACACCTTCAGCAAATTCTTTTATTACTGTTCCTGCCCCTGAGGCAATGTTTGAAAGAGTATCTTCTCCAAATTGAATAACATCATCAACAACTTGGTCCACCGCATTAACTGTTCTTGATAATAAATTTCCGTTTTCGCCAGCAGTCAAAGCAGAAAAGTTTCCTACAAATCCTGCTACACCTACAAGTTTAAATGCTTTACTCAACCATCCTCCTGCAGGTGCTCCTAATACATCTGGTAGTGAGTCTAAAAAATTAGCAATCGCTTCTCGGTCTGCGTTTATCTCACTTTCTAATTCGTCTTGCATAGATGTTAAAGCGATAGGGATAGATGTACCTATTGCTTTTATAGGTGATTGTGCTATACCTTCACCAGACAACCCTGCCGCACCCTGTAACTGAATTAATCCATGCGATTGTTCGGTATTACCTCTTGCTACAACTTGTCCATCTTCAAATTCTACACCATCAACCTTTTTATTTTTACCGAGAATAGAAGTATTAGCAAGAGTATATTTTTCAACTGCTGAAATAAGATTTTTATCTTTATTACTAAGAGTATCTAAGTTATAGGTTCGAGTAGTTAAACTAACTTCAGAAGAACCTCCTTCAAATTCTAATAGTTGTGGGTCATTTTCACTATAAACTAAAGGAACATCTGCGTTTCCTCCTAATGAGTCAATAACAACTACAGGTTCTGGAACAACAAACTTTGCCCTCATATTGTTTAGGTCTGTGTTAATTTTATCAAGTTTACTCATTGTTTATAATTTCCAGTTTTTTGATTTGTTAATTTACTTAAAGTAACAAAGTCTTTCTTGAGATAGTATTTGGCAAAGGTTAAGTAAGAACCCTTTTTTCCTTTATATTTATCTGTTTGTACTAAACGTATTTTGGCGGACCTGAATGAGGTGTTTAGTTCATACTCAACAAACTCTAGTTGAGTGTCGAAGTTTTTCCAAGTATTAGAAAATGCTTTTAGATTACTTAATCTTACTTCGCCCCACTCTGCTAAACCAAATAAACCTGATTTCTCATCAGAACCTCTAAACCCAGAAATCATTTCTAGTTGTTTAAAGTTCTCTGTAATGCCGATTGCCTGAGGAAACGAATATCCTACGTTAAGAAAAAACTGTAAACAATACTCGGCACGTGCCTCTTTTGCTTTCTTAACTGCATTTTGACCATTAGGTGCGCCACCTCCACCTGAAGTAACTTTTGAAAGAGGGTATATGTTAAATATATTTTTTAACTTACTCGCAAGGATTACGTTTTTGTTTGTTGTAAGAGCAAGGGTTTGCTCTTGTATTTCTGAAGGACTTTCTATTCTTGGAAGTGAACCTAGTACAATAGGTGTCTGCGAACTCTTTCCGTCCATAAAGAAACCAAACACTAATGCGCTCGGTAATATCTTTGGCATCTTACCTATACCTGATACACCACCCTCAGTTGTAGGAACAACACATTGCGCCCAAGGTAATGCGTACTCAGGAATATCTAATGTCGATTCACTATGTAATCCGTGTATGCGTATCTTTACTCTTCCCTCATATCCCGCTGGGGGTGTTGCATTAACAACAGTAGCAATAAACCATCTGCTTTCATCACCGTAATATTCTGAAGGAATAGGTCGCATATCTTATTTAACTTTTCTTTTTGATTCTAACTTAACAACATCCAGAACGCAGTTATGTGTCTCAGCAGTAAATATATGTCTTAAGTTATATATAAGGTGATCACCTGAATATCTTGGAGATAGAGGACTTTCTCCTGCTGCTGGTGCTTCCATATCATCACCTAATATAGCAAGGTCAATAATATCTCCTACGGATATTCCTGTAGTAAGTAACGATGCTCCTTCAACAACAACAGTAAGAGGGTTCTTATGTAACGCCATAAATAAAGCACGAGACTGCATCTTTAGTTTAAATTTACTCTCATCAGTTTCGTCGTGATAACTTTTCAAAGCACCATAGGTTCCTGATGATGTAATTGTATGATATTCTCTTGGGGTATAGTCGTCAATCTGTACGTCATTTATTTTTAACTCAGTATCAAATATATTTTGTACGAGACCGCCACCTTTTTGAATAATCTTATTTTGGTCTAGGTTTAAAAGTTGACTGCTAAGTAAATGCCTTGTCTTAGACACTTCACCCGTATTTAAGTTTGTGTTTGAATAACTACTTGCTATCGCTCCTTGTTCTAGTAATGCTAATGTATTAGAAGAACTTCCTATATCTATTTTTTTTATGGAATATGTCTGTAGAGTGGGGTCTGATTCTGCTTCAGCGCCCACTGTAGAAGGTGAAAACTTATATGGTATTTTATTAAAGGCAGGTTGCACTAACATAGTGTCTAAGTTACCAAGTCTTATAATTGTACCCGTTTTCTTATCTTCATCATTACCTGAAGATGTTTTGTTTGTTACGTCACCTCTTAAGTCTGGAATAACAAGAGTAGCATAAACAAAGTAAGGTGAACCAAGTGGTGTTGTTATTCTACTCGCTAACCATTTAATTGCATCAATCGCTGTTAGGTTAGGAATAATACAAGTAATATCTTGTTGCGCACTTAGTTCATCAGATGAGGTTTTTGCTCCTGTATATCCGATATCAACTCTTCTACCAAGTTCGTTTTGGAGTATACTTTTTATAATTCTTTCGAGACTTCCTGTATATGATTTACTTATCTTTGTTATTCTACCTAAAAATCCATGTTCATCAATAAGGTCAAAAACAAAAACAGAAGCACTAGCGGATTCATTTGCTTTCTTTTGTCTATCAATACCAATCATATAAAATCTTTTATTCAATACCGCAGTAGTATTATCCGTGTCTGAAGCACCAATTTCTAATTCTAATATTTCTGTTCCTTGAAACTCTATTGCTTCGAAAAGACCTTGGTCATCAGATATAGCACACTTACCTGTAAGATAGGGAGTATTAAGGGATTCAAAAATATTAAGTTCTGCTAAGTTCCTTGTTATGTCAATCTCTTTATCAAGTCTGTCCGCAGTGATAATTGCGCGTTTAATAACGAACTGAGGTTTAGCATTATTTTTATTGGTTTCAGGCATCTATAATCTTTGATTCATAAGTTTCTTAAATTCACTTACTATGCTTTGTATCTGACTTGGTTTAACAATAACGATTTGTTTTAGTTCGTCATTTTTTGTTTCAATTCTATCACGATACGTAACAGGTATCCAAGAAGAAGGTACAGTATCAAATGGTTGAGGATAAGAACCTAACGTAAAATCTTGCGTTACTCCTTGATCATCTTCATAATGATGTACTGAATTATATTGTTCTGATTCACGAACTATAACAGCAGAATGTGGTTCTCCGTCAATGTCATCATAAGATATATCTTCACCAACAACATAACCCTGAGTATTTGGAGTTGTTCCTGTATCAATAATAAGTTGACCTAACTCTGGTATCTTACGAATGATAGTTCCTTGAAGAAGATTTGAACTAGTAACTTTTTGACCAACAGGAAATAATTCGAAAGAACCATTATCGGTTGATATATCTTCGGTTGTTGTTACTGTCCTATAGGGATAACGTTGCTTTATTTCTTCAAGTAAATCATAACTAGGTATTGGCCAAGACGACTCCCTAATATGCTCATTTAATAAAAAGAACGTCCAGTAGTATTGTGTTGTTCCATATAGTTTATAAGATAAAGTGTCTGCTCTTTCTCCTGATATAATAGTATATAAGTTATAGAAAGCAGCATTATCTAAAGTGTCATCTAATATAGAAACATATTGCGATAACTTATTAAAAGATACAGGACTTTCATTGTCTCCAAATCTATATAGAACGTTATCAAAACTATTAAAATAAGATGTAGTCATATTAGTAACCTTCCCTTATATCTTTTTGGTCTAACTGTCTTGACTCTTGGAAAGTTAAAGTCAAATCAACCTCAAAAGGTTTTGGTTTACTTCCGTCATTATGAATATGAAAAGACTGCTGTGTACCATTGTATGTGGCATTAACCGATTTTAAATATGCTGGTTTTATTTTATTAAATATCTCTCTTGATTTTGATTCAGTATCATCTCTGTGCATCATCTTTATCATAAATCTAGGTGGGAATTGATATCCCATAGAAACACCTAAAAGTTTTATTGTATTAGGATACATATTAATTCGTAACCATTTAATCATACCTTCAATCTGTTCTGCTTCATATTTAGAAGAAGCAATAAGTTTAAACTGAAATGTAAATTCTCTGAAAGAAACTCCTTTAAAAAGTACACGCGCATTAGGGTTTGTTGTAACACGACTTACTGAATCCGCTGCTTTCTGAAGGTCTCCTGCCATTGCAAAATCACTAGGGAGTTTCTTTAGTGCCATTTGAGTTATAAGACTACTTGCGTTATCTTTTGTATCACCTCTACCCTTTAAAAAATCAACTAGTGTCGCTGCTCCTTGCTTCACCGCATCAATTGCTGTACCCGCAACACTACTTCCAGAAGAAAGTCCTCTTTCCATCAATGCACCCATTGCCCCTAATTCTGCATTTTCATAATTAGCACCATCAGGAAAAACAATAGATAAGGGAAGATATAATAATGCTCTTTCTCCAGTACCAACTAATGCCTGTTCTTCAAAATCTGTATTTGATTCCACTAACCTTCCTATAACTTTTACACCTGCATCAACAGCAGCACGTGCTACTACTTGACCATCAACCCTAGCACCTTCTGCTCCTTGATTTGCTACATTGTCTGCAGCATTCACTACAGCGTTTTTAATACCTGATGTAAACTCGCCAATGAGATTTCCTCCACCCTCTAAATCTTTTTTAATTTCACTAGGAAGATTATTTCTAAACAACGAACCTAATGTTACAGGAGTTTCTATATATGTTTCAAAGTGAATATAACTCTTTTGACTCCTTGATTGTAAATCTTCAGGATATCTAAAATTATTATCTGGGGTGTCTTCAGAATTATATTCTGGTAAATTCTTTTTTAACGCCATCTTTTATTTCTCTACTAAATAGTTTTATATTCGTCAAGTCTATTTATAAGGTTTTTATGGCATATTCTGGAAGATATTCAGTAAAAAATCCATCTAAATATGAAGGTGACCCAACTAAGGTTATCTATAGGTCATTATGGGAACGACATGCCTTTAAATGGTGCGACGACAACCCTAATATAATCAAGTGGTCATCCGAAGAAGTTGTTATACCATATCTATATGAAGTAGATAAGAAGTACCACCGATACTTTATGGACTTGAAACTTAAGACCAAACAGGGTAAGACGTTCCTTGTAGAGATAAAACCTGATGGACAAACTAGACCTCCCAAGGGTGGACGCAGAACAAAGAGATACCTCAACGAGAGTTTGACTTATATTAAGAACGTGAACAAATGGGAAGCGGCAGAAGAATATGCCAAGGACAGGGGTTGGGAGTTTGTGATATGGACTGAGAAGAATGAACCTCTGAAGTCTATTATACCTAAGTCAACTAAACCATTAAAACCAATAAAACCTTACAAACGTCGTAAAAAATAGTATAAATAAACGTATGAGTAATATCTTTGATACCCTATCAAGAGAAGCATTTCGTGCAGGAGTAAACCCTCGTACTGATGAATCACGTAAGTGGTTTCGTCAACGTGCAAGAGATTTACGCGGAATTAATCGTAAAGACTTAATGGACGAGCAACCTATCGAAAAGAGTGGGAAAGAAATTATTGGTTCTATGCAGATGTTTTTCTATGACCCAAAGACAAAGGCAACCTTACCTTATTACGATAAGTTTCCTTTGGTTGTCGTAGTTGGTCCTGCCGAAAAAGGTTTCTACGGATTAAATCTTCACTACCTTCCTCCTATACTAAGGGCAAAGATGTTAGACTCATTAATGGAAGTTGCTACAAGTAAGAAGTCACCTAACGCAAAGTTTGATATTACGTATGAAAGACTCAAAGGGATGAGTAGTATGAGATATTTTAAACCTTGCTTTAAGCATTATCTTACTGCTCACGTAAAAAGTCAATTCGCTAGAGTTCCTGCGCCGGAGTGGGAAATAGCAACATTCCTTCCGATAGCACAGTTTGAGAAAATACCTAATGCTCTTACTGCGTATAAAGATTCAAGAAAAATGTTAAGTGGTTAAATAAATGGCAATAAGAATAGATGATTTTCTTTCAGAGGTCGCTTCTGGTGGCGGCATGGCAATGGGTAATTTGTTTAAGGTTAGGTTGCCTGACCTAACTAGATTTGGTGGACCAAGTGGTAGGAAAATGGAATTACTTTGTACAGACTGCTCTCTCCCTAATAGACAAATATTAACTGCAGAGAAACGTTCAGGATTTGAAGTACGAAAGGTTGGTTACGGATATACATCTGGAGATGTAACACTTCAATTTCATCTACTCAATGACTTTGGGGCAAGACACTATTTTGAAACTTGGCAAGACCTTATCGTTAATCAACAATCAAAAAATATGGGATACCATAACGAATATACAGACGATGTCGTTATACAACAACTTAGAAAAGGTGTTTCGTTTCCAGTAGCAAGAAAAAAACTTTTTGATGCGGGTAAAATACCTTCAAGCATAAGGGGAAGACTTCCGAGACTTGGTCCGCTAGATTTTGCTCAAGGAGAGTTTGACCTAGATGCTGTTACACCTGATGATGTAATCTATGAATGTAAATTACTAGACGCATTTCCTACGTCTATGACAGAAATTTCTTTAAGCGCAGATACTGGATTACTTAAAGTACAGGTCATATTATCATATACTAACTGGGAATCAAAAAGAAAAGATATAAAAACAAGTCAACTCGGAGAAGCATTAGTCGGAGGAGCAGTACAGTTTGTACGAGGACTATTTTAATTTCACTATAAATAACTTATATTATAAACACGGAGAATAAATAATATTATGGCACTACCAATTTTAAATGATACAATTAAGCATGAAATAACAATGCCTTCATCAAAGAAGAAATATACATATAGACCTTATCTCGTAAAAGAAGAAAAGGTTTTATTACAGGCATTTGAAAGTAATAATGAAAAAACTGCTATGACAGCGATGGTTGATACTGTTGTTGCTTGTATTAATGAGCATATTAACCCTTCTTTATTGACAACATATGATGTAGAATATCTATTCGCAAATATACGAGCGAAGTCTGTTGGGGAAACTTCAAACCTAGACGCTAAATGTGACGGGGAAGAATGTGATGGAACAACAGAAGTTACAATTGATGTATCATCTGCAGAAGTTTTATCAAAAAAAGAAATAAGCAATATCATTAAACTTACTGATGAAATAAATATAGAACTTAAGCATCCATCCTATACTGCCTTCTTAAAAAACTATGAAGACGGATTATCTGAACAAGAGTATGGAATGAAGATGATAGAAGAATGTGTTTTATCGGTTAATACACAAGATGAAAGAATAACAGAGTGGACGAAACAAGAAATGGGAGTCTTTATTGATTCTATGACAAGTAAACAATTTGCTTCTGTAGGAGAGTATCTAGAACATACACCTAAACTTACTAAAGAAATTGGTTGGGATTGTATTAAATGTGGAAAAGCAAACAAACTAACTTTGGAGGGTCTTTCTGATTTTTTTTAGTGTGCCTCTCACACGACAGTTTGATAAATCACTTTCAAACTAATTTTGCGTTGATGCAACACCATAAGTATTCTCTCGAAGATTTAAACAATATGATTCCTTGGGAAAGAGAAGTTTACTTAATGTTACTAAAAGAACATCTCGAGAAAGAAGAAGAAGAGAATAGAAAAAATAATCTATAGGTAAAGAAATGAACGAAGAGTACGAAAAATCGCTACAAGACATTACTAAAAAACTCAAGGATTCAAACCGAGAGAAAGAACGTTTTGCAAAAATTGCTGCGCAGACACGCGAACAGCAAAATGAAGAGGGTATTCTTGTCGCACATGCTACTGGAGAAAAAACTGTAGGTGCTGTTAATGAAGTAAGAGATGAGACAGTTAAAACTAATTCTTTGTTCACAAAATACTTTGATAAATTAAAATCTCAAGAAGGACTTCAGCAAGAAAGAGACCGTGAGTTAAAAGATGCCATTAGTAAAATAGGTGCTGGTGCTGGCGGTAAAGATACAAAAAAAGGGGAAGAAGAAGTAAAAGAAAGTTTTCTTGGGAAAAAAGGTTTTCTATTTAGATTTGCAGCATTTATAGGAGGTCTTTTTGCTGTTAGAAATATAACTTTTCTTTTTAAAGCATTAAAAGGTGCGGTTGTAGGATATTTTAAAGGGCAATTTAAATTATTTAAAAAATTAATTTTTAAACCCTTTAGAGCATTTGGTAAAGGTATAATTAAATCTCTGGGTAAAGTAGGAAGAGCATTAGGTCTCGGAAAGATAATGGACGCTGCCACAGGGTTTGGGTCAAAAATAAAAAATACTTTTAAAAGTGCGGGAGGATTTATAGCAAAACCTTTTGCGGCACTAGCAGATGTAGCAAAAGGAGCAAGTAAAAATGCTGATGCTATCATAAAAAGTTTTGATAGAACTGCGAACTTGACTAAAAATAATACAAAAGTAGTCAAAGGTTTATTCGGTGGAACTAAAACTGTAAGTACTGCTGTAACTAGCGTTGGGCAAATGAAAGCATTTAAAGGTGCTGGTCTTGGAACGAAAGCATTAGTCAAAGGGAAACAATTTGGTAATGCTATTAAGGGAGGATTAGCGAGTGTTAAGGACATACCAAAACCTAAAGGAATACTGAAGTTCTTCAAGTTCTTTAGTAAAATGTTAAAGGGTGTTCCTGTCTTAGGACAAATCCTTACAATATTAGATGGGGTCATAGGTGCATTCAAGGGGTTCTTTGCGTTTAAAGATGAAGGTGCTTTGATGGGAATATTTGGTGCGAGTACAGGGTTTATAAGAGGGATTTTGGTAGGAACTATTGGATTTTTTGGAGACCTTGCTATCAAGGGAATTTCATTCCTACTAAGGAAAATAGGATTAGGTTTTATATCTGATTTACTAGATAAGTTTAGTTTAACTGATATGATCAACAACTTCTTTGATGGGGTAATGAATACTGTAGGAACCTTTATTATGAACATAAAGGATGCTTTTAAAAATGGGTTTAAAAAAGGTATAGTAATTCTAGGATTAAAACTTACGAATTTGGTGGATAATTTAATTAAGTTTCCTAAAGCAATACTTGCGGGTGGTATAGCAGCACTAGGTGCACTATTGCCTGGAGGTAAAACTCCGAAAGAAGCATTTGCTGAAGGTTTCAACAAATCAATGCAAAAAAGTGCTGATGCTCAAGAAGCACGAAATTCTATGATAAAAGCACTAGGTGGAAAAGATGCTGAAGGGATTGCGGCAGAGCGTGAGGCGCTGAGAGAATCAAACAAGAAAAAACGTGAAGACAGAAAAAAGAAAAACGCAGACGAAAAAGAAGAAAATAGATTACGAAAATTAAAAAAAGAAGAAAACGAAAGATTATTAAAACAGCAGCAACAAAATGGAGCGATGTTAAACTCTCAAGGAAATGGTTCTGATGCGGGAACAACAGTAGTTGATGCTTCTTCTAGGACAGGCGGCAATATTGTTAATAATAATCAGCAGGTCACTAATAATTATTATGGAGGCGGTAATAATGTTGGGGCACAAAATAGTGGCGGATATGCTTCTAGCGCATATGGGTTAGGATAAAAAAAAAGGGAGACCCGAAAGTCTCCCCTGCCTTTTTTACGTGGGTTTAAGGGGAAATCCCCTCCCTAATTATTCGGGGATACCAATGGTAAAGGCGGACATCTTTTAATCCTCTGCCGCGA
>VMHT01095381.1_pt1 | contig 10439 bp, 12 predicted proteins | sample 4693611 | NCBI WGS metagenome assembly VMHT01 (sample SAMN12280063, study PRJNA550983) | marine metagenome | isolation source: seawater sampled from same location over 5 years 0.02-0.2 micron viral filtrate | place: USA: collected off the coast of southern California halfway between the port... ...
CACATTTTAATTTAAAAATTCTACTTAATACATCAATCATAGGTGCAGCACCCCTCATAATTCCAATCAATATTGTAGGCTTATAGTTACTTTCTTCTATTTGAATCGCTAATTTTTCGACTGTGTTATTATACTCTTCCCAATTAACAATTAATTTATCTGACATGTTTATTTTTAATTTTTGAATACAAATATTAGTGCTGCAAGTAATATCAAAGCGATTATCGAAGTAAATAAAATACTTGGTTTATGAATATTTCTACCTCTTAAGTTAAAGTAGTGGCGTCCAAGTGCAGAAATGACTGCAATCGAACATAAAATCAACCAATTGTATTTATGATAAACTAAAAAACTATAATGACCTGACAGCATTATAAATAATACCAAAAATGTAGAATAATTGTTGTGTATTGATCTTTGTTTCGCAGCTAAAGACAGACTCATATCAAACTCTTTATTATTTTTACTACTATTAATAATATTCATTTGATTTGGTATAATGATAGTAAAAACATTGGCAAACATATTTGTTCCAATAATCAAGCCTACACTTAAAAACGCGAACTTTGCTCCAAAAATTTTAGTTAAACCAAAAGATAAAAGGCCTAATAAAATTAACATTGTAGACAAAAATAAAAAGTTACTTTTTATAAGACTGGACTTGCATAAAGAGTCATAAATAACCCAAGATAAAATTAAAGACAGTACAGAATATGAAATTGCTGCAAACGGAGATAAAACTAAAACTCTTTTATCAACCATTAATATACCGGAGTTATAGTAGTAAATCACTCCTAATAATAATATTCCAGTAACAAATGTTAAATAACTTTGCCACTTAAAAATTACAAGATGATTTAAATAAGATTGATTAGGAGAAGTTTTCAATCTAGACAATTTATAAAAAAAACCTGAATGCATCAAATATCCCTCGCCATCTATATCTTTTGAACTAATGTTTTTATTTAATTTATTATCTAAATAATTAAATAAAAAACTATTTCCAACCCACAATATTGCAAATAGCACATGTCCCCATCTCAATATTGCCTCAGACCATTTAAGTGCGTATGTAAAAATTTCCATCTAATATTTAATTTTATTTTCTTTAGTTTGCCAAATTTTAAACGCTTCAAGTGCTTCTTCCCTATTCATTTGAGTCATTTTAATTTTTCTATCATTTATATCTTTTTTTACTTCTGAATAGATAAATGAGTCATCAAAATCTATATTTTTTGCGTCCATTCTGGTATTTGCATAATAAATGTTGTCTACATGTGACCAATATATTGCTGATAAACACATAGGACATGGTTCACAACTTGTATAAAGATCACATCCTTTTAAAAAAAAATTATTTAATTTTGTACATGCGTTTCTTATTGCGACTATTTCTGCATGTGCAGTTGGATCATTATTAGATGTTACTTGATTATGACCCTCGGCAATTATTTGATTATCTTTCACTATAACGCAACCAAATGGGCCACCTTTGGCTTTTGCACTTTTTATAGAAAGCTCTATAGCCTTCAACATAAATTGAGAATTATTAGACATAAATTTAAACTATATTTTTTAATTTCTTTATACTCAATAATATTTTTTCAGGTGTCGCCGGCGCGTTAATAACGGGTGCTTTTTTATAATTTACTGTTGAGGCGATTGCATCTTTAATTGCAAAAAAGACACTCATGGCAAGCATTAGTGGAGGCTCTCCAGTAGTCTTTGCTTTATTTACAACCTCTTCAACATTTAAACCTTTTTTAAAAATTTCAACATTAAATTTTTTAGGAATATCATTTATTGCAGGAATTTTGTAAGTAGATGGAGAAAAAGTTTTTATTTTTCCTGACTTATCCCAAACTATCTCTTCCATAGTCAACCATCCCTGACCTTGAACAAAACCTCCTTCTATTTGTCCACGTTCTAGCGCTGGATTAATTGCATTTCCAGCATCATGTAAAATATCAACTCTATCTAAAACACTTTCACCAGTAAAAGTATCAATAGTAACTTCTGTTACAGCAGCACCATAACAAAAATAATAAAAAGGTCTTCCTTTGAAAGTTTTTTTATTGAAATTAATTTTTGGTGTGGAATAAAAACCTGAAGACGAAAGAGATATTCTATTTAAATAAGCTTCTTTGACTATCTGTTCAAAATTAAAAATTCGATTTCCAATATAAATATTTCCATTTTTATATAAAGGTTCAGTTTTTGAAAAAATTTTATACTTTTTTTTGATAAAACCATTTAAATTTAATTTGATTTTTGAGACAGCATTTAAAGTAGCTGCTCCATTTAAATCAGTTGTAGAGGAAGCGGCACTAGCTGAGGTATTGGGTACCTTTGATGTATTAGTTGAGGATATTTGAACTTTTTCAAATGGTAAACCAAAAGAGTTAGCTACCAATTGAGCAATTTTAGTATGTGTTCCTTGGCCCATTTCTATACCACCGTGGTTCATGTGAATACTACCATCCGTGTAAACATGAACGAGGGCACCAGCTTGATTAAGGTGTATTGTAGTGAATGATATCCCAAATTTGACAGGCGTTATTGCTATACCTTTTTTTTTAAACTTATTATTTTGATTAAATCTTTTTATTTCACTATATCTTTTTGTGTAATTTGATTTAGTTTTTAGATCATCAAATATTTCATTGATAACATTATCGTTAATTTTCATTCCATAATGAGTAGTGTTTCTATTTTTTTTTCCATAAAAATTTTTTTTTCTAATTTCTGATGGATCTTTTTTTAAATGACGAGATATATTGTCGATTATATTTTCAATAGCCATCATACCTTGATTTCCACCAAATCCTCTAAAAGCCGTTGAAGATGCTGTATTAGTTTTACATAAGTAATTTTTGATTTCTAAATCTGATAAGTAGTATGCATTATCAAAATGTAATAAAGCTCTTTCGTTTATTGCAAGTGAAAGATCTGGAGACATTCCACAACGAGATGCAAGTTTCAATTTTAAACCATTTATGCAGCCATCATCATCAAATCCTACTTCGTAATCAGAATAAAAATCATGTCTCTTTCCAGTTATGATCATATCGTCATCTCTATCCAGCCTCAGCTTAATCGGTTTTTTTGTCTTATGAGATAAAAGAGCACAAATAGCAGAAGTCATAAAATTAGTCTCCTTACCACCAAATCCTCCTCCAATTCTTCTAACTAAAACATCAATTGAATTACTTTTTTGATTTAACATTTTTGCAATGATTTGTTGTGTTTCAGAAGGATGTTGAGTTGAACTATAAACTGTATAATTATCATCTTCTTTTGGGATCACAAAAGCTACCTGTCCCTCTAAATAAAAATGCTCTTGGCTACCTGTTGTAAAATTTCCTTTAATTTTATTTTTTGACTTTTCTATTTTTTGATTTGGATTACCTTTTTTTATTATTCTTGGTTTAAATAATAAGCTATTTTTTTTTAAAGCTTCATCAATTGTAACTATTGGTTTTAAATCTTGATAAAAAACTTTTGCCTTTAATACAGCTTTTCTTGCAAGTTCCATTGATTTTGCAGCAACTGCAAAAAGCGGTTGTCCATAATATTCTACTTTATCTTTTGGAAAAATTGGATCTCCATCAAATACTGGGCCAACATCATTTCTTCCTGGTATATCTAAATTTGTTATAACAGAAACAACTCCTTCACTTTTTTTTACATTTATTAAGTCAATTTTTTTTATTTTTGCATGTGCTTTTTTACTCCAACCTATAGCACCATAAAGTGTATCTAATGGTTCACTAATATCATCAGTATATTTAGCTAATCCAGAAACATGTTTGGCTCCACTGTCATGAGCTATACTTTTATTAAACAATGAATTATTAATTTTCATTAGTTAATCCTAATATTTTTTTTATTACTTATTTCATAAAAAAATTTCATTAAAAGATTTTTAGCAATCTCAATTCTATAATTTCTACTTGCTCTCATATCGTCGATTGGTGAAAAATCTTTTTTAATCAAATTCTGTGCCTTTAAAAAAAGTTCTTTAGAAAAAATTGAATTATCAAGTATTTTTTCAATTGATGTTGCTCGTTTAGGTATTTCGGACATGCCTCCATAAGCTATTTTCGCTTTAACTATTTTATCATTTTCAATTAACAAATTGAATGAAGCACAAACGGTTGAAATATCATCATCAAATCTTTTAGATATTTTATAAGCTTTAAAATAGTTTTTTTTATTTATTGGTATTTTTACAGAATAAACGAAATCACCCCTTTTTAGTTTTGTTTTTCTGTAAGAAATAAAAAATTTATTTAATGGTATGATTTTTAATTCATTTTTAGTTTGAATTTTAACAACTGCATCTAAACTCAATAACAAAGGCAATGTATCACCAATTGGTGAGGCTGTAGCAATGTTTCCAGATATTGTCCCAACATTTCTTATTTGTACTGAACCATATCTTTTCAATATATTGTAAAAATCTAAATAGTAAGATTTTATAATATTTTGGAAATCATATAAAGAAACTCCAGCTCCAACTTCAATGAAATCTTTGTTTTTCCTAACAAATTTTAATTCTTTAACTGAATTTAATGAAATAATACTTTTTATTTCTCCTCTTAGCTTTGTAACCTCCAAAGATAAATCTGTTCCTCCACTTAAAAAATGAGAATTGAGATTTTCTTTAATAATCTTCCTCAAACTATTTAAGGATTTAGGTGAAAAATATTTTCTATCTTTATAAGAAATTTCAATTTCATTATTGTTAATTTTTTTTAGTAATTTAATAATTTTTATTTGATCTTTTTTGAAATGATCATTGTCTTTTTTGTTGTTTAAGCTTTTGGCAGCATCAATAATTGGTCTATATCCAGTACATCTACATAAATTACCAGAAAGAGTTTCCTCAATAGTTTCATCATCAAATTTTTTAAAATTTTTATACATTGCAAATAATGACATTATAAATCCTGGGGTACAAAAACCGCATTGTGAACCATGAAAGCTTACCATTGCTTCCTGTATTGGATGCAATTCATTTTTATTAGACATCAAATCTTCAACCAAAATTAAATGTTTTCCATTTATTGAGGGAAGAAAGCTAATACAAGAATTTATAGATCTATATATCAATTTTGAATTATTTATTTCTCCAAGAACCACTGTGCAAGCTCCGCAGCCGCCTTCTGCACACCCCTCTTTAGTTCCATTTTTTTTTAGGTCGTTTCGAATATAATCTAAAACTGTTTTATTAGGATCGGGATTTTTTATACTACAAATTTGATTGTTATAAATAAATTGAATAATGTTGGAAACCATTAGCTTCCTCTATAAGTTGAATAACTCCAAGGTGATACCAATAGAGGCACATGATAATTTTCTTTATTATTTGAAATACCAAACCTGATAACTACATCATCAAGAAATGGCAATTCATTACCTTTGGTAATCTCTTTGAAATAATCACCAATATAAAATACTAATTCGTATTTTCCTGATTTGAATTTTTCTTCTTTGACAAGTGGCTCATCTGATCTTCCATCATTGTTTAAAATCAGACTATTTATCATTTCCCTATTTTTGCCATTTATAAAAAACAGCTCGACTTTAATATTCTTTCCAGGTTTACCTGAATAAACATCTAATACATGAGTTGTTAATTTAGCCATACAATAAGTATATACTATACAAAAATTTGATAATAAATATATTAAAAGATCTTCGTACGAATAATGAAAGTTACAAAAAATCTAAACTCTTTATCTGAAATTGAATTCTTGTCAATTTTTGGAAGTATATTTGAAAAATCAGAATGGATAGCTAGTAGAACTTATCAATTAAAACCCTTTAATAAACCAGAAGATCTCATTAATAAAATGATAGATATTTTCAATAATTGTTCAGAAGAAAAAATTGTGGAGATTTTTAACTTGCACCCAAAGTTAGCAATTGAAAAAAAATTAACATCTTTTTCATCTGAAGAACAAAAAAATGCTAAATTAGATATATGTTCCAAAGAAGAATTGTTGGAGTTCGAAAAATTAAATTTTGATTATGAAAAAAAATTTAAATTTCCATTTATAATTGCTGTGAAAGGTAGAAATAAAAATCAAATTTTAGATAATTTTAGAAAAAGAATCAAAAACGATTATGAAATTGAGTTTAATGAAGCTAAATCTCAAGTTAAGAAAATTGCTTTATTTAGATTAAACGAAGTTTTGCAGAGTTAAAGTTATGAAAGTATTTGATTGTTTTATGTTTTACGATGAAGAACTTCTCTTAGATATTCGAATGAATATATTAAATAAGTATGTCGACTATTTTGTGATTGTTGAAAGCAAATTTTTTCATAATGGAAAAAACAGACCTCTAAGATTTGATATTAATAATTACTCAAATTTTAAAGATAAAATTATTTATATAATTCAAGATCAACAACCTGGGAATTTGAAAGAAATAAGTCCCTCAGATGATGAGGGAATGAAATCTTTCAAATTAATTTTTAATGCACATCAGCGTGAGCATAATCAAAGAAATTTCATTGAGAAAGGCCTAGTTACAGCAAATGATAATGACATTATATTAATTTCTGATGTTGATGAGATTCCCAATTTAGAACAGATAGATATAAAAAATTTAAATAATAAGATAATTTTGTTTGAACAAGCAATATTTTATTACAAACTAAATAGATATTTACCTAGCTTTAAGTGGTATGGAACCAAAGCATGTAAAAAAAAGCACCTTGAGAGTCCTCAATGGCTTAGAAAAACTAAAAATAAAAAATATTCTTTTTTTAGATTAGATACTTTGTTTTCAAAATCAAAATATATAGATAAATACTATATAAAAAATGGTGGCTGGCATTTTTCAAATTTAAAAAATTCAAAAGATATTGAGATTAAACTTAAATCTTACTTACACCATAGAGACTACGAAGGTGAAGAGTTGGGAATTGAAAAGATAAAAGAACTTATTGAAGAAAATAAAACTATTTATGATATGTATGGTGATAAAGAGTCTAAAAAATATGGTGACAATTCGAGAAAAAAACTAGAAAAATTTGAAATCAATAAACTCCCCTTATATATTCAAAATAATTTAGAAAAATTTAAAGAATGGATTGATTGAAATGAAAAAAGGTTACTGGATAAGTCTTTATTTAAAAGTGAATAATCAAGAAAATTTAAAAAAATATGCTGAGACTGTAACACCAATTATTAAAGGATTTGGAGGAACACCTCTTGTCCGAGGTGGAAAGTATGTAACTTTTAGTGGTGATGATTTTCAAAGGACAGTCATTTGGGAATTTCCAAGTTATGACAAAGCTTTAGAGTGCCACGAGTCCTCTGAATATCAGGCTGGTTGGAAGATAGCAAAAGATACAACAATAAGGCATATGCAAATTGTGGAAGGATTTAGTACTGAATAGGTTCGGGATCTATACTTCTCCACAAATACCATGTGGCAACTGAACAATAAGGTGAAAACCTTTTTTTAAGTAAGTTCACAAAACTTATAGGTGGTAGATATTTTTTATTATAATTTTTTGATATAGCTCTTAAAAGACCAATATCTTGGATTGGCCAAATATTAGATCTATTATATGTAAACAATAATATCATTTCTGCTGACCACCTTCCTATTTGTTTTAAATCAGATAAATAATCGATTGCCTCTTCATCTGTCATTTTGCTTATAATTTTTGGATTAAAGGATTTATCAAGTATTTTTCTAGCTAAGCTTTTAATTCCTGAAACTTTTTGACGACTTAAACCACAACTTTTTAACTGCCTAAATGTCAATTTTGAAACAGTTTTTGCACTAATTCTATTATTACATTTTTTTTTAAATTTAGAAAAAACTGAATTAGCAGCTGTAACACTTATTTGTTGTCCAATTATACTTTTACATAAAGAAAAAAAAATATCCCTTCTGGTAGTTAATATAATTTCTGATGGACTTCGATAATTTTTGATCAATTTTGACATTATTTTATCTTTTTTAGATAAGTATTTTTTAGCTTTATTCCAATACTTTGGGACTTTAGTCATTTATTGTTTTGGAGCTGACAATTTTCTTATTATAAATTTCTCTTCTGAAAATTATTAAAGTTGAAATAATTACTAAAAAAGCTCCAATTAAAGTTTTGATTGTAGGTATTTCTCCCCAAATAAAATAGCCAAAAATTATAGCAAAAATTAAGGCAAGATATTTTAAAGGAGTTACTAGAGAAACTTCAGAGTATTTGTAAGATTGGCTTAACCATAAATTAGCAACTCCTCCAAAAATACCAATTAAAGATAATAAAATTAAATGATTAAAACTAGGCATCACCCAACCTTGTGGAATTGTAAATAAGCTTAATAGAGTTATAGATAATGAAAAATAAAAAGAAATTAACCATACAGGTTCGGTGCTGGAAAGCTGTCTAATTGTTATTGCAACATAAGACAATCCTAAACAAAAAATTATTGGAAAAATATAATAAATATTTAATTGGCTTATACCTGGCTCTGTTATAATTAAAATACCTAAAAATCCTACAAATACAGCTAACCATCTATAAATACCAACCTTTTCACTAAGTAAAAAAATTGAAAAAATTGTAGTAAAAATTGGAGCAGCAAATGAAATACTTACAACGGTAGCTAAAGGTAATTTTCTTAAAGCTATAAAAATTGCAACTAAAGCAATTAACCCAGAAATGCACCTTAGAAAGTGTAAACCAGGTCTTTTTGTTTTATAAAAATTATTTAGTCGTTCTTTTGGAATTACAAAAAAATAAAAAATTATCCCAAAAAAGCCTCTAAAAAATAGTATTTGTCCGATAGGATAATCTACAGACCATTTGACTATTACATCCATAAGGGAAAACGCACATATAGACAAAAACATGTACAAAAAACCCAATTGATTTTTACTAAGCATATGAATAATTTGTAGATTAATTTAAATCATAATCAATGGAAATAGCAGTTTTAGCACTTGGATGTTTTTGGGGGCCAGAAATAAAATTTAGTAAAATTGAAGGTATTATTAAAACAGAAGTTGGTTACTGTGGAGGTAATAGCCCCACCACAACTTACAAAGAAGTTTGTACTGGTGATACAAATCATGCTGAAGTTGTGAAGCTTGATTTTGATGAAAAAATTATAACATATGAAAAAATTTTGAAAACCTTCTTTCAAATTCATGATCCAACTACCTTAAATTCTCAAGGACCAGATTTTGGAACTCAATATAGAAGTGAAATATTTTATCTTAATGATAAACAAAAAAAAATTGCTGAAAAAGTTTTGATCGATACTAATGAAAGATTGTCAAACAAGGTTGTTACTAAAATTTCATTGTTGAAAAATTATTGTCCTGCTGAAGAATATCATCAGAAATATTTAGAAAAAAGATAAAATGTCATTGGTAGAAACTGATTGGTTAGAAAAAAATATTAATTCTGTGAAAATTATAGATTGCTCGTGGCATATGCAGCAAACTAAAAGAAATGGATTAGAAGAATATATGGATCAGCATATACCTAATTCTGTTTTTTTTGACTTAGATGCTAATTCCAAAAAAGGAACTAATTTACCACACATGTTAGTTAATCAAAATGATTGGGAGCAAATTGTATCAAAAATGGGAATAAAGAATGAAGATAAAATAGTTATCTATGATAATTCAGATGTGATTAGCTCATGTAGATGTTGGTTTAATTTTATTTATTTTGGACATAATCCTCAGTTAGTTCACGTGTTAAATGGTGGTCTTAAAAAATGGATTAGAGAAAATAAAGAAGTTACAAATGATGTAGCAAGTATTGAAATATCTGACTATAAAAGTTTTGAGAAAAAAAAACTTGTTAAGAAAAAAGAACAGATTGATCTTAATATTGCAGATCAGTATTTCAAAGTGATAGATGCTAGAATCAAAGAAAGATTTGATGGCAAAGTTCCAGAGCCTAGAAAAGGTTTGAGGAGTGGCTGTATAAAAAATTCTTTTTGTATACCTTTTAATCTTTGTTTGAGAGAAGATAAAACGTTTAAAAATAAAAAAGACCTTAAACTTATTTTTGAAACTTCTTTAAAAAATATAAATGAAAAAAATATAGTTTTTTCATGTGGTTCGGGGGTTACCGCGTGTGTTTTGGCACTAGCTTATTCTTTAATAAATGATAAGTATCTTCCTTGTATTTATGATGGCTCTTGGGCTGAATACGGCTTAATTTAAAAAAAATATGAAAAGATCTACAAAAACTATTTCAATAATATTAGTGTTTTTTCTAATCATAGCAATTGTGATTATTGGAAGAACAATGATTGGAAATCATTTTAAAAAAAAATTTAGTAAAATACCACCTCCAGGTATAGTGGTTACAGAAGTAGTTGAAAAGGAATTTTCAGAAAAAATAGAAACTTTTGGAACTGCAATTTCAAAAAAATCTAAAACATTTAAAATTA
>VMHT01010022.1_pt1 | contig 10436 bp, 31 predicted proteins | sample 4693611 | NCBI WGS metagenome assembly VMHT01 (sample SAMN12280063, study PRJNA550983) | marine metagenome | isolation source: seawater sampled from same location over 5 years 0.02-0.2 micron viral filtrate | place: USA: collected off the coast of southern California halfway between the port... ...
ATCATCTGAAACATTATCTGTATGACACATAGATTCTTTATAAAGTCTTTCTAATTTGACTCTATCAAGTTGTTCATTATCATCTAAAACTTTATTAAGTTTTTTTTTATATTCTATCATTGGTGTAACTCTTTTCCACCTTTCAAGACCAGGTTTTACGCAACCTTGACCAATTAAAGTTGTAGCTGAAAAATACTCACTTCCATTTACATAATATTTATGAGCTTCTTCATCAAATTTAATTGTTATTTTACCATCATATAATTTATGATATGTATACATTTTTCCTCCTAGTTAAGTATAGAGTGTCCTCTATTTTTTAAGCATTGTCTATATAAATGTTCGTGTTTTGTATCAGCTGTTGGTGATTCAATCCAAAAAACAATATTACCTATAAAAGATGTATTGTTATCTGCTAATGTTTTACAATGTTGCAAATCATTAGTTATTTCATCTGATTTAGATTTATCAAAAGTACCACTTCGACCAGCTGTATCAACGATAGGTTTATACGCACAATTTGTTACGAATATTAGTAAAAATATCCACCTCATTTTGTTTCCTCCTTTCCTCTTTTAGTTTGATTTTATATTCCCTTATAGTGTTAGCTTCGATTTTAGGCATAAAAGAATACACCTCATCAAAGTATGGATTAGTATCTCCGAATGACCATCTTCTTCGTTTAGATACTTTTGTTATTAAGTTTAATCGCTTTTCTTTTATCTTATCGCTCTGACTCATAGTATTATAGCTCCCATAACAAAACCTAGTACAAAAGCAATTATTGATATAACAATCTCTGTTCTATAATAAAGACTTTTTGTAGCTAGGTCTTGTTTCCATTTTTTATTATTGATAAAGAATTTACCTAAAATAATCATCTTTCTACTTCGATAAATTCTACTGTTAATTTAACCTTATGATCAAAATGTTCTATTGATTCACTATAACTTTCTAATAAAGGTATTAATTTTTTAAGAGTAATACCTTGTGAATTAAAGTGATGTTCAACTTCTAGCTTTTTTGATTTCTTACCATCTTGATAAGGTTTGTTAAGTGTTACTATATCTGCTTCATCTAAATAAAATGTCATAATGATCTACACTCCTCTAATGTTTTTTTATTTGATTCAAAATACTTATCCCTTTCTATTTTATATATTAGTGGGGGACAAATAAGTCTATTGTTTCCAGCACCTTCAAGAACTAATGGATATTTTAATCTTAAATTGATTAATTCATTAATATCAACATATCCATATTCTTTATGACCCATACAACATAAGCCAAAAGCGATATTCGTTTCAGGATTTAATTCTGAAAGATACCAAGTTTCATTACCAATAGGATTAAATAATTTAACAACTACTTTAAAAGATTTAGTTCCATCTTGTTCTTTATGATTTTTAACTAATCTATCAAAGATTGATTTTGTAAATAATTTCATCATTCCTCCTATATTTGTGATGATTTAAACTTACAATTTAGGAAATCTGTAATCTCATAATTTTGTCTATATATGAAATTGATTGTAGTATTTCCATCTCTTTGTATTGCAGTCACTATCTTATTCTTTTCAGATTGATATAATTCAGGGGTTGCTTCTGAATATTGATCTAAAAATTGAGATAGATTATCTGATTCAGAATCTCCATTAAATATTTTGATTCTGCCATTTAGATAAAATGTAGTAGTTACTTTTTTCATTAGTTATACTCCTTTTTAAATATTTTTTTTAAGATAATAATTGCATCACTTATTTGTTGTTTACGATTCAAATAAGTTTTTTTATATCCTCTATAAACAGGGATCATTTTTTTATGATGTGTTTTATTACCTTTGATGCTCCAAGGACCATAACCAATACAATTAATCATTTTATCTTGCCTTTGTATATCTGATAAAACTAATTTTAGTTCTTTTTGAGCTTGATCTAGTAATTTAAAAACAAGATTTTTTTTCTGTATTTTTTTCACTCTAAAATTTCTTTTAACAGTGAAATATATCCATTGATTAACCATTATTTATCCTCCGATTTAAGTTGTATTTGTGATTGATGAAAAACAGGGTAGCTTCTAAATTCAGAATCATTTCCTAAATCTTGTACTACTCTTGTTAATCTAGCTACTGCTTTTGATCCTTTGATAACTTTTGCTCCCATCTTTCTAGCTTGATTGAATGTGCAAAAACCACCTGTCATTTTAGTAGCTTCTAATCTTTCAAGATTTTTTCCCTTAAAAGATTCTTTAGTATATAAGTTATAATAACTCATAGTTTCCTCCGATTTGTTTATGTTCATATAAAAAGGTTATCAAATTTAGAATCAAAGAAAAGCCAGTAAAAACTCAATAAAATCAACGCTTTTAGTCGTATTTTTTCATCTAATAGTGGAAAAACTAATAAAAAACCAAATCAATATATAGTTGAAATTAATGATAAAATTTTTTATAGATTGCAGATAATGTTTAAATCGGTTAGTTATAACTTTAGTTCAGATTTTTTTCCCTCTTTTAGAAAACGAATCTGTTCCCTTCTAGGAATGGGGCGAGTTTCCGATTTCTCGCCCCTCAACAATCAAAAGGAAATAATATGCAAGAACGATTACAAATAGCTCAAATGCTATATGCACAAAGAATGCTTAAGAAAAAAACTCAAACACAATGTGGACAGAAACTAGGAGTCACATTTCAACAATTTCAAAAATACGAGAAAGCAGATAATGGAATCCCTAGTACAAAGTTATTATTATTCTGTAAAAAGTTTGGAGTTAAATTATCGGAATTTCAAGATGGCGATCCTTATTCAGTGATAGAAGCTGCACCTATTCACCCTATAAAAAAGGAAGAGTGTTTTGAAAGGTTAAGTCAATTAGAGACAAAACTAAATAGAAAGGAACAAGATGATAAAAGTAGAAGTGAAGAAAGTATGGCTGGGCAAAGTATCAGTTAGAGAACACATCTATAAAAAGGCTTTGCGTCTTAAAGAATCGTTAGGTATAGTGCATGAAAAGGAATATATGTTTATACCTTACGCAAATTTAAAGAAAGCTAGAATCTATACTGATCAAGTTTTTAAATCTCGATTCAATGATAAAAGTTATAGATTAATAGATTTTGAATGGAAACCTTGGAAACCTGAAGATAACAATCAAGGTAGGTTAGTATGAGTGATTTTATAGATATTCCTAAAGAAGATGAAACTCAACAACCAACTCCTGAAGAACATTATTTTTCTCGATCTAAAAATCAATGGCTTATGGTTTCTGATATGTCAGATATGCATGTTAGAAGAGCATTTAAAAGATTGTTAAGAATGATTAGATTAAATCAATTAGTAGAAGTTGAAGATGTAGCTAAAAATACAATCTATCAAGTAAAGATCACAGAAGAACTTAATAAGATAAAAGTACATTGTGATGAAATAAGAAAGGTCGTTGATGAATAAGAAAGAATGGGAAAAGCATAGTAGATGGCTCGATCAATTTAGAGGAACTATTATTTATGATAATGGAGAAAAAGATAAAAAAAAGAAAAAAGACATCAAAAAAACCAAAAGTAAAAAAAATAATTAGTGGTTATTATTTTGATGGAAAGAGATCATTAACTCTTTATGAAAAAAGAACACAAAAAGCGATTTGATCAATTAAAACAAATAGGTTGTATCGCTTGTAGAAGATCAGGTAAATTTGCTGATCCTGTAATACATCATATTAGGAAGCATACAGGAATGTCATTAAGACCAAGCCACGATGATACAATTCCTTTATGTCCTATACATCATAATATGGGAAATCAGTCAGTTCATCTTAATAAGAAATTATTTGAGTCTTTGTTCGGAACAGAGCTTGAATTATTAAAAGAAACTAATATGGAGATAATAAAACTAGAAAGGACGGATATATTTTATGGAGGAATCGAAGAATAAGTTTCACGCATTACAATTATTTACAGATACTTTTGCGGCAGAAACAGTACATCTTACAAATGAACAAGTAGGAATTTATATAAGATTACTTTCTTTTGCTTGGACTAAAAATGCAAAACCATTTAAAACAGAATCAGCTTATCGAATATGTCAATGCATAGATGATAATTGTTGCATTAATGTCTATGAAGTTTTACAAGAATTTTTTATTTTAGAATCAGAAAATGAAGAAGATAGAAATAAAAATACTTGGACTCATAAAAGATTAACAGCAGAACATGAGTATTTAACAGCTAAATATAAGAAAAGATCGGAGTCAGGCAGAAAAGGTGGTCTTGCTAGAAGCAAAAACCAAGCACCTATACCTATACATATACCTATACCTAATAAGAATATATATGATCCTCAATTTGAACATCTATGGGATTCTTTATCAAAGAAAAGAGGGTCAAAATTCAAAGCTCACGAAACTTGGCTAAAATTATGGTCAAAAGGTATTTTGAAAGAATCTGATAATCCTCAATTAATTCAAGCATATCATAATCAGATAGAAGATATAGAAGATGTCAAATTTGTGCCACATTTCAGTACATGGTTATCTCAAAGAAGATGGGAAAATGACGATTCTGTATCAAAAGTGGCTTCAATACTACAAAAAATGGAAAAGCTAGGATATATCACAACAGGAACTGAATCTAATTTTACATTCTTTATAAAAGATGGAAAAAAGTATAAAATAGACAGATACGATAAGGATTACATAATACAAGATGTTGAATGAAAGCTATATTAAGAATTTTTAAGTACGCTAGAAAAAGAATAATAGCTTTATCATTAGAAAACAAAATGTTAAAAGTTCAGATTGAGTATTATAGAGCGATAGTTGAATCAGATATACATAGAAAACATTAATGAGAAGAAAAAAGGCAAAATATAAACATACTGTTATTAAAAAAAAGAAATATTATTTCTATAAGATAACATGGCTCGATATTACAGGCGACGCTGGTCATTGTACTGCTTTTGATTTTTTGGGATTTATGCCTAGTGTTATGATAACTCACGCTTATTTATTTGCTAAAGATAGAAAATATGTTAGAACTTTTGCAAGCTATGAAGAAAATGATGAGTTATTTTCAGATCGTAATGTATTTCCTAAAGGTTGTATTTTAAAAATGGAAAAAATTCTTTTATGAAGATTGAACTAATTCCATTAGATTCATTAACACCTTACATAAACAATCCGAGAAAAAGTTTAAATGTAGATAAGGTCGCCGCATCTATTAAAGAGTTTGGATTTCAACAACCTATTGTAATCAATAAAGAAAAAGTAATTCTTGCTGGACATACAAGATATTTTGCATCAAAGAAATTAGAATTAAAACAAGTTCCTTGTGCTATTGCAGAATTATCAGATACAAAACAAAAGGCATATAGAATAGCAGATAATAGAGTTTCCGAAGATAATCAATGGGATTTCCCTTTACTAAATTTAGAAATAGAAGATTTAAAAAAAGATAAATTTGATCTTCCTATATTAGGTTTTACTGAAGAAGAATTAAAAAAATTTATGTCAGTAGATACATTCAATCCTACTTATAAAGACGATCAATCTCAAATAGACGAAGCATCTGAAAAATGCGAAACTTGTGGACAAACATTACCTAAATAAAGATTTATATATTGATTATTGTTCACAGAAAGCTAGTGAATATTCTGTATATAAATGGCATTATTCAAAAAGAATGCCTAAATCTAAACTTGTAAGGTTGGGTGTATGGGAAAAAGGCGAATTTAAAGGCACAGTTATTTATGGTCTAGGTGCTAATCCTAAATCAGGTGCATTTCTTCAAGTAGATAATTTTCAATGTCCTGAATTAGTAAGAGTAGCTTTATCGACTCATAAAAACCCTGTATCAAAAATAGTAGGATATACTTTAAGAAAACTTAAAAAAGATTATCCTAAACTTAAAGCAGTAGTATCTTATGCTGATCCTGAACAAGATCATAAAGGTAAAATATATCAGGCTATGAATTGGTATTATTTAGGAACTACATCAAAAGCAAAGGTTTATATACAAAATGGAAAAGAAATACATTCTAAAACAATTTCTGATAGAATTAGATTCGGTAAACTAGATAAAAATCATAAACTAGACTATAAAATTACAGAGGGTAAATATAAATATGTTTATTTGTATGATAAAAAGTTATTAAATCTAATAAGAGATAAAATATTGACATATCCTGCGTGAGCTTTAGAAAGGCTGATTGATACCCTCAATTAGTAAGATGGTGCGATTCCAATCCTCACGCTCCATATGTTGCAAATAAGACTAAAAAGACATAAAAAGGACATAATGGCAAGACCAATTAAAAGAGTTGATATAGAAACAGTCAAGAAATTAGCGCAATTACACTGCACATACGAAGAAATTGCAGAGTTTGTAGGAGTGTCAACAAAGACATTACAGAGGAGTTATGTCCACTATATAAAAAAGGGACGAGAGCTGGGCAAAATAAGTTTAAGAAAAGCACAATTTGAGAAAGCATTAGGTGGATCAGTACCTATGATGATTTGGCTAGGTAAACAACATTTAGATCAGAAAGATAAGATTGAACAAACTTCATACAATGAACCATTACCTTTAATAATAGAAACTAAAGCTGAAGAAATAAAAGATGGCAAAAAGAAAAGGTAATCTTTATGGCAGAGTAGAACATGAGCCAGTCTTTCATAAGACTTCTATTGGTCGTAATCCTAGTAAAGCAAAAATGAATAAATCAAAGCGACGTTCATGGAAAAAATACAAAGGTCAAGGCAAATGAAAAGATCAATGTTTTATCCGAATGGCGAATTTATCCCTTATCAAATGCCACAAGATTATAGACCATCACAAGGTAGAGGAAGTTGTGGGAATTGTGGATTGTTTAGCCAAAAGCATATGTTCTGTGGAGTCTATCGGACTAAAGGAGTAAGAGATACTTATGTTTGTAATAAATGGCGACAACGACACATAAAGAGATAATGGAAGAGCCCGTTCACTATTTAGTAATGTTATTATTATCGTTTGATGGTCAGATGATAAAAGAAGCATTAGAGTTTACTAGACCAATGACATTAATGGAATGTGGAGATTTTGCAGATGCTCACAGAGAAGCTATTTCAACATTTAGTTGGGACGATCCAAGAGGATCAGCTTGGTTTCTTAATGATGGTACAGGAACATGGCAAGGACATATTTGTCTACAAGACCCTGATAAAATGTGATATATAAAATTCATTATGGCTAAATATCAAGGACGATCAGTTAAATTAAATAAAATTTTAAGAGGTGATGTTAAGAAGTTTAAAGTTTTTGTTCGTAATCGTAGAACAGGAAGAGTGCAAAAGGTTAACTTTGGATCAAAGACAATGAGTATTAAAAAACATATACCAGCAAGAAAGAGATCATTTATGGCTAGAATGGGTGGAGTCTTGAAAAGAGTTCGTGGACAAAAAACATTGTCGCCAGCTTACTGGGCAATCAAGAGCTGGAGATGATTGATAAGTTCTGTTATTTTATATTTGGCACATTAGATAAATGGTGTGCATGGGTTGATAGTATGTTTGTTAAACCTAAAAAGAAAAGAAAGAAAAAATGAAAAAAGATAATGATACATTTAAAGTTAGTTCAGAATCTAAATTGCAACTGCCATTAGCAAACTTAATTGGAATCATATTGGTTGTATCAGGTGCAGTATTTGGCTATGCAAATCTAACAGGCAGAATCACTAGTTTAGAAACTGCAAGACATATAATGGAAACTGATTTAATTTCAAAATCAGATCAAAAAATTACAGATCAGGAACAATATCTTTTATTAGAAATGTTAAGCAAATCACAAGAAACAACAGATAGTGAAATGCATTCAATGAGAAATAATACAGTAGAATTAAATAGAGCTATGAAAGATATAGAAGAATTAAAAAAAACTATTGAAATACTAAAAGATAAGGTAAGAGCAAATGGAACGCATTAATAGACAAGTTATAGATCATATAAAAGATCAACAACATAAAACAAAACAAATGCACATTATTAAACATCTTAAAAAAGAAGTAGATATAGGAGCTAATGGAACTCAAAAGTATGTATTAAAAAAAGGAATTAATAAAGGTAAAATTATATGACAGAATTAGTAGTAGCTTTACTTATGATTATTAATGGAGAGATTAAGGAAGCAAGAATACAAACATCATTATCAGAATGTTTAAAGGGTAAAAGGGTTGCAATGCGTGATACAAAAGACTCTATTAAGTATCAATGCATAAAGTCTATGGCAGAATTAGAGAAAAATATAGATGGAAGTAAATCAATTAAAAAACTTATATTAAAATGAACAAAGTAGATGTTGTAAGAATATTAGCTGAAGATAAGACATTTGAAAATGAAGTAAGAGACAAAGGCGAAAACGATTTAGAAGTTAAGATTAAAATATTAGAAAAAGAAGTAGATACATTAAAAGCAATAATAAATTTAAAAGAGATTGAATTAACTAGCAATCAAACTAAAATAAAAGAAGTTAAAGAAGATAATAAAAAGTTAGCTAAACAAATTGAAGATTTAGAAAAGGAAGCAAAGGATATGTTATTATATCCATAATTATGAGTTTTAAAGATGATAGATTGGTGTGTAGAAAAGATTGGCAAGATTGCGAGAACAATATTCCATTGGTCTTGGAGAGTACAAACTCACAGAAAATATTACAGAAAGAAGAAGTAAATGGAATTTGTTTTAACAATGATAATGTGTGCCTTTGTTGAGGGAAAGACTACTTGTATGCCACCTCATACTTTTAAAGAAACTTATACAGATGGATATAGTTGCATGCTTGCTGGTTATACAAAATCATATGATAAAATTGTTGAACTTGGACAGGAAGATGTTAATAAATTTAATATCTATATAAAATTTGGTTGCAATGAAAATCAATCTAACAAAACCACAATATCAAGTAAGCACATCAGATAATAGATTTAGAGTTTTAATATCAGGCAGAAGATTCGGTAAAACCTTTTTATGTATTACAGAGATGATGAAATATGCATCAAAGGTAAATCAAACTATATGGTATGTAGCACCTACATTTAAAATGGCTAGAGAAATTGTATGGTCTAAATTAAAAGAAATTTTACATTCGTTTAATTGGATAGAAGAAATAAATGAAACAAATCTACAAATAACAATCAAAAAGACAGGATCAAAAATATCACTAAAAGGTTGTGATAATTATGATTCATTAAGAGGTGTAGGAATAGATTTTTTAATATTAGATGAGTTTGCTGATATTGATGAAAAGGCATGGACAGAAGTATTAAGAGCATCTGTTGCTGATACTGTTGGAGATGTTTTAATGTGCGGATCCCCTAAAGGTTATGGTAATTGGTCTTATAGAATGTACCTTAAAGGTCAGGGAGAAGATAAAGAATGGAAAAGTTTCCAATTTACAACTTTACAAGGTGGAATGGTTTCACAAGATGAAATAGAACAAGCAAAACAAGATGTAGATATTAGAACATTTAGACAAGAATTTGAGGGTACTTTTGAGAATTATGCTGGAAGTGTTTATTATAATTTTCACCCTGTTGAGAATGTAAAACATAAAATTTTAGATTGGACTAAACCTTTACATATCGGATTAGATTTTAACGTCGATCCTATGTCAGCTTCAGTATCTCAAATAGATGGAGATATAATACATTTTGTTGATGAGATTGTAATTTATTCAAGTAATACTGATGAAATGGTTGAAGAAATAAGAAATAGATACGGATCAAAAATGAAAATATTTTTATATCCTGATCCAGCATGTAGGCAAAGAAAGACATCAGCTGGAGGAAGAACTGATTTAACTATATTACAAAATGCTGGATTTAGTGTTAAATGTAAATTAAAACATTCTCCTGTGAGAGATAGAATCAATGCAGTCAATTCAAGATTAAAAGATGCAAATGGAAAGAGACACATCTTTGTTAATCCATCTTGCAAAACAATCATCAATGGTTTACAAAGACAGATATATAAGGAAAATACAAATATTCCTGATAAGGAAGAAGGATTTGACCATATGAACGATTCGATAGGATATTGCATTGAAATTTTAAAACCACTTATCGCTCAAACAAAACCTTTTAAACCATCAAGATGGACACATAAATAATATGGCTTACGCTAGAGATGAAGCATTAGAAACTCATAAAGATTACAAAGAAAATGTAAACTTATGGGAGTATTATATAAGATCGTATAATGGTGGTTATGATTATATGGTCGGTCAATATCTTAACAGATATAATTTAGAATTAGATAATGAATTTAATCAAAGATTAGCAAACACTCCTTGTGATAATCATTGTAAAAATATTATTCAGATTTATTCATCATTTTTATTTAGAGTCAAAGCAAGTAGAAATTTTGGATCAATGGCAGATGAGTCTAGTTTAGAATCATTCTTAAAAGATGCTGACCTA
>VMHT01158433.1_pt1 | contig 10436 bp, 10 predicted proteins | sample 4693611 | NCBI WGS metagenome assembly VMHT01 (sample SAMN12280063, study PRJNA550983) | marine metagenome | isolation source: seawater sampled from same location over 5 years 0.02-0.2 micron viral filtrate | place: USA: collected off the coast of southern California halfway between the port... ...
TAATATCGGCCACGACAACCGCAAGTGTTTCGTTCTTCTTCTTTCCTTCCTTGGAAGCAACGATGTAGATCATCTGCAAAGCATCGGTTTTTGGCATACCAGTACGGGTCAAAGCTCCCATCTGCTGGTAGAATTTGAGGCGCTTGTCGAATCCGAAGAACATCTTCGCGAACTTCTTCTCAAAAGCGCTGTGACCATATTTTGCCATCCTGCTTCCCCTTATTCCAGTGTTGCTTCGAGCTCAGCCACATCCTCCCGCAAACGCGGAATGAGGTTGGAGAAGTTCTTGATGTATTCGGATACGAGATCGACTTCTTCTTCGACCTCATCGATGTCCAGCAAGCCGGCCCCAACCTTCGTCAACGCGTGGTGCATGACCGGACGGCCGCCGAGACCCCCCTCCTCCACCGGCTTGACCCAATATTGGAACATCTCGCGGCGCATGCCTTTGGAATAGAGGCTCAGCAGCTCCGGATCGGTTGGCACGGTTTCAGCCACAACAGTCCGGCTGGCGAGACCCAGCTTGCATTCGCTGCAGCCCTTGCCGCGGGCGTAGAGCTCGTCGGGCCCCTTGCCGAAAATGTGGACCATTTGCTCGACCAGCTCGTTGGACACGCGTCCCTTCTCGAGCGCCTCTTCCATGGTGGTGCGGCAGTTCTTACAGATCACACCACAAAGACGCTGATAGATCAGACCGCGAACAATGCCCGGGTCTTCCAGCTTCCAGCTCTCGACCCCAAGGTCGGTCAGGCGGTCGAGAATGCCGAGGGCGTAGCCGGCGTGAACTGTCGACCAAAGCGCGTGGCCGGTCATCACCGCCTGAATGGCGAGATAGGCGGTTTCCTTGCTTCGAATTTCCCCCACAACAATGATGTTCGGGTCCGAACGCAAAGCGGATTTCATCGCTTCGACGAAACCATCAGTGCCGTCGGGCTTCTTTTTCACCGGACACTGAATCGCGCCGGGCAGCTCGAGCTCAACCGGTTCTTCAATGGTGAACATCGAGATTTCTTTGTTTTTCTCAAGGTACATCTTGTTCAATGTACGCTGCAAAGTCGTCGTCTTGCCCGAGGACACCTTCCCGGCAAGAATATAGAGACCATTGGTCCGGCGGCGGAAGGCGATGATGTCCTTGATCTGGTCATCATTGTAGCCCAGCGTATCAATCTCGACCTCATTGGCCGGCGTCGAGAACTTCAGACGTGCGACAAGCGCACCGCGGTTCTCGGATGTCGGGGAATACTGCAGACGCAACATATCAACGCCGGGCGGCAGAACACCTGACTTCATGTTCAAAGCGCCCTGCTGAAAAGACATAATTGATGAATTTTCGCCTACGTCTGAAGCAACAGAGAAAGCGGCCTGCATAACAGCCATACCCTCATCCGGCGGCATCGAGCCGATCTCCTGAACCCGACCGAAGACGCGGATTTTCACTTCGGTGTAGCGGCGTAGGACCCTCATATGGATATCCGATGCCTTCCGGCTCGCTGCCAGAGCGATAAGATCTTTCAGTTTCCGCTGGCGTTCCACTTCAGGGACGTCATTCTCGGGCTCATCCATGCCGTAGCTTTTGTCAAAAGCCTCATAGAGATTGACCATGAAGGCGGTATCGACCTCTAGGAAATACCGCGGTTCTACATTGGCTCTCTTGGCTTTAACCAGCACCGCTTTTACGTCCGGGGACCAGCGTGAGTTTGTGGCAATAGCGCAGACACCATTCGAGAAGACGGCAATACGGCGACGGTCGTCTTCGGTGACGTCGATCTCGCCGATCTCACCTGTCAGCAAGGCGGCATCAGTCATATTCATGAGGTATTCTTTGCGGTCATCCTCAGTCATGCCTGTGAAGAAACTGTCTTCCCCGCCGGGCTTCAACCCAATTCCCTTACCGCCCTTGGCGTCGGTGCCCCCCTTGGAAGACACCGTGGGTTTGTTCATCACTGCCATTTTCTACTATCCTGTCTTTTCCGCATGTCTTCACACACTATGCCAATAGAGGCCTTACGCTGAGGGGTCAGAAGGAAAGTCTTGTGGATTGTCCGTCTTTTGTAAGCTCCACAGAGTCTGAGGCGATGCGCTTGACGGTATATCCATCAGCAATCGTGTCACCGATCTTGATCTCTTGGCGTTCGCCCGCAATGTCTACCACCGAGGTAAAAACACCATGTGATCCGTAGATTTCGCGCACAGAGACATTTTCAATACTGGCAACCTTTTCTGCTTCTGCTTCGGCTTCTGCCTCTGCAGCAATCTTCGCGCCACTTTTCTCTACTGTTTCGAGGATTTCTGCTTCACGTTTGGCCAGGCGTTTCTCCGCCTCCAGCAGAAGTGTATCCAAACGGTTCTCTACATCAGGACCTGGCTCAGTGACTTCATTGCCAGTCCCTTCCACGACGACTTCAGGATTCATCTCCTGGAAACCAGTGCCATCGTCACGTACAGGAAGGGGTGCAGGCTCATCGAGCACAACATTCACACCACCGGTGGTATCCACGGTGGCACCGCTATTCAATGTTTCGGCAAGCTGCTGTTTCAGCTTAATATATGAGATGCGCGCTCGGATTGCCGCCGGGGTGCCTTCGAATGTCTTGAACACGCCGGGCGAAACCTCGATTGGCGTATCGGGTCCCAGAGCCGTCAGGGCCTCTTCGATCTTCCTTTGATGTTTGATCTGTTCATCCATCATCAAAATGGATTCAGCGACAGCACGCTGGCGGCCGATGACGCCACTGTTGTCCAGAAGCATGGTGGCAGCATCAGTAATTGGATCCCCCTCGAGATCGTAAACGCGGTCCTGAACATTTGTGTCATCTTCACCCGCCTCTGCGAGCTCCGCTTCATCAGCGGTGCCATTCTCGAGGGCCACTGAAATGTCTTCTTCGTTCAGAACCGTCGCTGCATCATCTCCTGCAGTATCTGCAGTGGCATCTGTGGCAGGAGTTGCGTTGGTCTGAAAGGTGTTCTCACCGGTCACCGCATTGGCAGCGTTTCCACCGCTGTTGACTGGCAGGCTGTCGACAGTCCTTGTGAGCACATTTCCTTCTTGGGCCACCGCCGGAAGGGCCATCTGACCGAGGATCGCGGCCGCCAGTGCAATGCTGATTTTCTTATTGATTGTCATGTTCGTTCCTCAAAGTTGGACGGTGCCATCAGACGGGCAATATTGCCGGGTGGTAAATGCGGAAGGAGATGTTCCAGACACGTGATTTGATGTTGTAAACGGCATCTACAGGCACAATCGCCGGGATATCGCTAAAGAGCCGCAAATAATCTTCGATTGCGCCGCTGGTCTGAAAGCTGACCTGGTGAAAGTTAAAGACAGGCTCGCGCATTTTGACGCGCTGCTCCGGCGTGATCCGCTTAACTGAAGTCGTAAGCTCCACCCTTGCGCCGGAGGTCTGCAGCCGGCGACTAAGGATAGAATTGATGCGCGCACCCTCCCAAGGCTCAGGCAGGACTTCAGTCGTCACGTCAAAAAGGATCGAAGAACCGTATGTCGCCGAGCTGCCGGTGGTATCGATATTTGGCGGTTGCTCGCTAGGACTGAAATTTGCAGTCAACCATGGTACTGTCCCACCCACATTCGTCCATGAGGTGGCGACACGCGCTGCCTTTTTGTCGGCATGGTAGGTGCAAGAGATTACATCTTGTCGCCAACCGGGGATGAAGCGCATCGCACCTTCAATAGCTGGCGTGCAGTCATTGATAAACGTCATAACGGAGGGTGAATCAAACCAGGGGTAATCCGCTGGAGAAATACGAACAGACGCATCACGTTGTTGCTTAAGGAGGCGCTCTTGCTCAGCCTGCTCTTCGAGGTAGGACTGGTACATGCTATAAGCCACAACACCTACCACAACCAAAACACCCGCCACGATGAGGCGCGGCATATAAGTTTTGAGCGGGTTTACAGGCTTCAGACCAATGCCGAAAGACGGCGCCAAAGCATCCTGGATGCGATAATCTTCCGTGCCGCCGATCTCCCAGTAATCGGGAGCAATGCGGCGCTGCCAATCCGGCGCCTGCATGTTTTCGAGGAACAGTATGCGTGCTTCATCTTCGTTTCGCAGGAGTTGGTCTTCATAAACCTGGCCATTACGAAGAGCGACAACCCACCAGATATTGGCGTTCTCCCCGATGCGGAATGCAGCCACCCAGGAATCGCCCATCTGCTCCGGATTGAAACAGGTAACACCGGCTTTAAAGCCTGGTTTGATCGCATTGGAGCCGTCTGAGAAGCCCAGCTGGTTGGCGTCCCGGAAGTTGGCGGCCAGAGAATAATATGCTTCTTCGCTCGAAACAGCCTTTGCCTGTGTCTTGATCGATTCACTCGGCCGCATGGAATCCCACAGCATATTGAGAACGACGTTCTTCTTGCCGATCTTCAGGGTCTGGTGACCATCAAATTCATACTCGGGCGGATTGCCGGTCTCGATCTCAGCGAGGCCTGAGCCATCGCGTGTCAGCCGTTCGGCGGGGCCCTGTTTAGCAGAGCTCTTCCCCAAGAGGCCCGCGATCTTCTCTTTCAGCCCAGCGGTTTTTGAGGTCGACGCTCCCCCCTTTCCACGCTTCTCGAGGCTTAGCGACAGCTCGTCGACAGTCTCAAGGGTCTCTGTGTCTCCCTGCTGGGTTTTAGGCTTCCTTACCCGCGACAGGATGCGGCTCATGAACCCTTTCGGGACATCGATCACAAGCTCTTCGCCTGCAAGCTTACCGCCCTCAGGATCCTCGAAGGGCGGCTGTTCTGTCAGGTCCTCAGGATGGACAGTGAGATTGTCGCCCGCTGTATCATCCAGATTGCTGTCTTGCGTCTTTTTGCCGAAAAACTTCATATCAGCCTCAGAACCTACCGTTTCTGATGTCGCGGTTTGACTTGAGAATACGGGGCGTGATCATCACAACCGTGGTGACCCGCTCGGTTTCAGCAAGTTTCGACCGTCCCAGCCCGAGAAAGCCGCCACCTGAAGCACCGACGCGCCGATCTACGGTGTTCCGGTTGCGCTCGAAGCCCGACAGAACAAGCGTGCTGCCGTTCTGCAGGACTGTCTGTTGCGAGAACTTCGTGCTGGAAACCTCAGGCAACTGTACCTGGGTGTCACCTTCCCCAAATGTCTCAAGAGACTGGAGCTCCGAAAGGCTCAGGGAATACTCGACCATGATGTCGTTGGTATTCATGATCCGCGGATAGAGCTGAAGCGTGAAGCCGACTTCCTGTGTTTCTGGCTGCGGAATTCGAGTTTCATCACCGGACTCATCATCGGTTTCCACTGTGTATGAAGCGATGTAGGAAACGCTATCGATCACCTCGACAGGTACCGGACGGTTATTCACCGTCGTCACGCCGGTCCGTGTGTCAATGGTGGCCTTACCCTGCGTGGAAATGGCTTCCATGAAGGCCTTGAACTCCACGGGCCCATCCACGATCGACAGGTTCATGCCGCCGGTGGAGTCTCCACTCCCCCTCGCAGTGGTCAGGGCGCCAAACTTATTCGTGCCTTGTTCGATCGCAAGATCAAGGTCGAAGCCCGCGCCTTCTGTGTCTTTTGTCACCACAGATAATACGTTCACATCAAATGCGATCTGCTGGGTCATGTTCTTGGAAATCTCATCGACATAGGCGCGCACATCCGCATGAGAATCGACCTTGGCTGTAACAGTCAAAAGGCCACTAGAGCGACTGATGTTGTAGACGACGTCGTCACCGAGGATACCCTTCACGGATTCCTCGAACTCGCCCCAGAAATCAGTGGAATAACCGCTCGATGCGCTGCCGACACTGGACCCGCCACTGGTGGTCGAGGGGATCACGGGGATCTGGTACTGACGCGTTACATAGTCACGGAAGATGATCTTACCATCCGAATAGCTCCATTCGACGCCAAAGCTTGTCGAGACCTCTCCCAGCACTTCAGAGAGTTTGCCCGAGTAATTCGGGCGCAGCATACGATTGCCGTTGCCTTTGGAGACGTTCACGCCATCCTCGGCTGAGGGGCCAAGCGAGGCGATATGCTCAATGCCGGTGATGGACGTCAGACGCTCCGCGACCTGTACAAGGCTCAGAGGATCGCGCGACGACATGACCACTGCATTGGGACTTTGTACATGCGCAGGCAGAAGTGCAGAGGCGTTGCTGCGCTCCTTCAGTGGCGCCACGAAGACACCGTCGGAAACCTGAGCCCCACCGCCGCGCATGGAGGGCGAATTGGTGAATGTCGCCATTGCGCCGTCGGCGCGAGCGATGCCACGATCCGTATTTGCGTCGGTCCGATCGAAATCGGATCCCGTCGCGGAACAGGCAGATACAGCCACACATGCCGTGAGCATTACCAGTCTATTGGCCGAGGTCTTAATGGTCATTTTTGAACACCTATTAAATTATTCGCTTGTGATCGTCAGCGCATCTACATGGATGACACGATTACCGCGGTAGAGGGTGACAGAGAGCTCGGGGTTGCTTTGGTGGATCGCATCCACCAGGCGCCCGACTGTGTCTTCGAAAGAGCCGTAAAAAGTTGCCGATGCCCGGATCCGGTAGTCCGTCGGATTGTCCCAAATGACGCTCCACTCCGGCTCAGAGATGCGCGCCCAGCCTTCCAAGGTGGATTTCAGTGTGGATCCTGCCAAAGCCGCCCAAGCGTCCGAGCCGAGCCCCTCCACCCCTGCCATATTCCCATCGCTTGCCTGCAGAGGGGAAGCCGCCATGCCTGCCGAGAAAATTGAAGCTGCAAGAAGCATGAGTGTCTGTCTGCGCGCGCCTTTCATATCTGTGGACCTTTTCTTCATATCATAATGCGCCTTCGTTTTTCGCAAGAAAGGTGTCATCCGCTAAATCCTTCAAGTTTTCCCTGAATGCGGTCACCGCTTTCCAGAACGAGGTAAAATGCGTCTTCGGTGTCGCGCACCGCCATGATCCGGCCAAACTCACCCAGGATCATGCCGACCCGCACGTTCAGTTTCGAGAGAGGATCGCCGACGCGACCGACGATGGTCTCGCCGTTTGGTGTCCTGGTCAGCTCCCAATCTTTCAGGAAGATATTCCGGGGCGTGGTGAAATCTTCTTCACCACGCTCAATCATAGAAAGCGTTGGGACTGCGAGATCACGGTTTGCCTCATCACGTGAAATGCGTTCGACTTCAATCTTGGCCGCATCAAGGTTCAAAAGCTCATTGCGCATATCGGGATCGATACTGGCAACTTTGATTGAGGCAAGCTGCGCACGCATCTGGACGCTGCTGTCAAGAGGCCGTGCAGCGCTGCGCTCATAAAGCTCGCGGATCTTCAGCTCGTTCTCCCCGACAGCCTGTGCCTGCTGGATCTTCATCACATCATCATAGGGATTGGGTATCACCATGCGCGGTGCGCGGGTTTCCATATAGCGCTGATTTTGCTGGTCAAAGCCGTCTTCAGGGATCGCCACCCCTGCGCAAAGACCTGCCAGTGTGAGTGTCATGGAAAAGAGTGGGAAGTTTTTCATTCTGGACCTCTGTCGCGGTTATTGAGGATCTTCTCGATGCGCTCGATGCGGTCTTCCGAGAAGACGTCAGCGAGCAGCGCGCGGCGCGCGAAAGAACCGATGGTTGCATAGATATTGTAACGCGAGGGCTCGGAGCGATTGTCGTATTTCCCCGCTACGATCTCATCCAGCACCTCACCGTTGCTGCGTGCCATGGCCAACAGGAACCCCATGCGGACATCCGGAGGAAGATAGGCGACGATCTGAATGATGTCGCGGCGCGCCCGTTTCGGGAAGTCATTGTCCAGACTTGCTTCAAAGGCGCGTACCGAAATCTGTTGCAGGCGCAGAGACAGTGGCTGCACGGCGCCCTTGACCACCCACGTCTCACGCCCCTTCAACCATTCACTGGTTGAGACGAGAGCGCGGCTGACGCTGGGTGGAAAGTTCGACATATGAGCTCCTGGCATGGCGGATTGGCGGCTATGGTATATTGCGAAAATATAACATGAAGCGGTATCTTACGCCACACACTATCCTCTTCTGGCTTCCGTGATGAGCCTCTGAAAGACTGATTTATGTGGAAAAGCCTCCCAAGAGCCGTTTCTGAGGAACAAAATTGGACGAGAGCATTTGCGAAAAATGCGTCTATAATAGTATCTTCAGGAAACAGGGCAGAACCGGAAGGTCATACAGATGCAGCAACTCTTTCTCAAAGTCGCAGACAGCGCAGGGGTCTCTTTCAAACTCGGCGACATCGTTGCGCCAGGCGTTTCGGCACTGCGCAGTGCGGATGTGGCATCTGATCTCATCAGTCTAGCGGGGATCACGCTCAATATCGCCGGGCCGGGAATCCTTGATGAAGGCAACACACTCGGTGAAGAGAGCCTCCGGGATTTGATCTTCAAGACTTTTCCTGGCGCCGAAGAGCGTATCGATGTCGAACTGACTGCGGCGATCATCTTTGACTATGCCTTGGAAGTCGCCCCGCGGATCGCAGGCGAAGAGCATGTGATCGATGTGGCGGCGCTCAGCGCCCATACAAATTTCATGCGTGAAACCTTTGGTGATATCCCTGTCGAGCCAGAATTCATCCAACGCATCGGTCAATATGCGCAGATGCAGATCAACCTTCAGGATCTCGCAGCGCGCAATGAGCCCGCCGCGAACGGCGAGGCCGGATAATGTCTCAGAACCCTAACGCCCCAACGCCGGACCAGGAAGCTGGCCGTATGCTTGTCATTGCGGTCGTCCTCGTCGCATTGGCTTTCTTTGTCATCGCGATGATGCAGGAGGAGATCAGCGCCTTTGCAGGGGCGGTCTCTTACCTGCATGTCTATCCTTTCGCGAAACTGGTAGAGGTTTTCCCTTCGCTAAGAGAGGTCCCGGTCGCTGGTCCGTTCTTCTTCGCGCGCGTTGAGATGGCGAAGCTGTTCCTTGATCAGGGAAACTTTGCCTATATGGATCCTGGTCAGCGTCGTGCCGTTCTGACGGCGGCCGGCCTTTGCGCCATGCCGATCTATTTCCCCTTCATGATCTACGCGGGCACCGCAGGGCGCAACTTCAGGCCTGATGTTGTCTACAAGACACCCTACAGTCTTGATCAGATGATCTGGACACAGTCTGAATACTGGCTGACCTCGCGCAACGCCCGCCATGTGAATCCTTTGAAGATGCCGGAGGTCTCTGCTGGCACGCTGGCGCGCAGGGTGATCGAGACCACCGAGAAGCGGCCCTCCAAACATCAAGGCTGCGGTGATCTGGTGCATCTGGCGCCGGCAGCGGTCTCTCCTGCCCCCTGGAACCGCGCGATGCGCCCGGAAGAGTGGCTGGTGGCGAATGGTCTTTGCCTTGATATGATCCACATCAACGCTGCGCGCGAGAAGGATTGGAAGTATCCCGATCGCCTGCTCGAGTCCCGCGGCTCTTGGAACGATCTGACCCTCGAGACCTTGATGGAAGCTCTGGCGGGTCAGTTGCGGTCCCCTTGGACCGGCTATGCCAATATGCGGCCCTGCCACAAGGCCATCTGCGCCGTGATGTGCTTGTTCTATTACTACGACATTAAAGGCGGCAATGAGCTCTTGAATGACCTCGGGGGCATCAATGACAGCACCCGAGGGACCTCGGGTCGGATGGATGATGCCATTCTGGCCGAAGAAGGGCTTATGGCACGTATTGACGGTATTCTTCAGGGCAAGCCCGGTGCTCAGATGCTGGAGATCGCAAATCGCCATGCTTGGCTGGAAAGCGCTTTCCCGGCCATGCTGACCTATGCCCGCAAAGACCGTGGCGTGCTGCCCGCAGCTGCTTTCCTGTGGCTCAAAGCCGAAGATCGGGCGCTTTGGTATATTCTCGACAATGTCGGCTCAGAGGCTGTGATGATCGAGTCCTCCGGTGCGATGGCCCATTTCAGGGCTGAGCATCAGATTGGTAAGCCGATCCGTAGGCCTGCCGTTTATCAAGCCGCGCGCGCCTTGCTGGAAGATTACCTCGATATGACCCCCGAACGCGTCGTGGCTCGTCATGACAAGGAAGTTCGCGGTTGGACGGCTGGCGAAAAGCTTGATCGGCTCTTTACAGGTAAGGATATCTGATGCTGCCGCTCGTCCCAGTCATGTTTATCGCGACCATCGCCATGACGATCTTTTATGTCATGGCGCTGAGCCATGGCGAATTGCAGATCGACCCCTCGATCTCGAATGATTTCTTAATGGTGCATGAGTATCGCATTGGCCTGGCAGACCGCGATGGCATTACAGACGGTCAGATCACAGAGACCCCAGGCTACCCGTTCGAGAGTTTCTATAGCTACTACACTGAGATCCACGAGACCGATGACCTTATCGCGATCATGACCTGGCCTGATGGGGCGAGTGAAACAATCGACCTACCGGATGTAACCACGCAGAGCATCCTCTCACAGTTTGATGGTCGGCTTGAGCAGGGCCTGAATTCAGGAAACTTCAAGCCCTAAGA
>VMHT01106594.1_pt1 | contig 10434 bp, 7 predicted proteins | sample 4693611 | NCBI WGS metagenome assembly VMHT01 (sample SAMN12280063, study PRJNA550983) | marine metagenome | isolation source: seawater sampled from same location over 5 years 0.02-0.2 micron viral filtrate | place: USA: collected off the coast of southern California halfway between the port... ...
ATTCGATCATCGGCTTGCCCAGCCAGGAAGTGCTGAAAGTCTTCGACCACCGCATCGAGGTCAGCCGCAACGGCGAAGTGGTCGAGCAGGCAGAGGTGGATGATCCCCTGGCTTTCGTGGACGACTACCAGAAGCGATTCAACGCCCCGGACCTGCCCGAGCTGCCCCGGTTCAACGGTGGCCTGGTGGGCTATTTCGGCTACGACACCGTGCGCTACATCGAGAAGCGCCTGCGCCACAGCTGTCCGCCCGACAAAATCGGCACCCCGGACATCCTGCTGATGGTGTCCAATGAAATCGTGGTGTTCGACAACCTGCGCGGCAAGCTGCACCTGATTGTGCATGTGGACCCAACAGCCAATGGTGCCTATGAACAGGCCCAGCGACGCATCGACGAACTGGAAAGCCGGCTGCACCGCCAGACCGCCAACGCCCCCCGCACACCGGAACATCTGCGCGGCGAGGTGGTGGACGAGAGCGACTTTATTTCCGGCTTTACCCAGGACAGATTCGAAGCGGCGGTGGACAAGATCAAGGGCTACGTGCTGGATGGCGATGTCATGCAAACCGTCATCTCCCAGCGCATGTCGATCCCGTTCGAGGCACCGCCTTTGAACCTCTACCGTTCGCTGCGCGTGCTCAACCCGTCACCGTATATGTACTTCCTGGATCTGGAAGACTTCCACATTGTCGGCTCATCTCCGGAAATCCTGGCCCGGGTGGAAGATGAGGAAGTCACCGTCCGGCCCATCGCCGGCACCCGCAAACGCGGCGCCACCGATGCCGAGGACAAAGCCCTGGAAAAGGAACTCTTGGCCGACCCGAAAGAGATCGCCGAGCACCTGATGTTGATCGACCTTGGCCGCAACGACGCCGGCCGGGTGTCGGAAACCGGCACAGTGAAGCTGACCGACAAGATGATCGTGGAGCGCTATTCCCACGTGATGCACATTGTCTCTAACGTGACCGGTCGACTGAAAGAAAACACCAGCTGCCTGGACGTGCTGCGCGCCACCCTGCCCGCAGGCACCCTCAGCGGCGCGCCGAAAATCCGCGCCATGGAGATTATCGACGAGCTGGAACCGGTAAAGCGCGGCGTATACGGCGGTGCGGTCGGTTACCTGTCGTTCAACGGCAACATGGACACCGCCATCGCCATCCGCACCGCGGTCATCAAGGACAACACCCTGCACATCCAGGCCGGCGCCGGCGTGGTGGCAGACTCCATTCCCCGCCTCGAATGGAAAGAAACCATGAACAAGGGCCGCGCCATTTTCCGTGCCGTGGCCATGACCTACAACGACTACGACCATTGAGGCGGAGGAACAGATTATGTTGCTGATGATCGATAACTACGATTCCTTCACCTACAACGTGGTGCAGTACCTGGCTGAGCTGGGTGCCGACGTACAGGTATACCGGAACGACGAAATCACCATTGAACAAATCGAAGCTCTGAACCCCGAGCGACTGGTGATTTCCCCGGGCCCCTGCACGCCGAACGAGGCGGGGATCTCCATGGACGCCATTCGTCATTTCGCCGGCAAACTGCCTATCCTGGGTATCTGCCTGGGCCACCAGTCCATCGGCCAGGTATACGGCGGCGACGTCATCCGGGCAGGCAAGGTAATGCATGGCAAAGTGTCAGCGGTGTACCACAAGGATGCAGGTGTGTTTCGCGGCCTGAACAATCCCTTGCAGGCTACCCGTTACCACAGCCTGGTGATCGACAAGAACACTCTGCCCGATTGCCTGGAAGTGACCGCCTGGACCCGCAACGACGACGGCTCCGTTGAAGAAATCATGGGCGTACGCCACAAGACCCTGCCCATCGAAGGCGTGCAGTTCCACCCCGAGTCGATCATGACCGAACAGGGCCATGAACTGCTGCGCAACTTCCTGAGAACATAACAAGAGGCCGACGACCCATGGACATGAAACAAGCACTGAACCGCATTGCCTCCAACCTGGACCTGTCCCGGGACGAAATGAAGGATGTGATGCGTATTGTGATGAACGGCGAAGCCACCGACGCCCAGATCGGCGCCTTCCTGATGGGCCTGCGCCTGAAGAGCGAAACCATCGACGAAATCACCGGCGCCACCGAAGTGATGCGTGAACTGGCCACCAAGGTCAGCATCAACGCCAGCCCGCTGGTGGATATCGTCGGCACCGGGGGCGATGGTGCCAATCTGTTCAACGTCTCCTCTGCCTCTTCCTTTGTGGTGGCCGCAGCCGGCGGCTTCGTCGCCAAGCACGGCAACCGGGGCGTATCGTCCAAGAGCGGCAGCGCCGACCTGATCGAAAAGGCCGGCATCAACCTGGACATGAAGCCGGAGGAAGTGGCCCGCTGCGTCGAACAGATCGGCGTCGGCTTCATGTTTGCGCCGGCCCACCACGGCGCCATGAAACACGCCATCGGCCCGCGCCGGGAGCTGGGTTGCCGGACGATCTTTAATATTCTTGGCCCGATGACCAATCCGGCCGGCGTCACTCGCCAGCTGATCGGCGTGTTCACCAGGGAACTGTGCCGCCCGATGGCAGAAGTCATGCAGCGCCTGGGCGCAGAACACATCATGGTGGTCTGCTCGAAGGATGGCCTGGATGAAATCAGTCTGGCCACGGTCACTCATGTTGCCGAACTGAAAGATGGCGAAATCACCGAATACGACCTGACGCCGGAAGACCTGGGCATCAAGAGCCAGTCGCTGGTGGGCCTGACGGTGAATTCCTCCGACGAATCCCTGAAGCTGATCAAGGCCGCTTTCGGCCGCAACCACGACGAGACAACCGAAAAAGCCCGCGACATGATCGCGCTGAACGCCGGCGCGGCCATTTATGTCGCCGGCCTGGCCAGGACCGCCAAAGAAGGCGTCGACATGGCGCTGGACGCGATGGGCTCTGGCCTGGCGGCGGGCAAGATGTCGGAACTGGCTGACTTTTCGCAGTGCTTCTAACGGCTCTGAACTCCAGAAGGCCCTGACCAAGTTTGAAGAGCCGATGATGGGGGCCTTTCCAAAACTGTCTGTAGCCATGGATGGCTACAGTCAAGCCCTACAGGGGTTCGACCGAGCGCATATGAAGCGAAGCTTCATGCGACAGACGAACGGCAGCAATCTATGATTGCTGACTGGGCCCCGCAAGGGGTACTTGTGGGCGTGTTTTGGAAAGGCCCCCATCATCGGCTCCAGCACCCAATTCAGCAGGCACGAGATGACTGAACGACATTTGGATAAGACTCCCACCATCCTGCGTAAAATCGTTGATCGGAAATGGGAGGAAATTGATGAACGGAAACCGAAGGTTTCGATTGCAGACCTGAAAGCCATGGCCGGCGATCAAGCTCCAGCGCGTGGATTCGCCAATGCCCTGCGCACCCGCATCGAAGCTCAGCGGCCAGCGGTCATTGCCGAGATCAAGAAGGCTTCACCCAGCAAAGGCATCCTGCGAGATCCCTTTGAACCGGAACGCATCGCCGAAAGCTACGAACAAGGCGGTGCGGCTTGCTTGTCAGTGCTCACCGACCAAGATTTCTTCCAGGGCCACGAAGACTACCTGAAAGCCGCCCGCGCGGCCTGCAGCCTGCCGGTGATCCGCAAGGACTTCATGGTGGCGCCCTATCAGGTGTATGAAAGCCGGGCCATTGGCGCCGACTGCATTCTGCTGATTGCCGCCTGCCTGACCAAAGACCAGATGCAGGAACTGGAGGGCATCGCCCACGAGATTGGCCTGGATGTGCTGGTGGAGGTGCATGATGGCGAGGAATTAGACGATGCACTTACCCTGAGCACGCCGCTGGTAGGCATCAACAACCGAAATCTGCACAATTTTGAGGTGTCGCTGGACACCACCTTTGAACTGCACCACCGGATTGCCGAAAACCGACTGACCATTACCGAGAGCGGGATCATGACCCGTTCAGATGTTGAGACCATGACCAGCCGGGGCATTTACGGGTTTCTGGTGGGTGAGTCGTTCATGCGCGCGCCAGATCCGGGTGAGAAACTGCAGGAGCTGTTCGGCTGATTCACAGGATAAACGGGTGAGGCAAGTATGGACGCAGAGACCGGCAAGGATTCCGACAACCCGATACTGACCGGCCCCTTCTGGCCGGTTTTCTTCCGCTATGCCCTGCCCTCAGTGGCGGGGTTGCTGGCACTGACCACCGCCAATATCGTTGACGGCGTCTTCATTGGCAACTTCGCCGGCGCAGATGCCCTGGCGGCCCTGAACCTGCTGATTCCCTGGTTTACCCTGCTATTCGGCATGGCGCTGGCCCTGGCCATTGGCGGTACAGTTCGGGCTGGCCGCTATCTCGGCGAAGGCAGGACCGACGCCGCATCTGCCATCTTCAGCAAGTGCCTGATGGCCACTCTGGCCCTGGCTTTGACCGGCGCACTGGTGGGTTTTTTGTTCCATGATGGGATCTATCGTGTGCTGGGTGCTTCGCCCGACATCTACCCGCTGATGTCCGAGTATTTTCTGGTGATCATCTGGGTGCTGGTGGCCCAGCTTGTCACCATGGTGTTGTACTACTTCGTGCGGGTGGACGGCTTTCCGGGGCTGGCAACCACCGCCCTGGTCGCAGGAGCCGCCACCAATATCCTGCTGGACGCCCTGCTGGTGGGCTATCTGGATTACGGTTTACGTGGCGCCGCCATCGCCACCGGCCTGGCCCAGGTACTGCAATTCGCGGTTCTGGCCCGTTACTTTCTCAAGCCGGAACGCAAGCTTCACTTCCAGCTTCAGCAAAAACACTGGCAGGAAATTCCGCAGGCGTTCGCCAATGGCGTTTCGGAGTGGATCAACGAGCTCTCGGTGGGGCTGGTTATGCTGTTGATCAACTGGCTGTTGATGACCACTCAGGGCGTGGCGGGGGTAGCCGCCTTTACCGTGGTGAACTATCTGATCTTCCTGAGCCTGATGGTGTTCTATGGTATTTCGGACGCCATGCACGTGCTGATCAGCCACAACCTGGGGGCCGGCAATGCCGAACGTATCCGCCGTTTTATGGGCTGCGGGGCCACCGTCATTCTGAGCCTGGCACTGGCGCTGGTGGTCACGGTCTGGCTGTTTGGGAATCAGGTGGTCCGCCTGTTTCTGGACACCACGGCAGACCCGGCCACCGCAGCCCTGGCAGACCGTTTTCTGACCATCCTTTGGCCGCTGTTTCTGGTTAACGGCATCAACGTGCTGCTGTCGGTGTATCTGACGGCCATGCATAAAGCCCTGCCTTCAGCCCTTGTCGCCTTTTCCAGAAGCCTGGTGCTGCCCGCGTTGCTGCTGGTCGGCATTGCCCGCTTTGCGCCGGAATGGCCGCTACTGCTGGCACTGCCACTGGCGGAATGGCTCACCTTTGGCCTCGCAATAGCCCTGTTTTTACGCTTCCGGCCGCAGCGGGTGATCACCGCTCCCGGCTAATTGTAAAAAATGTAAAACCATTTCACATGCAACAGATTCTCATTTAGATTTACTCCAAATTCAGGAATTTGGAGCGTCGACATGGGACCGTCTGCCCGGGCAATTGCCGAACAGGCAAGTTTTCAGGCTTTCCTGCATGGTTACCTTCAGGAAGTTGATCCCGGCGACTGGCAGACCGCCAGCCAGCGCACCCAGGATCCGACAGGCCGATTTTCGGGGCCCTGGGTATGCGAACTGACTCTGAACAGCCAGCGCTCCCGCCTGGCCATCGACATTCTCTACCGCTCGGCTCTGGGCCGACACCGCTACGGCAAGGTACGTCAGTGGCTCAGCGGTCGTCATTGCTGGGCCGACATCGACCCTTTTCAGGCAATGTGTCTGTTGGCCCGTGAACTCTATGCATTATCCGGCGGCATGGTGCCCGAGCTCCGAAAACTCCGGGAACTGGAATTCCTGCATCGGCTCACTGACAGCTACGGGGTCATGGTCCGTTACGTCGAACACAGACGCAACGATTCGCGGCTTCTGGCCAACCGGTTTATCGATTCAGAACAGTCTCTGTTGTTCGGACACACCGCCCATCCCACCCCCAAGAGCCGCCAGGGGATGTCGGAATGGCAGCAGCATGCCTACGCGCCGGAGCTGACCGGGCGCTTTCAGCTGCACTACTTTCTGGTTCATCGGGATTGCGTCCTGGAGGATTCTGATGGTCCTTTACCAGCCAGTACCATGGCCGAATCTCTGTTGCAGGACAGTCAAGCCTCCCTGAACCTGCCGGACAATCATGTCCTGATTCCGGCCCATCCTCTGCAGGCTCAGTGGTTGATGACGCAGCCCGGGGTGCTGGACGCCATCGCCCAGGGGTTGATTCACCCCCTGGGTGCGCTTGGTCCGGAGTTTTCTGCGACGTCATCGGTACGCACTGTTTACTGCGAGCAAGCTGAATGGATGCTGAAGTTCTCCATTCCAGTCAAGGTGACCAACTCGCTGCGGGTCAACAAGGCCCACGAGCTGAAAGCGGGGGTGGTTATGTCCCGGCTGCTCCGGCAAACCGGTTTTGGTGAGGCCGAGCCCGGCTTCCGGATCCTTCAGGACCCGGCCTATCTGACCGTTATGCTACCCGGGCTGACCGAAAGCGGCTTTGAAGTGATTTTCCGGAACAACCCTTTCCCGCCGGGGCAGGACCAGGGGGTGATCAGCATTGCCGCCCTGACCCAGGATCCCCTGCCGGGCCGGAATTCCCGGTTACTGGATCTGATCGAGGGCCTGGCATTGAACGAGAACCGCAGCCTGGCAGCCGTCAGCCGGGACTGGTTCCAGCAGTATCTATCATGCGCGATTGGCCCGGCACTGCGGCTTTATGATGAGCACGGCATTGCCCTGGAAGCCCATCAGCAGAACAGTCTGCTGGATGTCAGCGGGGGCTATCCACGCTGTTACTACTACCGGGACAATCAGGGTTACTACCTCTCGGAGAGCTTGCGCGGGCCACTCACAGAGCAATGCACCGACCTGAAAGAAACCCCGGAGTTGTTCTACCGGGACGCCATGATCCGCGACAGGTTCTGCTACTACCTGATCGTAAACCAGCTGTTTTCGGTAATTGCCCGCTTTGGCATTGACGACCTGATATCGGAAACCCTGTTGATCCAGCAATTCCGACATTTTCTACATGCCGAGCACAGCCGGCTTCATGGCCCGGCACAGGCGCTCGTCAAGTCGTTACTGGAAGACAGCCGTCTACCCTACAAAGGCAATCTGCTGACCCGGGTCAACGATGTTGACGAGCTGAATGCAGAGCTGGAGATGGCAGTCTACACCAGTATTGCCAATCCACTCCGCCGCGATACCCGGGCAACACCGAAAGGCGGCACCGCCGCCCTGGCAGTCGAGGTAAGCCATGGTGTTGCCTGAACCGAGAGCCTTATCCAAAGCCCCCATGGCAGGACTGCAACCGGTGACCGCCCTGAGCGAGTTACCGGCCCAACGGGTGCTGCGGCAACTGCTTGAAGCCCTGATGTTTGAAGGCCTGATTGCGTACCATCCGGACGATCGCAACCGCACCGGATGGCAATGGCTGAGCTTCCAGGCTGGCAATCTGCACGGACGTTGCCGAGCCCGCATTCGGGGCTTTGGCCGACTGAGACTGGACACCAGTTCCCTGACCCTGGAGCGGAACCAGAAACCGGTGTCGCTCTCGCTGACCACGCTGGTTGCACAGCTTCCGGCAACGAACTCACACCAGCAATCTCTGTTAACGGAGCTGCTGGCCACGATCAGCAACAGTGAACGGCTGGACGCCCTGCGCAAGGCTCGTCATTCCGGAGACCGCCGGAACCTGCATGGCGAAGCTCTGGACAGCGCCCTGCACGAAGGCCACCCCTACCATCCCTGTTTCAAGAGCCGACTCGGATTCCAGGGCGATGATCTGGTGCACTATAGCCCGGAAACCAGCACCGGATTCCGGCTTCATTGGGTGGCGGTTCCGCGACTCCATCTGGATTCCCAGTTACCGTCTTCAGACATGGCTTTCTGGCAATCAGAACTGGGCCAGGAACAGGCTTATCTGCTACGGGCAGCATTCCACCGGGCGGGCGTTGACTGGCAACAATATGGCGCGCTGCCAACCCACCCATGGCACTGGCAGAAACTCAGCCAGGGTTCCGAGTCCGCCCGGCTTGAGGCACTGGGCATCAAATGCCTGGGGCCTCTGGGAGACCGTTACCATCCAGGGCAGTCGCTCAGGTCTCTATTCAATGCCAGCCGGCCAGCGAAAGCCTGCGTCAAACTGCCTTTGGGCATTCACAATACCTCGTCACGCCGGCATCTGGAGCCCCATTCTGTGCCATCGGCTCCTGTCATCAGCCGTTGGCTCGAGTCCATTGTCGCCGGCGATCCACTGTTTGATACCAGCTACCCGCTACGTCTGCTGCCCGAATATGCCAGCCTGGGCGTTGCCGCAGGCGATGAGCAGGGAGCAGATAATTCGGGGCTTGCAGGGGAACTGGCCGCCATCTGGCGCGCCAGCATCGGCTCCCGGCTTCATGAGGGTGAGCAGGCCATCCCCTTAAATGCCCTGTTCCAGTGGCAACCTGACGGCATGCCCTTTATTCACCCCTGGGTGGAGCACTATGGTCTGGTTCCCTGGCTGGAGGCCACGCTCAAGGCTGTCATTCTGCCAGTCTGGCATATGCTCGCTGCCCACGGCGTCGGTCTTGAGGCTCATGCCCAGAACAGCCTTCTGGTGGCGCGCAGCGGCTGGCCGAGAGCACTGATGCTTCGGGATTTCCACGACAGCGTCGAGTACGCCCGGGACTATCTGCCTCAGACTACCCCCGAACCGGACTTCGGCCCCCGGCAGGCATTCTACGATCAGGCACCGGACAACCAGTATTACCGCATGAGCAACCCGGAAGCCCTGCGCGAGCTGGTGATGGATACCCTGTTTATCTTCAATCTCAGTGAGCTCGCGCTGGTTCTGGAAGAGGCCTACGGATTTAACGAGGCGCGGTTCTGGGATCGAGTCCGGACAATCCTGACCAACTATGCACGACGACACCCGGAGCAGAGGTCCCGCCTGGATCGCCCGGGATGGGATCAACCACACTTGCTCACCGAGTCGCTGCTGCGCAGCAAACTTCAGCCAGACATCGAGCAGCCCCGCCACCGGGTGCCTAATCCCCTGGCCCCGGGCCCCAACGACACCCTGATGCCCTTCATTGATCACCATCACAAGAGGTTACCGTGACTGCACCTTTGTTCTATGTCGACAACATGCCTTACACGCAACCGGACTGCGACCAGATAGTCCAGTGCCTGGAGGAGCGCCCTGAATTTCAGGAGCCGGCCGGTTGCCGATTTGCGGTCTGCCTGCAGGACACCGCCCACTGGCTGGCCCTGTGCCTCTGGCTCAAACCCCTTGGCGCCAGTGTGCTGCCCATTCATTCCGGCACCCCCTATGCTGCGGCCCGAACCCTGGCCGAGAGCACGGGCTGCACCTACCTGCTGTTTGGCGAGCAACTCCAGGAAGTCACGCCCGAAGTCATTCGCGGGAAAGCGAAGACGGCCTGCGCCGAAGGTGGTGAGCTGATTCAGCTCAGCTCCGGCACCACGGGCAACCCCAAAACCATCACACGACCCTGGCACGACATAGAACGGGAGCTGGCCGCCTATGTTGCCCAATTCACTGAGGCCATGAGCTTGACACCGGTTGTCGCATGCCCGGTGACGCACTCCTACGGTCTGATCTGTGGTGTGCTGGCAGCCCTGCAGCGGGGGATTGCCCCCCAGGTGATCACCAATCTCAATCCACGTTCTATTCTTGCAAGGCTGCGCGCAGTACCCGAGCATCTGCTCTATGCCTCTCCGACCCTGGTCAGCTTGCTGATACGGATGCTGCCTGAAAACCAAAGACTGCACAGCGTCATGCTGTCCGGGGCGCCCCTGCCCGCCCCCGTACTGGACCAGCTTCGAAACCGCTGCCTGCGCGTTTGCCAGCAATATGGCTGTTCAGAAGCCGGCTGCGTGGCGCTGAGCCCGGACGTGACCGAGCCTGGCCAACTCGGCCTGCCGTTACCGCATGTGTCAGTGCAGGCCGGGGGCTCCCCTGGGCAACCGGATGAAATCCTGATCACGGTTAAAGCCACCGGGCAGCGCATTCACAGCAGGGATCTGGGCTATTTCGACCAGCAGGGCCAGCTGCATTTCCTGGCCCGCTCCGATGACACCATCAACGTCGCCGGCATCAACGTCTATCCGGGGGCCGTAGAAGACGTGTTCCTTGGCTATCCCGGGATTCGAGAGGCGGTGGCCTTCAAGCAACCGGATGCCTTTGCCGGTGAGCGGGTTTGCCTGCGCTTTGTAGCAGACTCAGAAATAGACACCGACCAACTGCGGCAATGGAGCCGGGGCCAACTGTCACCGCACCAGGTGCCGTCACTGATCGAACAGGTGGAAAGCATCAGCCGGCTCCCGAACGGCAAGGTCAGTCGCCGGCTGTTAACTGAATCCCTC
>VMHT01145287.1_pt1 | contig 10433 bp, 23 predicted proteins | sample 4693611 | NCBI WGS metagenome assembly VMHT01 (sample SAMN12280063, study PRJNA550983) | marine metagenome | isolation source: seawater sampled from same location over 5 years 0.02-0.2 micron viral filtrate | place: USA: collected off the coast of southern California halfway between the port... ...
GACATAGGGCAAAACAGCTTTGAGTTATCACTGAGAATACTAGGTAATGAGTTTGTTGCTATTAAGATTGGCTCTACTAACTTCAGTGGAAAGTTAATAGCAGGTGGTATATTATTATTATTCTTTACTTTAGTTTTGCTTGAAGGCTTTGGTTTAAATGAGATTTTAATACAATGAATTTTGAAACATTTTTAAGATGGAAAATTTTACCAAGATGTATGATGTTGGCTAGTACAATAATGTCTTGGCGTTGTGCCGAATGGTTTATGGATTTATCTGAACCTACAATGCAACAATCAGCATTTGTATCTGTGGTTATGGGAGTAATGACAGGTATCTTTGGTATATGGATGGGTCACGAACATAAAGCAGATAAATGACTGTATTTATGTTGATGTGTTATCTTAATGATAATTTTAATGGTGGCATCTATTTCAAAAACGTAAATGATTGCTTGTATTATTCTGAAAGATTAAGTAATCAAAAAATAGAAGTGCCGATTAAAGTTGAAAATTATGAATGTATGTGTAAACTCATACCAAGTCTCGATGATAAAAAAGTGAAAGTATACTAGGAGGTAGCCATGTTACAAGCACTTATAGGTCCAGTTACTGGACTTTTAGACAAATTTATTCCAGATGCAGACCAAAAGGCAAAGCTCGCACATGAGATAGCCACCATGTCTGAAAAACATGCTCAAGAGGCTTTGCTCGCACAGTTAGAAATTAACAAAGCTGAAGCCGCTAGTGGTTCAATATTTAAAGGCGGCTGGCGACCAGCAGTTGGGTGGGTCTGTGCGATTGCGTTTGCTTATCACTTTATCGTAAAAGATCTGATTATATTTGGTGCTTCTTTTGCAGGAGTTGAATTACCAGAATTGCCAGAATTTGACATGGGTACACTTTTAACTGTTCTCGGTGGAATGCTCGGAATTGGCGGCTTGAGGACATATGAAAAGCAAAAAGGTTTAACAAAATAGCAATGGAAGAGAAAAAAAAAGAAGTAGTTATTTGTTGGATACACAAAATTGCCATGAAAGAAATAACGTGTGAAGAGCCAATACCAGAATATGGAATTTATAGTTATAAAGAATACAAATGTCCTATGTGTACTACATCATTAAGAGAGACTGATAATGGATGGGATTAGATTAGCAGAACATTTGTACAAGAACATACGTCAAAGAAAAGAGCAATTAAGCGAATCTTTGGCTGATGGAGCGATAGGATCTATGGAAGACTATCGAGCAATAACAGGTGAAATACGAGGTCTTACCTGGATTGAAGAAGAACTAAGAACCTCGATGAAAGGTATAGAAGATGACTAAAAAGTTATATGTGCCAGATCGGATAATGGCACAAAGAGCAAAAGCAATCAATCCGACTCCTAAAGCTATATCAAAAGCTTTTGATAACAAAGAAGAAGCCAACAAAAACTCTAAAGATCCATCAAAGTTAGATGTGTCTGTTTTAGAGAGATTACCTCAACCAACAGGATACAGAATACTTGTTATCCCTTATTATTTGTCAGAGAAGACAAAGGGAGGAATAATAATTCCTGATGCAACTAGAGATCGTGAGTCTTTTGCAACAGTAGTAGCTTATGTTGTTAAGCTTGGTGCTGATGCATATAAAGATTCTGATAAATTCCCAAATGGAGCATACTGTTCTGAGAAGAATTGGGTGCTTATGGGTAGATATGCTGGAAATAGGTTTAAAGTGGATGGTCTTGAGCTAAGAATCATAAATGACGATAATATTATAGCAACAATACTTGACCCAGCAGATATTTCTTATGTATAGTGGAGGTAATGATGAACGATATACAACAAAATCAAAATGAAGAAGTCTCTAATGAGAATGAATTTGTAGTGGAGCTTGATGAAAATCAACAGCCATCTACAAAAGAATCTCAATCTGAAAACAAAGAACAAACAATTGTTCGTAATGAAGAAACTGAAGAGCTTGATTCTTACAGTGAAAAAGTACAGAAAAGAATTGATGCACTCACTGCTAAAAGAAAAGCCGCTGAAGATGATGCGAACAATGCTATTTCATATGGCAAGCAGGTTGAAGAAGAAAATCAAAAACTTAGAAAACAACTTGAAACATATACAAATGGTTATACTAACGAATTTGACACAAGAGTCAGTTCACAAGAATCTCAAGTTAAGCAATTATTAAAGGAGGCTATGGATGCCAACGATCCTGAAAAAGTTGCTAATGCGACTGCAGCTCTTACTCAAGTCAATATTGAAAAAGAAAGACTTAGAGTCCTCAAACAAAACAGAGAGCAAGAGCAAGCAACTAAAGCAAATGAGAGACAAAGCAGTCAAAAAGAACAAGTCAAAAAGCCGAGTATAGATGACAATCCAAAAATTAAAGCATGGATTACTAAAAATCCTTGGTATGGCAAAGATGATGAAATTGAGAAAAATTTAGCCTTGATGTTAGCTGATAAAAAAGTAACTGGCATGGGATACGAAGCCACAGAAGACAGCTACTATGAAGAAATAGATAAAGAAATGGCTAAGTTGTTTCCAAACGATCAGAGCAATGGTTCTAACGTCCAAACTGTTGCACCTGTAAATGGCAGAGCTTCTGTCAAATCTGGACGTAAACAGAGAGTAGTCTTGACCGAAAGTGAAAGACGAACTGCTGATAGACTTGGTGTGCCATATGAAAAATATGCACAGCAAAAAATAAAACTGCAAAAAGGAGCATAAGATGGCTGATAGATCGAATCGAGAGTCTGCTACTCGTGAAAAACAGGAAAGAAAAGTAGATTGGAAGCCACCATCAACCCTTGATGCACCCGAAGCTCCTGTGGGATTTAAACACAGGTGGATTAGAGAACGTGTGATGGACTATGACGATAAGTCAAATGTCTTCAAACGAAGAAGAGAAGGATACGAATTAGTACGTGCAGATGAATATCCTGACTTTGAAACCCCAACTATCGATGAAGGTAAAAATGCTGGAGTAATCGGTCAGGGAGGTTTATTATTAGCACGGATACCAGAAGAAGTTGCTGAAAGTAGGGATGAATATTTCCGTAAAAAAACTTCAAATCAAATGTCAGTTTATGATCAAGAGTTAGCAAGTCAACCAGAATCATCTGCTGGAAGGATCTTAAAACCAGAAAGAAAATCACAAGTTCGATTTGGTGGAAAGAAAAGTTTAAATGATTAAAATTATGGGAGTCTAAAATGGCAAATCAAGATGCTGCTTTCGGTATGCGTCCTTTAAAAATGGTAGGTGGACAAGCCTTTCATGGTGGACAAAGCCGATATAGAATCGCTGCCAATTACGGAACATCTATTTTTCAAGGTGACATGGTTGCCCAAGTCACTGGTGGTACTGTCGAAGTACACGCAGATGGTGGAACTGTTCCAATAGTTGGAGTGTTCAATGGTTGTAGGTATACAGACCCAACCACGAAAAAGGAAACTTTTTCAAACTTTTATCCTGCAAGCACAAATGCTTCGGACATTGAGGCTTTTATTATAGATGATCCAAATGTCATCTATGAGATTCAATGTGACGCTGCATTTCCGATTGCGGATTTATTTGGTAACTTTGACATCGTATATACAAGTGCAGGATCAACTGTAACTGGTATATCAGGTGCAGAGTTGGATGTAACAACAGGTGCAACAACTGCTGGTTTACCGATCAAAGCGATAGACATATCACAAGATCCAGAAAACAGCGATGTTGGTTCCGATGCCACCAATGTTCAAGTAGTTATTCAAAATAGCATATTTGGACAAAAAGGTGCAGGATTAGCGTAAGGGAGATTAGAACATGGCTATATCAAGAGCGCAACTCGTAAAAGAGTTAGAACCTGGTCTTAACGCTTTATTCGGCATGGAATATGATCGTTATGACAATCAGCACGCTGAAATTTATGAGACAGAGACTTCAGATCGAGCTTTCGAAGAAGAAGTAATGTTAAGTGGATTTGGGAATGCACAAACTAAGTCAGAAGGTGCTGGTGTTGCCTTTGATGATGCAAACGAAGTATATACTTCACGTTATACAATGGAAACAATTTCATTGGCTTTTGCTTTAACAGAAGAAGCAATGGAAGACAACTTGTATGACCAACTTGGAAGAAGATATACAAGAGCATTAGCAAGATCAATGTCACACACAAAGCAGGTAAAAGCTGCCGCAACACTTAATAATGCTTTTAGTTCAAGCTTTACAGGTGGTGATGGTAAAGAGCTTTGTGCAACAGACCACCCATTAGGTGGTGGTGGAACATTTTCAAATGAACCATCAACTGCAGCAGACCTTAATGAAACATCATTAGAAAATGCTTTAATTGACATTTCAAACTTTGTCGATGAAAGAAATATGATTGTAGCATTAAGAGGAACGAAATTAATCATTCCACCTGCACTACAGTTCGTTGCAGACAGATTACTTGAGTCAACTTTAAGACCAGGTACTTCTGACAATGATGTAAACGCAATGAAAAACATGGGTATGTTACCAGAGGGTTATACTATTAACCACTTCTTAACAGACACAGATGCGTTCTTCATCAAGACAGATGCACCTAATGGTTTCAAGTATTTCGAAAGAACACCATTAAGCACAAGCATGGAAGCAGACTTCGACACAGGAAACATGAGATATAAAGCAAGAGAAAGATATGCTTTTGGATTCTCTGATCCTCGTTGTGTGTTTGGTTCACCAGGCGCATAAGCGAACAATTGTTCGTTTTTATTAAAGGGGTCTTTGCAGACCCCTTTTTTTTATGTATACTAAAATTACCTTGACGAAGAATTAACTTCGACAATAGCCACGACAAGGAGATTTACATGGCTAATACAACATTCTCAGGTCCAATCAGATCTGAAAGCACTCTTAAAACTATTAGTAAAAATGCAACAACAGGCACAATAACAGAGATTACAACTCTAGGTGGTGCGCCTGTTAGCTTATCTGATGGTAACGTAACTTTAACAAATGCAACTCATAGTGGTAGAATTTTGCTTGTGCCAGACGGAGGACAAGATAATACTTACACATTACCTGCTCCTATAGCTGGGTCTTCATTTAGATTTGTATATGCTGGGGGAGCCGCTGATGCAACTGATGCTCTAATTATAACACCAGGCAATTCAAATTTTTACATTGGTGGTGTAACATTTTTAGATACTGATGGTAATGAAGTAAGCTCAGTCTTTTCTGATGGTAACTCAAACAGTAGTATTCAATTAAATGTTCCTGCTGGATTTGACGTAACTATTGTTGGAATTGATACAACTAACTATCAAATTTTTGGTAATGTAACATCAACGACTGCTCCAGCTTTCGCTGATCAATAATAGGAGATAAATATGGCAGACGCAGTTACCTCAGAAACCTATCAGGATGGTAATCAGATTGCTGTTTTCAAATTTACTAATATCTCCGATGGTTCTGGTGAAAGTGCAGTAAAAAAAATTGATGTTTCTGCATTATCTAAGAATGCTCGTGGTGAATCTTGCACAAGAGTTACAATAGAAAAGATGTGGTGGCAGTGTATTGGAATGAAAGTAAGAATTTTATTCGATGCTTCTACAGATGACTTTTGTATTGAACTTGGTGAAAATCAAAGTGGACATCACGATTACACATCATTTGGTGGTTTGGTAAACCCAGCTAGTTCTGGAGTGACTGGTGATATTATGTTTACAACTGTAGGACATAGTTCAGCAGATACTTATACTGTTATTATGCAGGTTAGAAAGAGTTATTAGTGGCTAGGAAGCAAGATAAACAGCCTCCTAAGACTAAAAAATATTTCCGTTCCACAAAGAGTGGAGCGGGAATGACAAAGGCAGGTGTTGCTAAATACAGAAGAGACAATCCTGGTAGCAAACTTAAAACGGCAGTTACAGGCAAAGTAAAAGCTGGAAGTAAAGCATCCAAAAGAAGAAAGTCCTTTTGCGCTAGGTCAGCAGGTCAAATGAAAAAGTTTCCTAAAGCGGCAAAAGATCCTAACAGTAGATTAAGACAAGCTAGAAGAAGGTGGAAGTGCTAATGACAGCTAAAGAAGTTTTAAAATTACTTGAGAAGCATGAATCTCAATGTGATAAAAGATATACAGAAATACAAGATAAACTTAAATCACTTGATAGTAGAGTTTGGGGTTTATATGGTGTTATTATTGGTGTAGCAGTTTTAGAAAAGGTTTTTTAAATGGTAATGGGTAGGGCGCAGATGAGTCAACAAGTCTCAAAGCCACCATATAAAAAGAAGAAGAAAAAGAAAAAAATAGTAAAGGTGAAAAAAAATGCCAAAAGACGCTTGTTATCATAAAGTCAAGGCTCGCTACAGAGTTTTCCCTTCCGCGTATGCCTCAGGAGCCATTGCAAAATGTCGCAAGGTAGGAGCCGCTAATTACGGAAATAGTAAAAAGAAAGCTAAAAAGAAGGCAGAGGGTGGTGTTATCGAGCTTAGATTAGGTGGTAATGTCCCAAAAAGACCTCGTAAAAGAAAAACTAAAAACCCAAACATTGCAAGAGGTTGTGGTGTTGTAATGAACAAAAGAAGAAAAGTAACAAAGTTTAGATAATGGCTGTTCGTAAAACAAAAGCTGGTCTAGCACTTAAACGATGGTTCAAAGAAGATTGGAAAGATCAGAGAACTGGCAAGGCTTGTGGTAGACAAAAGGGAGAGAAAAGAGGCACTCCTTATTGCAGACCATCAAAAAGAATATCCAGTAAAACTCCTAAGACTGGATCAGAGATGTCAGCCTCTGAAAAAAGGAAACGAATATCACAGAAGAAAAGACTAGGACAACCAGCAGGTAAACCAAGAAGAGTGCAGGCAGCAAGGCGAAGAAAGAAAAAATGAGTTTAGAGCAAAAAATTTGTAAAGAAATTAAAGCTTGGTCTAAATATGCCTTAGAAATTCCCAATGAAAATTATAATAATCTACCATCATGTCCGTATGCAAAAGCTGCTTGGAGAAACAATAAAGTAGGATTTGCTCTTAAGACTACGAACAATTATGACATTGTTTACTGTTTAATAAATAATTTTAGTGATTCAAAAGAACTTATTATAGTCATTGATTTATGTTCTGAAAATAATGAAATATTTCACAATAATCTTACAAACTTAAATGAATTGATACACCAAAAAAAATTTGACCAACAAGATATTTGGTTAATGGGATTCCACCCTGATGATGATGTAAATGAGCTAATAGATGATGGTTCATTTGATGAAATTGTTAGTGAGGAATATTCTTTGATATTCGTACAAAGACTAAGTAAACTTCAAGAAAGTGCAAATAAATTGAAGAAACTTGGATATTATGATAATTATTATAGTATGTACAATGTTGAAGACATTTATGAGCAACGTGAAAACTATTACAGGAGACTAAAATGGCAATGAGTCCAAGAAAAATGATGGCTATGTCAAAAGATATGGCTAAAGCTGCTAAAATGATGATGGGTGGTGAAGCAAAAGTCAAAAAAATGAGAGGTGGTGGAATGGCTATGAAACCTAAAAAAATGCGTGGTGGTGGCATGGCTAAAAAAATGTCAAAAGGTGGTAAAGCCTAATGGCATTTTCAGGTTCAACTAACTTTGAATTAGATGTTGCAGACTACATAGAAGAAGCTTTTGAGCGATGTGGCTTAGAAGCTAGGACAGGTTACGATTTGAAAACAGCCAGACGTTCTATGAACATAATGTTGGCAGAGTGGTCAAATCGTGGCTTGAACCAATGGACTATAGAGCAAAGAACTCAAGCTCTTGCAACAAATGACACAGAATATAGCCTTGGAACTGATATAATAGATATATTGTCTGTCGTTGTTAGAAGAAGTGACACTGATTTTAGTTTAAGTAGAATTAGTAGAGATACTTATTTGAATATTCCTACTAAATCCACGACTGGTAGACCTACACAATATTTTTTAGATAGGCAAATTACACCTAATTTAAAAATATATCCAGCACCAGAAAATAGTACAGATGTTATTGTTTATGATGCTTTAACAAGAATGCAAGATGCAGATTCGCAAGTAGATACAATGGAAATACCTTTTAGGTTTTACCCTTGTCTAACAGCAGGATTAGCTTATTATATAGCTATGAAAAAAGCACCAGATAGAATACAATTACTTAAAACAGTTTATGAAGAAGAATTTGAAAGGGCAATGGGTGAAGATAGAGATAGATCATCTTTTTCAGTAACTCCACAGTTATCATATTATAAGGTTGGATAATGGCTTTTGCACAAGGAAAATATGCTTATAGAATATCTGATCGTTCTGGTTTTCGTTATCGAATAAAAGATATGAGAAAAGAATGGAATGGAAGTATTGTTGGAAAAGACGAGTATGAAGAAAAACATCCTCAATTAACACCTCCAAGAATAAGAACAGATCCAGAAGCAATAAGAGATGCAAGACCTGATGCCAAAGATGATAATACAAAATTTATAGTTTACACAAATACTGGTTTAGGAAATATAGGAACTATATTAGACACTTTTAGCGTAACAGCATCAGTAGGAACAGTGACAGTGAGCATAACATGAGTTTTACATTAACAACACTTAAACAATCAATTCAAGATTGGACACAAAATTCTGAAACTACATTTGTAAATGAACTAGATTTTATTATTGTAAATGCAGAAGAAAGAATATTTAAAGTAGTTGATTTAGATTATTTTAGAAAAAATGTTATTGGTGAGTTGACAAGTGGTAACAAATTTTTGCAAAAGCCATCAGATTATTTAGCTTCTTTTTCTTTGTCCTTTGTCAAAGACAGTACAAATATTTTTCTTTTACAAAAAGACGTTAATTATTTACAAGAATTTACACCTAACCCGACTACTACAGGAAGTCCTAGATTTTATGCCTCATTTGATGTTGATAATTTTATTGTAGCTCCCACACCTGATTCTAGTTACAGTGCTGAATTACATTATTATTACAGACCAGCATCAATAACAACTGATGATTCTGGCACAACTTGGATAGGCACAAATGCTCCAGATGCCTTGTTATATGCTTGTTTAGTTGAGGCTTACACTTTTATGAAAGGTGAGTCAGATTTAATACAACTTTATACTGCTAGATTTACGGAAGCCATGAGTAGATTAAAAGTATATGGTGAATCTCAAGAAAACACTGATGCTTTTAGGGAGGGTTTGGTTAGAATACCAAAACAATAGAAGGTAGCATAATGAAAAATAGAAGTATTGCTATTGTCGCTCTTGGCAATAGTTTTTCAGAATTTATTTTAGCCAAAATAAGAAGTGAAAATTTTGATGAAGTTTGGGCAATAAACTCAATGTCAGGTGTAATATACCATGACAAGTGTTTTATGATGGATCCACCTTCAAGGTTTCTTGATACTCCAAACGCAGGAAAACAAACAGACATTATGCAACAAAGACTAAAAGAAAAAAAAGATATACCTATTTTTTCTTGTTGTTTAGATAAAAGATGTCCAGATGTTGTGGAATATCCTTTGCAACAAGTTATTCAAAAGACTGGATATGCTTATTTTAACAACACAGTGGCTTATGCTTTAGGATACGCTGTTTATCTTAATGTATCTGATTTGCACTTGTATGGAATAGATTTTACTCATAAAGATGTTTCATTTGCAGAAGCAGGAAGAGCTTGTTGTGAATTTTGGTTGGCTATAGCAATTTCAAAAAAAATAAAAGTACATATAGCAAGTAGCTCATCCTTGCTTGACATGAACGTACCAGATGATGAGAAGCTCTATGGGTATCACAGACTTGATGACCCACTTGTTTCAACAACAACACAAGGTAGTATGTTAATAACAAAGAAATCAAAATTAGAACCACCAGAACCATTGGACTCTAGACCGAATTTAATTGGTAGAGAAGATATACCTGGTATTAGTTATGAGGAGAAATAAATGTTTGAATTAGGTGTTTCCAAAATTGGCAATGTAAATGTAATGACCTCTAATGAAGGTGGTTTAACAAATGAACAAATTGCAGATTTAGCAGTGGATAAAATTGTAAGCATATCTAATGATGCACCACCACACATAAGGCAACAAGCCAATCAATTCAGAGAGCATCTCAAAAATGTCCTATATCATTATCTACTCTTGGCAAGGAGAGAAGAGCGTGGTAGTATCATTCAAGCCTTGCGATCAAGTGGTCAAAAGGAAACGGCTGAATATATAAGGAGACTCTAATATGGCTATAGCACAAGCAATGTGTACTTCCTTCAAAACAGAGTTATTGACAGGTACACACAATTTTGCGACAAACGGAAACGCTTTTAAATTAGCACTTTATGCAGAAGGTGGTGGTGGCAAATCATCAACAACTGCTACTTTAGGTGCTACGACAACTGCTTTTACTACAACTGGTGAAGTGGCAAATAGTGGTTCATACACATCTGGTGGTGGTACTTTAACAAA